>Ga0114931_10001514_pt1 | contig 29694 bp, 22 predicted proteins | sample 2SBtaG_FD_89579 | JGI IMG/M metagenome (GOLD analysis project Ga0114931, IMG submission 89579) | Deep subsurface microbial communities from Kolumbo volcano to uncover new lineages of life (NeLLi) - 2SBTROV14_V59a metaG | ecosystem: Environmental > Aquatic > Marine > Volcanic | place: Kolumbo... | reverse complement strand
AAGGGCCGCAGCCGGAACGGTCGGGTTTTACCCGCTTTCGGCGAAGCCGCTGCCCTCCTTGCCGAAAATCCTATGGATTTTTCGTTTCGTAGTTTTTCCACAGTCTCCTAAGAGTCTGTCGGCCTTACCTTGATTGACTGCGGAAAACGAGGGGTTGGCACACATTTCCCTTCGTTTTCGTCACTTGTGTTCCCACAAACTCCTCCAACTGATGAAAATTTTGGCTCAAACCTCGATTCCCTCGCTCAAGCCATCTAAGTCCGACAGACTCCTAACCCGGATATTTCAGGCACTTTCCTGCCACGACGCGCTGCGCTCCGTTGTGTCCGCGTTCCACTCGATTTTTATTTGGACGGTATTTTTGGACGGTATTAAATGACGCGGTCGTTTCCTCCGTCCACCGGGACCTGAGCGCCGGTCGTTTTTCCAAACAAAGGGCTGGCCATGGCCGCCACCATTTTCCCGACATCTCTGCTCTTGATTTCCGTTTTCAGAAGATTGCGGGTCTTGTATTCGTCAACCGTCATGTCATAGCGCTCCGCCGAGCGTTTCAGGTTTTCCGGTGTCCACAGTTTGGTGTCGAACACCGCATCGGGATGGATGATGTTACAACGCACCTGAGCAGGAGCCAACTCCAGCGCGGCGACGCGGCACAACTGAGTAAGGCCGGCCTTGGCGCAGGAATAGCTCGCGGCGCCCGCCCCCGGGGCATTGACGTTTCGTGAGCCCACCAGAACGATCGCGGGATCGACTCCGTTTTTGAGAAAGGGAATGGTGTGTTGGAGGAGTTTTTGATGACTGGTCAGGTTGACTGCCAGGGATTTGTCCCAATTGGATGCCTCCAGATCTTCGAGGTAGGCTCCGGCGGTGAAAATTCCGGCATTGCTCACCACGATATCGAGTCCCCCGAACTGGCGCACAGCGCTTTCGACAGCCTCGATCACTTTGTCGTCTTCGGTGAGATTGGCCACAACGCCGACTCCGTTGATCTTATCCATCTGCTGCTCGATTTCGGGGCTGAGGTCGATTCCGATGACTTGGGCGCCCTGTTCGCTCAGAACCTCGGCACAGGCGAAGCCAATGCCGGCGGCGGAGCCGGTCACGATGGCGACTTTTCCCTGGTGAACAGGTGTGGCGGACGACTGTTGCAACTTGGCCTGTTCGAGTTCCCAGTATTCCACCTCGAAGATTCGGGAAGCCGGGAGTGCTTTCCATCCTCCCTCAAAAGCGGCTTCCGTCAGTTGAATGGTGCGCCAGGTGTGAGTGGCGATGTCGCGGATGATGCCCGCTTCTTTGACTGTTTTTCCAAAACTGACAACTCCGTGCTCTCTCCACACCGCCCAGCGGGGGTCGGGGGAAAGCATCGTTTCATCGCGCTTGAATTTTTCGAAATACTTTTCATAATCGGAGACAAACTTTTGGAGGGATTTCCCGGGATCGTTGCCCAGAACCGCTGGAACCCGTTTGGTCCGGATACTGTGATCGGGAGTCAGGGGCCCGCGGGTTGCTAGGCTGCCGACATCTTTGCGGCAGGAAAAACCGACGGCTTCCGGTGATGCGTCGAGAGTGGCAAGGACAGGCGAGCCACCAAGATCGGAGACCTGTTTTCGGATGGAAGAGAGAGTCAGAAGATCTTCTTTTGGTTTCGCTTTGGGCAGAGAAAAACTGTGTCCTGTCTTACCGGCAAGATGGATTTCGGCGAGCGTGACCAACTCAATCATCAGTTCATAGCTCTTTCGGGCATCGTCATGCATGGTGAAGATGCCATGATTCATGAGAATGATTCCGTCCAGCCGGTAGGGGTCGGTCTCTGAAAGTTGCCGGGCAACTTTGCGGGCCAGATCAAAGCCAGGCATGACATAGGGAATGACCATTACCCGGCGCCCGAAAACCTCTTCAATCGTCTTTTTCCCGCTTTTCTGGTTGGTCAGGGCGATCACCGCGTCGGAATGGGTGTGGTCGACAAATCTCTGAGGAATGACCGCATGAAGAATGGCTTCGATACTGGGGTTGGGGGCCCCGGGATCGAGCATGGCAGCGCGTTGTTGTCTGACCATTTCCGCATCACTGAGCGATTCCAACTCAGCCATTTTCAACAGGGATTCCATCCGAACAGGGGCAAATCCTTCTTGGTCGATGGCGCCGAGGTCCCACCCCGAGCCCTTGACATAGAGGACATCCACCGGGTCGCCGAAGAAATCTTTTTCCTTCACTTTCACCGAGGTGTTACCGCCTCCGTGAAGGACCAGTCCCTGATTTTTCCCCAGCAGACGGGATGTATAAACCCGCTTTCCAAGATCACCCTTGAATTTGCGGGATACAGAATCAGACCAAAGAGATTTCATGAGGCATTTCCGGGTGGACGGTTCCAGTCAGGATTTGTAGATTTCCGCGGGATCGTAGGATGGCGCCTCGATCTCCTTGCCCAAGGCTACCGGATCGCCCGCCTTCCGGATATGGCGATAAAAGCAGGATCTGTACCCCGCATGGCAGCAACCGGGGCCTTTTTGGCGAACCTTGAGAACCAGAGCGTCCTGGTCGCAATCGGTCAGGATCCTTTCGACAACCTGCACATGACCGGAAGTGCCGCCCTTGTGCCAGAGAGTTTGTCGGCTGCGGCTGAAATAGACGGCCTCCCCCTTTTCCAGGGTCAGGCGAAGGGACTCTTCGTTCATATAAGCGACCATGAGCACTTCTCCGCTCTCAGCGTCCTGAGCAATGGCCACGATTAAACCTTGATCGTCGAATTTTGGAGAAAAGATCAAACCGGATTCCAGCTGATCTTTGTCGTCGCGGCTGCCGAAAGTGATGTGGGTGGAGGTGGGAGGCATGGTAAAAAAGTGGAAATTCCGAATAAACAATAGACAATCCTAATCAAGGCATTCATAGATGCAACCGCGACCAATGCAACGGGGGAAATTTATCAGTTTCGAAGGAAGCGAAGGATGTGGCAAGTCGACCCAGATCGGCTTGCTTGTCTCCAGGCTTGAATCCATTGGGCTCGAAGTCGTGGTGACGAGGGAGCCGGGCGGAACGGAGGTGGGGGAGAAAATCCGGGAAATCCTGCAATACGCGCCGGAATCGGCGGGCCTGAGCAGCGAAAGTGAGTTGCTCCTTTTTGCGGCGAGTCGAGCCCAATTGGTTCGGGAGGTGATTGCCACGGCGCTGGATGCGGGCAGGTGGGTGATCGCTGACCGTTTTCTGGATTCGACTACCGTCTATCAGGGAATGGCGAGAGGACTCGATATGGCCGCGGTGAGTTTGATCAATCAATTTGCCATAAACGGTGTCGTTCCGGACTTGACCTTCCTGCTCGATATGGATGCAGTGCTTGGTCTTGGGCGGGCTCTGAAGGCGCGCGGTGACGGCAGATCAGATCGAATGGAAGATCAGCCGGCGGCATTTTTTGAGACTGTCAGGAGTGGTTATCTTGAATTGGCCGGGAGAGAGCGGGACCGGGTTGTCGTGATCGATGCGAGGGGGTCCATTGAGGAAGTGGCCCGCGAAATTGGAGCTGTCTGTTCGGAAAGATTTGATTTACAAACAACAGATTGATGAGTTTTCACCGGGAAAAAGCGCTTACGCTTCTTGAGGAAGCCCACCGCAACAGACGCCTCGCCCACGCCTATCTGTTCACTGGTCCGGCCGGATCCGGGAAGGAACGCTTAGCCCTGGATCTGATTCGCATAGTCAATCCGGCCAATGGTGGCGAGCCCGCGCGAGAGCTGGATCAGTTGAAAAGCGGGACGACCACGATTATCAGTCCAGAGTCAAGATCTCGTCGGATTTCGGTGGATACCATCCGCGGAGCGGAGCATGTGCTGAGAATGGCGTCTCCGCAAGGAGTGAGCAAATTTGTTGTCATCAGGGACGCGGACCGCATGGGGCTGGAGGCGGCGAACGCTTTTCTGAAAACGTTGGAGGAGCCGCCTCCATCCAGTATGGTGATTCTGTTAAGTTCCTGTCCCGAGATACTCCTCGACACCATTCTTTCCCGCTGCATTCAGATTGCATTGCAGGGGAAAAGTGGACCGGCGGACTTGAGCGAGCAGGTTCACACATTGCTGGAGGCCATGCGGAGTCAAGTGTTTTCAGGTCGAAAAAGCGTATCTGGCGCCCTTGGTTTGATGGGGCGTTTTGGGTCGATTTTGAAAGAGGAAAAAAAGGCCATCACCGAGCGGAATAACGTGGCTTACCAGGAGGAAGTCGCCCTTTATCAAAAGGCGACGGAAGGCGATTACTTGAAACGCAGACAAGCCGAATACCATGCCCTGGGTGAAGCGGAGTATTTGGAATGGAGAAATCGGGTTATTGAATTTTTGATGATGTGGTTTGGGGATGCCCTCCGTCAACAGCATGGCTCCCCCCATCTCGATCTGCCGGAGTTTGCGGATGCCACGGGGAGGCTCGCGGAAGAATACCGTGTCAACGAACTCATTCGCAGAATCGACGCCATCGATGAATTGCGGGCCAACCTGAACACGAATGTCTTCGAGGCACTTGCTCTTGAAGTGGCCTTTATCGGGGCATTTGTCTGATTACTTTTTCCTGGTATGTGGGTCCAGGAAGCCCATCGCTCGCATCCATTGACCAGCCAGTGTCGGCCATTGTCGGACCAATTCATCGGTGTTTCCAAAGCCGAAGCCGTGGCCTCCTTTGGCGAAAATATGCAACTCGGCCGAGCGATTTTTTCGCTTCATGGCGATGTAAAAATGGGCGCTTCCCTCGGCCCATGCTTTGTCCTGGCCTCCGACCACGAGGAAAGCGGGGGGCGTATTTTCGGTGACCGTGATTTCGGGCGCCAGTTGATCCGGATGGTTTTCGCTCTGGAGATAGGCGGGGTAAACCAGAATGGCGAAATTGGGCACAGCGCTGACCGTGTCAATTTTCGGATCGACAGGATAGCTGCGTTTCCCATCCGAGGTCAAAGCCGCCGCCGCCAGATGGCCCCCAGCCGAAAATCCACTGATCCCGACCCGTTCCGGATCCAGTTTCCATTCACTCGACCGACTGCGCATCAGACTGATGGCCCTTTGCGCGTCCTGCAGCGGGGCGTGATGCTTTTCCAGATTCTTGCGGCGCGGAACCCGATATTTTAGCAGGCCGGCGGTCACCCCCAATGTGTTCAGCCATTTGCAGACATCTTTTCCCTCATGCGAAAAGGCGAGGATATGGTATCCACCTCCGGGGCAAACGATTACCGATGCCCCATTGCGCCTGGTTTCCGGCGCCGGATACACCGTCAGGGTAGGCACGGTGACATTGGACAGGATTTCGATTTTGTAGGGGCCCTTCAACTCGACTGTTTCCGGAGGAAGATGGGAGGTTGGTTCGCCCGGGATTTTTCCATCCGGCCAGAGAGGAATGGGCTTCAGTGGTTCAGCCAGGGTGGAAAGTGGCAAGGCCATCGAGAGGGCGAGAAGAAGAAAATTTCCGTTCATGGCAGGTTATTCTTAAACGGAATCCTTATCGGTGGCCAGAGCTTTTTTGAGCTCAATTATATCGCCTTGGTGGTGTCCGGCGGAAAGGGTCATCCGCAGGCGGGCCGTTCCCCGGGGAACCGTGGGAAACCGAATCGCCGGAATGAGAAATCCGGACTCGAGAAGTCTGGTCGAAGCGGTCAGGGCAGCCTCGTTTTCGCCGATGACGGAGGGGACAATGGCACTTTCCGCCGAAGGATCCAGAAGACGTATGTTTTCCCACAGTTTCTTCCGAAGTTGATCGCCCAGGGAGTCAGAGATGATTCTGAGAGAATCGCCAATGGTGGCGGCCAGAGCCGGTGGAGGCGCGGTGGAGTATATGAAACTCCTGGCTCTGTTGATCAGGAGATCCACCATTTCGCGGCTGGCGCAAATGTAGCCTCCCGCCAGGCCTGCCGCTTTACTGAACGTGCCCATCTGAACATCGACCTGATCGTCCACGCCTTCCAGTGTCGCCAGACCACGCCCGGCGCTTCCCATGATCCCGAAGGAATGGGCTTCATCAACCATCAGCAGGGCGCCATACTGGCTTTTGAGGGCAACCAGGTCATTCAGCGGAGCGCGGTCGCCGTCCATGCTGAAAACGGCTTCGGTCATTACGAGAATTCTCCCATTTCCCGTGCGCTTGCCGTCAGCCCATTGCAGGAGATCGGATAGTTTGGGAATGTTGTTATGGGGAAAAATGCGCATCGTCGCACCGCTGAGTCTGGCGCCGTCGATTAAGGAGGCATGGCAAAGTTTGTCCAGAATGATGAAATCATCTTTCCCGCAAAGGGCGGGGATGGCGCCCGTCGCCGCCGCAAATCCAGAGGAAAAGGTGAGGGCTGCTTCCGCGTTCTTCAAATGGGCCAGTTGTTCTTCGAGGTCGCGATGGGGAGCCAAAGTCCCACAAACAAGCCGCGATGCTCCCGATCCAACCCCGAATTTGTCGATGTTTTCGCGGAAAGCTTCTTTGAGACCGGGATCGTTGGCCAGGCCAAGATAGTCATTGGAGGAAAAATTGAGGGCCACTTTTCCGTTGGGGAGTTTCATTCGAATGCTCTGCGGCGCGTTCAACGGACGCAATTGCCGGAGTAGTCCTTCCGATTCGATGTCGCGCAATTCTTCGCCGGGCTTTCGCATAAAGAATCTTGAATCTTGTAGGACGTCGCAAAAACAACCGCACGAATAAATCGGAAACGGACCGGGAAACGCCAGGTTCGGTTGTCTTGTGTATGGTAGGCAAGTCGCGGACTTTTTCAACGATTTCCGCGTTCCTCGCCGGCCATGGAGCAGGTTCTCTGAACCACGCTCTACGTCTGCGGGGGAGGGGTTTTGAGATCCGCTATTTTTTACCTGACTCCTCTTTTTTTTGGTCGAAAAAGGAAGCGGTGTTCAGCAAATCCACTGCCTGTTGGAGGACTCGATCCTGAAGAGGCGGCTGATCCCAGGGCGTTTTCTGCCTGGCACTGCGCAACAAATAGTAGTCCAGTTCCGGATCCGTCCCGGCCACCAGAGCGGCTTCGTTCAGTCTGGGGCGCTGTTTTTGAAATAGAAAATCCCGTAGCCTTTTACCGCGATCGGTGGCCCGGTAAATGGCTTGCTTGACTTTGGGTGATGTGAAATTGGCGATGTCCGGGGTGACGCCTTTTTGAAAAATGGATGAATCATCCGCCAGGACGACTTCCGCGATCGCATAACGGAGGATACGGTCTTTCCCAATCGAGATATCCCGATACTCCACGGTGAGCCCCGGTGTCTTCTCTCCGATAATCAGACAGTTCAGATCCCGTTTCAACACGGCGGAGATGATTTCCGCCACGTTGCCGGTTTCATGGTCGACCAGAAGAATCAAATCCCGTCGCCAGTTGGCTGGCGCCGGCTTCGATACAAACAAGGTGGGACGGTCATTGCCGGGACGACGAATTTTGAAAAGAAGATCGCCCGGAGGTCGGAAGCGTCCCAGAATATCGGCGGCGATAGAAAAATCCGCCTGAGCTTGTGGCGAGCGAAGATCGAGGATGAGCGTCCGGATATATTTGGTCTCGTTGTATTTCTTAATGGCTTGATCGAGCCGGATGATTTCGTCTTTGCTGTAGCGTCCGAATCTCAGGTAGGCCGTGTCTTTGGCCAGAGCGGTCGTGTAAAATTTGAAAGGAGAATTGCGGGCGGACCGGGACTTTTCCGTCAAGAGCATGGCGCCGAAATCCAGGCGGTCCAGCAATCCCTGAAGTGCGGCCCGGTTGATTTCCAGAAAATCGAGATCCTGATGTTTGATGTATTCCGTGCGCAAAAGGCGGAAGGCCTGCTGGAGGTTGTCCTGATTGAGTCCGTCGATCAGTTCCCGGAGTTTTCCGGGATCGTCCGCTTCCGGCTCCTCGGACGCGGGGTTTGCTGGGGGAACAGTCTTGATCTGAGCGAACACCCGCCCCGGCAGTGGCAGTGAAAAAAGAATGAGGAAAAAAATGAGTTTACGGGTCATGACGGGGGGACGGTAGCCCCATTTGGGAAATGGTTCAATGCCGCGACCCCGCCGGATTTTTCGTTCGGCCAATGGAAGTGTTCGTCCATCGCGGACTGAAGGTATTCAGTGGCCTGGATGAGAGACTCGGCGGGAGCTCGCCCCAGAGCCAGGCAGGCCGTGAGGGCCGAGGAAAGAGCGCAGCCCGTTCCGTGAAGGTCCTGATCTGGCTGCCGTTTGTGGCGAAGGCGGAGCAATTCCCCGTCCCCGAGCCAGGCGACATCGGTCAGCATGTCATCCTCGTGTTGAGGGAAATGTCCGCCCTTGAGCAGAACGGGACAACCATGTGTTTCAAATAGTTCCCTGGGCGCCGATTCAAAATCCTCCACGGTTTCTATCGCTTTTCCAAGAATCGTCTCCGCTTCCATTCGGTTCGGGGTGATGAGTGAAGCGAGGGGCAGAAGATCGCGGATCAGGATAGCGACGCCACTTCGTTCCAAGAGGCAGACGTCATCTGCCGTGGCCCGGAAGATTGGATCAATGACCAGTTGAATCTCCCGATTTTCCTGGAAAAACCCGACCACGACCTCCACGTTTTTGGCGCTGGCCAACATTCCGGTTTTGGCGGCAGCCACCGGAAAGCCCGCATGAACCCTGTTGAGTTGTTGATGCAACAGGGTTGAATCACAGGGCTCCATCCGGACCACCTCACCGGGAATTTCCGCAACGATGGCCGTGACCGCGTTGACACCGTAAACCCCGAGCGCGGCAAAGGTTTTCAGATCCGCCTGGATCCCGGCGCCTCCGGAAGAGTCTGAACCGGCAATACTCAGGGCAATGGGAGGGGAAGAAATCACAGCCTGAACTTGCCAGATAGGCGTATCCAGTGCAACTTCGATAGAGTGGATTCAGAACCGTCATCCCATTGCTGGCCCGTATCGGTTTTTGCGGAAAAACTGACAGGACACACCGGCATCGGTGAGTTGATGGATGACCTCGGCGAGGCCCTCATCCAGGGTCGGGGAAAATTGAAGATGATGGGGGGAGGCACTCCGGCGCATCTTCCGGAAATCGAAGCAATCTGGAGAAAACAAATGGGGGAGATGCTTCGAGATCGGCCGGATGAATTTGATCGAATGCTGGGCGATTACGATCAACCGGCGGGGAGTCCTGATTTTCTGAGGGCTGTGGCCGGTTTTTTGAATCGGGAATATGGATGGGGGATCGGTCCTGAGAATGTGGCGGTGACCAACGGCGCCCAAACGGCCCTGTTTTATCTTCTGAATCGATTTGCCGGTAAAATGGCAATGGGAGGCAGGAAAAAAATTCTGCTTCCCATTGCTCCCGAATACATCGGCTACGCGGATGTAGGAGTGGGTGAGGAGGAAATTTTCGAGGCCAGAAAGCCGAAGATCGAGTTGATCGATGAACGAACCTTCAAATACCGGATTGATTTTGAAAATTTGAATCTCAGTGATCAGCACGGAGCCATCGCCATATCGCGGCCAACGAACCCGAGCAGCAATGTGTTGACTGATGCTGAACTCTCCAGGCTTCGGGAACTGGCGTCGGCCCGTGGAATTCCACTGATCATCGACAATGCCTACGGCTTGCCGTTCCCCGGTGTGATTTTCGGTGAAGCAAGGCCGGTCTGGGATGAAAACATGATTTTAACCATCAGCCTGAGCAAACTGGGCCTTCCGGGGACGCGGACGGGAATTGTCATCGCCAGGGACGAAGTGATCCGGGAGATCAGTTCGATGAATGCCATCATCGGCCTGGCCAATAACAATGTGGGCCAGGCCATGGCGAGGCCCATTCTGGAATCCGGCGAAATTCTTCATCTGGCCGAACAAGTGATTCGCCCCTTTTACAGGGCACGGGCGGATCATGCGATTCAAATGGCGAAGCGACACCTGCCCCGGTCGGTTCCCTGGCGGATGCATCGCAGCGAAGGCGCCTTTTTTCTCTGGTTCTGGCTGGAAGGTCTGCCGGTGAGCAGCCGCGATCTGTATTCGCTCCTCAAAGAGAAAAATTTGATCATTGTTCCGGGCGAGTATTTTTTCTACGGAATTCAAACAAAAGACTGGCGCCACGCCGCCGAGTGTATCCGGGTCAGTTTCACGCAATCCGAAGAAGTGGTTGAGGAAGGATTCCAAATCCTCGGCCAGACGCTCCAGGAGATCTGGAAATCGTCTCCCCGCTTGATCAGCCACTGACTCTGACAGCGACAGGGGCGCCGTCAGATCCTGTCACCAGAGTCATGTCGAGCTTCCAGAAGTTGGAGATTTTTTTGAGGAGTTCCCGCCGGGAGATGTTCTTTGACTGGTAATCGAAGGGCAAGCTGTCCACTGGTAGATTGTGCGTTTCGTATTTGATCTCATTGAGCGGCACCTGATCAAAAATCAACTGCGGAGTCATGGAGATATACTTTACCTGAAAACGCTGGTCGAGCCAGGAAGTTAAACGGGCGTCCGGTGTCACGAGAAAGCCCTTGGTATTGATCACGGCGTTGCCTCGGTTCTTCTTCGGCTTTGGGTTGATGGTGTTGCCAGCTTCCTTGTGGTGGTTGGATGCACCCCGAACCCTGACGCTTTCACAGGATGTCCACGAAACAAGTAGCAAAGTGGCCAACCCGAGCACCGTCGGAAGTTTGAAAAATCTCATGGACGGTAACTTCGACCATAATTTGCTCTTTGTCAGTCAAAAAAATTTAAGATTGGTTGACGAAAATTCCCGGATGGACCTATGCTGAATGCGTGCAGCAGCGCGGACTTATGAAAACAGCCATTTACCCAGGTAGCTTTGATCCGATTCACTTCGGTCATTTGGATGTCATCGAGCGGGCCGCTCGCTTTTGTGATCACCTGATTGTCGCGGTGGCCTGCAATGATGCAAAGATCGCGCTGTTCAGCAAAGAACAACGAGTGGAATTGATCAACCAGGTGACTGCCCACCTTGAGGGCGTCGAAGCACTGTGCTTTGACGGTTTGCTGGCCGATTTTTTTGAGAAACAGGGGGGCGATGTCGTGGTGTGCGGACTTCGGGCAGTTTCGGACTTCGAGTATGAGTTTCAGATGGCTTTGATGAACCGCGGTTTATCGGGTGATCTGGAAACCATCTTTCTGGTGCCCAATCAGGAGCATATTTACCTCAGCTCGAGAATCGTGAAGGAAGTCGCTCGATTCAGCGGAAACATCGACGGCTTTGTCCCTCCGCCTGTGGCTGATGCCCTGCGGAAAAGGTTGGCGGTTTAGCAGTCCAGGCGGCCGGTTCAAGAGGCAAAGGGGCTTGATGCAAAGGGGCTGGCGCCCCTATCCGCGGACCCACGAATCACTTCTTGTTGGCCGTCTTCTTGTTGGCTGCCTTTTTTTTGGGTTCGCGAGGAGGAAATTCCCAATTGAGAATACGCTTTCCTTTGGGATTGCAGACGAGGCGGGCTTTGAATGGGCGTCCCTTTTTGGAAATGAACTCCTCGATCAGATCGGTGCGTCCTTCTTCAAAAAACTTCTTCGCCTGTTCCCGTGAGATGGTGAATTTACACATCTCTTTAGAGAGGCGACCTTTGCATCCATTGCCCAGGACGCGCTCGTTGCATACGTAGGAATAGGGTGTCTCATAAATGAAGTTGTCCCCGCGGTTCTCCGCTTCACAAACGGGACACGGACAGAGTTTGTTTTCTTCCACGATGGAATCACCTTCCGCTTCTTCTTCCGCGGTTTTGGCAAACACAAAAGCGGCCTTCAAGCCCGCCTTCTTGTCTTCCTGGAGTTCGATGGCCGCATCAAAAGGTTTTTTGAAGCGGCTGATAAACCCCGTTAGAGGGCCGATGAATTTTTTCCTGAGTAGTTCCTCTGCCTCCTTTTCGGTGAAAGGGCGGGTTGCCAGAACTTTGGGAAGGGAAAATTTGCAGTCCGGTTGCTTGCATTTATAGCGTCCTTCATCCTGGCCGAGTTCCGTCGCACCACAAACCGGGCAGGGAACCGGGAAGGGTGGATATTCGCGTTCCAGCGACTCTTTGGCGGCTTTTTTTGCGGTGGTGACCACTTCGCTGGTGAGTTTTTTAATGTCGTCCATGAAAATGGGCCGCTCCAGTTCGCCCTGTTCCATTTGCTTGAGCTTGTATTCCCATTCCCCGGTCATTTCCGGTGACGTGAGAATGGCGATGCCCATGTCTTTGATTTGATTGATGATTCTCAATCCACGGTTGCTCACGAAAAGATCGCGTCCTTCGCGGCTGATGTATTTGTCGTTGAGAAGTCCTTCGATGGTGGAAGCCCGGGTTGCCGGTGTGCCCAGCCCCCGTTCGCTCATGGCTTCCCGCAATTCCTCGTCATCCACGCGTTTTCCAGCGGTTTCCATGGCGGAAAGTAAAGTCGCTTCATTGTAACGAGGCGGCGGTTTGGTCTCTTTCTCAATTATCTCAACCTTTTCGGATTTGGCGGTCTCACCCGCGGTCACCGCCACCAGTGTCTTGCCATCACCAGCCTCTTTTTCCGTGGATGACAGGGGGGCGGTGGTCTTTCCATACACTTCGAGCCATCCGGGGACGATGAGGATTTTCCCGGTTGTTTTGAAAGCGTTCTGCTCAATGCGGGAAATCCGGGTGGTCGTCTCGAACTCCGCTGAGGGAAAGAAGGTGGCAATAAAACGCCGGGTTACCATGTCGTAAATCTTTTGCTCGAAATCGTCGAGTTTTCCCGGGAACTGTCCGGTGGGGATGATGGCGAAGTGATCGCTGACTTTGGCATTGTTGAAAGTGCGTTTGCTCCCTCCCTTCACCCATTGCTGCTCGATCACTTTGCGGGCAAAAGGCGGCATGTTACCCACGATCCCTCCGTTTTGGGCAGCGATGTTCTTCATGGTGCCGATGGTGGTGGCGACATAATCTTCCGGAAGATAGCGGGAATCGGTTCGCGGATAGGTCAGTGCCTTGTGTCGCTCATAGAGAGATTGTGCCAATTGCAGGGTGCGTCGGGCGCTGAGGCCAAATCGCCCGTTGGCTTCGCGTTGCAGACTGGTGAGATCATACAGAAGAGGGGACACCTGTTTGGAGGGTTTCTTCTTTTCTTCGATCAGGGCGGTTTTTCCCTGACAGGCCGCTACGATTGATTCGGCTTTTTCCCGGTCCCAGATTCGTTCCGCTCTGCCCTTCGGGTCTTCCGGGTTTTTTTTGAAGGATTCATCAAACCAGCGGCCCGGGTAGGTTCCGGCGGACACTTGAAACTCTCCGTGAACCTCGAAATATTCCCCTGGGACAAATTCGCCGATTTCCGTTTCTCTTTCAGCCAACAGAGCCAGGGTCGGCGTTTGGACTCGGCCAACCGGGGTTTTGTTGAATCCTCCGTAGCGCGAATTGTAGGCAGTCATGGCCCGGGTGGAGTTGATTCCCACCAACCAGTCACTTTCGGATCGACAAACAGCGGCATTGGCGAGTGGAATCATTTCTTCATCGGAACGGAGGTGTTTGAATGCATCTTCGATGGCCTGATTGGTCATCGACTGCATCCAGAGACGGCGGGTCGGTTTGTCCACGCCCGAGAGTTTCATAATGTAGCGGAAGATCAGTTCTCCCTCGCGCCCGGCATCACAGGCGTTGATGATTTCCGAGACGTCCTTGCGTTTCATCAGTCGAATCAACAAATTGAGCCGCTCCTTGTTTCCATCGATCGCTTGCAAGGCGAATTCTTCGGGGATGACCGGCAGGCAATCGAACTTCCAGGGCAGACTTTTCCCGTCCGCCGTCGTCGGCAGAGCCTGTTCCACAAGATGGCCAACCGCGGATGAAATCAGGTAATTATCGTTTTCGAAAAAATCCTTCTTTTTTTCAAATTTACCGATGGCAGGGTCTTTTCCCAAAACTCGGGAAAGGTCGTTGGCGACGCTCGGTTTCTCGGCAATGATGAGTGATTTGGGCATAACGGTTGAGAAGGCGGAGTGGGAAAAGGAAGAAAGTCCGCCAACGCAATTGCCCTTTTTCGGCGATCCGTCAAATGAGTTTCGTGAAGTATTTTCCCGGAAGCTGTTTAACGAGTGCCTTCATTTCCAGTTTCAGCAAGTCCACGCTGACGGTGTTTGCGGGTAGTCCCGCTTGCTCGGAGATCTGATCAATGGTGAGTTCCCCATCCTCCATGATCGTGAGGATTTTCTCTTCGGACTCGCTGAGCGAAACCTGTCGGGAAGCCGGATGCTTGTTCCTTTCCAGATCCATCGGCAACATACCCAGCCCGGCGTCCAGTTCTTCGACGATGTCGGAAGCGCTGCTGACAAGGCTCGCCCCGGATCGGATCAAGCGGTTGCATCCCGCCGAGGTGGGCCGGTCGATCGGACCCGGCACCGCAAAAACGCTTCGCCCCTGTTCTAATGCCTGGTTCGCTGTGATCAGGGCGCCGCTGCGTGCTGGAGCCTCCACCACCAGCAGGCCAACACTCAGTCCCGAAACAATGCGATTGCGGAGCGGAAAAGATTGTCTGTCCGGAACATAGAGAACGGGAAATTCCGAAATGACGGCCCCGTTCTCGGCGATCCTGTCGGCAAGAGGCTGATTCTCCGGTGGGTAGACATTGCCAACTCCGGAACCGAGCACGGCAATGGTTCGCCCCCGGGCGGCCAGGGCGGCTTCATGCGCCGCCGTGTCGATTCCACGGGCCAGACCGCTGACGATGGTGAAGCCCGACCGGGCCAGTTGGAAACTCAACTTTTTCGCCTGTTCTTTCCCATAGTGAGTCGTTCTTCGCGAACCCACGACCCCGACGGCGAGCTTGTCAGCCCGAGTGATCTTCCCTTTCACGTAGAGCAGAAAAGGGGGATCATAAATTTCCCGCAACGCGGGAGGGTAATCGTCTCCGTCGATGGTCAGCAGCGAAATACCGTGTTCCGCAATCCGGCGCTTTTCCTCGGGAAGGTCGATCAGGTTCTCCCATTGGTGAATCTGTTCCGCCATTTCCGATCCGATCCCGTCGACTCTGAGGAGTTTCTCACGGCTGGAGGAGAAGATCTCGCAGGGGCCGCCCAGGTGGGAAAGCAAGCGCCTCACTCGAATCGGCCCGATTCCCGGAAGCAGATTCAAAGCCAGATATGCGTCAGTCTTGTTCATGGGCGCCGAGTTTTGTTCAAACGCTAACCCGAAAGACTGACTATCGGCAAGCGAAAGGGGATGCAGGCATGGAAATTGCGTTCTTTTCACCCGATTGTCCGAGAAACTCCGGAAACTCCGGCTGGACTCTCAGGCGATCTTCGTTTTAGGTGCTGTCCTTCCGACTTCACTCAAATGGGGCAAAACTGGACACTCGAATCCGCCGCTGCAGAGGCAGGCCCGGAACTGCATCCGCTGGCTGGCGCCCGACTGAGTACCTTTCTGCGCCATGCCTTACTGACGCCCGGTTTGACGTCGCGTTCCCGTCATCAAAGATTGATCGCCTGGGTGGTTCAGGCTTTCCGCTTCCCTCTGGCTACTTTTGAAAATGTCCGATATGCCGGCGCCATCGCCCGGCAGAAATTGGACAAGCCGCCCATTTTTCTGGTCGGACACTGGCGCAGCGGGACGACCCACCTCCACAACCTGATGAGCCGGGACGAGCAGTTTGGTTTTTTGAAGTTTTCCGAAACGGCCATGCCCTTTGACATGCTGGGGAGAAAAGTGGAGATCGCCAGGATGTTTATCGACAGAGCCCTTCCGGAAACACGGGGGTATGACAATGTGAAATTGACTCTGGATGAACCACAGGAAGAGGAAATGGCTCTGGGAAATCTCACCTCCATTGGTTACTACAACATCTACTATTTCCCGCAGCAAATGCGGCAACATCAGCAGCAGTCGCTTTTCTTCAACGAGGTGACGGAGAAAGAGAAGGTCAACTTTCAAAAGAACTACGAGTTCCTCGTCCGCAAACTCAGCTTTGTGAAGGGCGGAAAACAACTCCTTCTCAAAAACCCGCCGTCCACCACCCGGATGCCGATGATCAAACAAATGTTTCCCAACGCCAAGTTCATCCATATCGTCCGAAATCCCTGGCCGGTATTCAGTTCGAGTGTGGGGAAATTTCCCAGACTCTACAACGCCTTCGCCTGGCAGGATTTTCAGAATGTGGACCTGGAGGCGTTCACTTTAAAAAATTACGGGGAAGTGATGGAAAAATATCTCCGCGACCGGGAGCAAATGAATCTTCCACCGCGGGATTTGTTCGAAACCAGCTACGAGAAACTCACCGCGGATCCCCTGGGAGAAATCGGGCGTATCTACGATCAATTGGAGCTTAGTGGAGCGGAAAACGCCCTGGAGCAGATCGGGAAATACCTTGGAGACATCAAAAATTACAAGAAGAATCGACACCGCATTTCAGCAAAAGACGCTGAGGAAATAAGATCTCGATGGAAGTTCTCTTTTGACGAATGGGGTTACCCGATTGATCCTCCCGACGATATTGTGATTGAGTAAGTTCATTTGAAAAAACTATTTTCAGTAGCCGGAGAAATCAGTGGTGATACTCATGGCGCGGCCTTGATTACGGCGTTGCCCGGTGAAACTTCGGCATGGGAACTTGCTGGTCTGGGCGGGCCGAAGATGCATTCGCTGGCGCCGGAAATTGAGAACTGGCTGGACGATGCAGCCGTGTTGGGACTTTGGGAAGTGTTGAAAAAAATTTCCTGGTTCAAACGAAAATTGAACAAAACAGCGGGGGAAATTCTTGAGTTTGCGCCGGACGGTGTCCTCCTGATCGACTACCCGGGCTTCAATTTGCGCCTTGCAAAACGCCTTCGCTCGGAAGGTTATACCGGGAAACTTCTCTATTATATCAGCCCCCAGGTCTGGGCGTGGAAAAAGGGAAGAATCAGGCAGATGACCCGACTACTGGATCTGATGATCTGTATTTTTCCTTTCGAAAAGGAACTCTACGGAACATCGGGGCTGAAAACCGTTTTCGCGGGGCACCCCCTGGTCGATTCCCTGGCCCAGTTGCAGGCCGCCCCTCCGGAGCGGGAGAAGCAACTGATCGCCCTCCTGCCCGGTTCGCGAGAACGGGAAGTCGCTGTTCTGTTTCCCCCCATGCTCGAAGCCGCAAGAATTTTGCTGGAGAGCAATCCGGAATATCGCTTCGCCACGTCGGGCGCCACCCCCATTCTGAACGACAGGCTGCGCGCCATGGTGGAGCAGGCCGGGCTGTCCGGAAAAGTGGATGTCCGGGAACACAACAGCCACGAAATCATGCAGCGGGCGGTATTCGGTATCGTGGCCTCTGGAACCGCCACACTGGAAGCCGCCTGTCTGGGCCTGCCCTATTGTCTGGTCTACAAGGTTTCCTGGCAAACTGCGCTGGTGGCCCGGTGGTTTATGTCCGTGGATTTTCTGGGAATTGTCAATGTGATGGCCAACAAAGAAATCGTCACCGAACTGCTTCAGGAAAATGTCAGCGGACCATCCATTGACGCCGAGATTTCCCGTTGGATGGAGCATCCTGATCAGCGAAGCCATTTGCAGAGGGAATTATCCGAGATCACAAAAAAACTCGGTGGCGGAGAGGCCCGCGTCAAGGCCGCCGCCGCCGTGGCCAGTGCCCTGGAACACCCCGTAACCGATTGATGCGTTGAAGATGAAAGAAGGAGCCGTCATTCGGGCGATCATCGTCGCCCTGCCTGTTGGTCTGGTGATTTCCGGTGTATTGTCATTTTTTATTGCCCAACCGAAAATGGAGGATTCTGAATTGGACGTGAATGAGGCCAAAAGACTGAAAGCCGCCAGCATAAACCGAAAGCCAGTCAATCGGCGCGACCTGGAATCGTTTGTCACCGTCCTTTCGAAAACGATAGGCGAACGGCATGTGGGCAGGATGGAAAATCTGGAGAGGGCAGCGGTGTGGATTGAATCGACTCTTTCGGCGGGGAATATGGGATACTCCGTCCAACGACAGAACTACCAGGCGAATGGTCGCGAAGTAAGGAATCTGATCGCTGAGCTTCCGGGCAAAGCGCGGCGGGACGAGATCATTGTGGTGGGCGCCCATTACGACAGCGTTCCCGCCTGTCCGGCGGCCAACGACAACGCTTCCGGTGTAGCCGCGCTCCTGTCCCTGGCTCAGGCGATGGCGGGGGACCAGCAGGAACGAACCGTTCGATTTGTTGCTTTTGTAAATGAAGAACCACCCTTTTTTCAGACCGAAAAAATGGGAAGCCGCGTCTATGCCGAGTCCTGCAAAAGGAAAAAGGAAAAAGTCATTGCCATGATCAGCCTGGAGACCATCGGCTACTTCAGCGACGAGAAAAACAGCCAGGAAATTCCTCCGGGGCTGGATGGACGATTTCCCACCGTCGGCAATTTTCTGGCTTTTGTCGGAGATGAGGCGTCCCGGTTCTATACCGACTCCGCCCGGGGCGCCTTTCAGACAGCCGTCGATCTGCCCTCCCTGGCAGTGACCCTTCCCGAGACTGTTCCCGGCGCGGGATGGTCGGATCACTGGTCGTTCTGGAAATCCGGATACGTCGGCGTCATGGCCACCGATACCGCGCCTTACCGATATCCATACTATCACACGGCGCGGGACACCATGGACAAGGTCCATTTCGATAAACTGGAGCAAGCCTGCCGTGGCCTGAAAGCAGTGATCGAAACCTGGGCGAATCCGTAGTTCCGGTCGGGACGATTTCCCCATTTTCAGACTTGGTTCTGAGATTCAATAGGGTATGGTTCCGAACCTCACCCTGTTAGCCCGGATGGTTCACGGACTGTCCGGGCTGGATCGAATTGTATCGAATTTTGCTATGTCGAAAAACATCAGTGCCCTCTCGTTCCGCAAAGGCATCGAGAAGAATTACTTCGAACGGATGGTCGAAGCAGCCGAAGATTCCGCTACCGCGGAAAACGCGGATATCGTTCGCGATCTGGCGGATGAATATCTGGTAGGCGAAGCCATCACGCTGGGATCTGTTTCGTTTTACGATTTTCTGAAAAAGGAAAACGAAGGGAAGAAAGTCTTTATTTGTGATGGATCAGCCTGTTTGTGTGCCGGGACGCAGGACGGACTCAGAAATGATCTGGAGAAGCATTTCCCGCCGGACGAAATTGGGAGCATCTGCTGTCTGGGGCGTTGTCACGAGGGAGGGGCCTTCCAATATGGTGGACGGAATTATTCGGGCCAAAACATCGGAGCCCTGGAACAATTGGCGGAAAACGGCCAAGGCGCGGATTCCTCCGATCGCTACGCCGTTGGCTGCACTCTGGACGAGCCGATTCTGACAGCGGAGTTTCCTGGTGTGGAAAAATACTACGCACCGTTCAGGAAACTGTTGGCGGAAGATGATCGCGATGCCGTTTTCGCTGAACTCGATCAGTCCGCTTTGCGTGGTCGTGGCGGCGCCGGGTTTCCTTTGAGTTTCAAATGGAAAAGTTGCCGGGACGCGGTGGGTGAGGTGAAATACATCGTCTGCAACGCTGATGAGGGGGATCCCGGCGCTTACATCGACAAATACCTGATGGAAAAACAACCCCATTCCGTGCTCCTGGGTATGATGGTGGCAGGCTGGTTTGCCGGGGCCCGGGTGGGTGTCCTGTATATTCGGAAAGAATATCCCGATTCGATCACCGTAATCAACCAAGCCATCGAAGAATTGCACACAGCGGGTTTGCTGGGAGAAAATATCTGTGGGAGCGGTTTAAATTTTCAACTGAAAACGATCAAGGGGGCGGGAGCCTACATCTGTGGTGAAGAAACTGCCCTGCTGGCCTCGCTGGAAGGCGCCCGGCCGGAAGTCCGGGTGCGTCCACCCTTTCCCACCGTGGAGGGACTGTTCCGCAAACCGACGATTGTGAACAACGTGGAAACATTTGCCAATATTCCGTTCATTATCGACAAAGGGGGGGCGGCATACGCCAAAATCGGGACTGAACGATCCACTGGTCCGAAGCTCGTGTCGCTGGACGCCAATTTTCAGACGCCCGGTCTCTATGAGTGCGCCATGGGAACCCCCCTTTCAAAAATTGTCAATGAATTGGGTGGGGGATTTAAAGTGCCCGTGAAAGCCATTCAGGTCGGCGGTCCGCTGGGAGGGATTGTTCCCACGGATAAGATCAGTGATCTGACCCTGGATTTTGACTCTTTTCAGGAGGCGAATTTTCTGTTGGGTCACGCCGGGTTTGTCTCCATTCCCGAATCTTTTCCGATGATCCGATACATTGAGCACCTGTTTGAGTTCACCGGAGATGAAAGCTGCGGGAAATGTTTCCCCTGTCGGCTGGAGTCGGTGCGCGGAAAGGAATTGATTCAGAAGGCCCGGCGGGAGAGCGACTTCAAGATTGATCCGGCCCTGATTCACGATCTGCTCCACACCATGCAGGCGACCTCGCTCTGTGCCCTCGGAGGAGGGGTGCCCTTGCCGATTCAGAACGCCCTGGAATATTTTGAGGACGAAATCAAAGAGTTTTTCGCTGGCGAAACGACTCAGGTGTAAACGGCTTGCCAACCAAGTGTTGGCCAACAATTCTGAACGGGCGCAGCGGATTTTTTTGAGGGGAACCCGCTTTTCTTGAGTGGGGAACCCGCGCGTGGAAGATCAGTCTTCCCGACGATCCTTCTTATCCCTGGAGGCACCGGATGATTCGCCCTCTGAACGGGGCGGCCTGGGATCTTTCAGAGTAAAACGAAAACGATTCCGGTTCCGCTTGGCGTTGGCCCGTGCCTTGCGTTTGGCCTTCTGAGCCGGCGTCTCAAACGAGCGAAGACGTCTCATTTCCTCAATAATGCCCTCGGCTTCCATTTTTCCCTTGAGGCGTTTCAGAGCCCGGTCAATGGGCTCGCCTTTTTTAATTTCGACTTCCGGCATGAATTAAGATGGTGGTGTTGTTTGAAAGGCGGGAATCTAGGGGTGACTTTCGGCGAAGTCAAGGGGGAAGAATGAGAATGGCAGGGTGCGAATTGCCTCACCAAAAACTTCCCCCCGATGTCCCATTGGCACCCGAGCCATCGTAAAGATTACAGGGAATGGGAGACGATCCTCTTCCGGATTGTAAAAACGCTACTCTTCCTTCTGCAAACTGGCGACCACTTTAAAGTCCTCCAGGGTGGAGGTGTCTCCAGTCACTTCTCCGCCGGCGACGATTTCCTTTAACAAACGACGCATGATTTTCCCGCTGCGCGTCTTGGGCAGGGCATTGGCAAAGCGGATGTCGTCGGGCTTGGCGATGGAGCCGATCTCCTGTCCCACGTGGTTGCGGAGTTCCTTCGCCAGGTCATCGCTGACTTCGATGCCTCCTTTTACAGTGACAAATGCCACGACCGCCTGACCTTTGATTTCGTCAGGACGCCCCACTACGGCCGCCTCTGCCACGGCATCGTGGGAAACCAGGGCGCTTTCCACTTCAGCAGTCCCAAGCCGGTGGCCGGATACGTTGAGAACGTCATCGAGTCGCCCGACGATCCAGAAGTAGTCGTCCTCGTCCCTGCGAGATCCGTCTCCGGCCAGATAAACATGGTCTCCGTACTCATCCCAATAGATCTCCCTGTAGCGCTCCTGATCTTTATAAATGGTTCGCAACATGCTGGGCCACGGTTGTCGAACGACCAGTTTTCCCCCTTCATTGGGAGCGCATTCATTGCCGTTTTCGTCAAAAACGGCAATGTCAATTCCCAGACATGGACGAGTCGCTGTCCCTGGCTTGGTGGGGGTCGCTCCGGGCATGGGCGAAAGCATGATGGCTCCGGTCTCGGTCTGCCACCAGGTATCGACAATGGGGCAGCGATCACCGCCGATCTTCTCGCGGTACCACATCCAGGCCTCGGGGTTGATGGGTTCGCCGACGGTTCCCAGGAGCCGGAGAGAGGAGAGATCATGTTTGTCCACATGATGATCTCCCGCTTTGATGAAGGCCCGAATGGCGGTCGGTGCGGTATAAAAAATCGTGACCTTCTTGTCCTCAATGATTTCCCAGAACCGATCCCAGTCAGGATAATTGGGACCACCTTCATACATTACCTGAGTCGCCCCGTTGGCCATGGGACCGTAAACAATATAGCTGTGCCCGGTGATCCAGCCTACATCGGCGGTGCACCAGAAAATGTCATCTTCCTGATGATCAAACACATAGTAGAAGGTGGAACCTGTTTGGGTGAGATAACCCCCGGTGGTGTGAAGAATCCCCTTGGGCTTTCCAGTGGATCCCGAGGTGTAAAGAATGAAGAGAGGATGTTCCGCGTCGAAACCCTCCGCCGGGCAGTCAGCGGAGGCCGTGGCGACTTCATCGTGCCACCAGTAATCCCGTCCTTCCCGCATGGAAATTTCGTTTCCACAGCGCTTCAAAACGAAGACGTTTTCGACTCCGTGATAAAGATCGAGCGCATTGTCCACGTGAGCTTTCAGTTCGACCGGTTTTCCCCGGCGCCATCCTCCGTCGGCGGTGATGATGGCGCTTGCCTGGCTGTCTTCGAGTCGATCTTTGATGGAGTTGGCCGAGAACCCCCCGAAAATGACAGAGTGAATCGCCCCGATCCGGGCACAGGCCAGCATGGCGACAGCCGCCTCCGGAACCATGGGCATATAGATGATGACCCGATCTCCGCTTTTGATACCCCTGGCCTTCAGTGCATTGGCGAATTTACAGGTGTCCTCCAGCATTTCCGCGTAAGTGACGTCACGCGTATCGCCCGGTTCACCGACCCAGTGAAAGGCGATCTTGCCACCTTTTCCGGCTGCGACATGGCGGTCGAGGCAGTTTTCACAGGCGTTGATTTTTCCGCCGGAAAACCATTTGGCGAAAGGGGCTTCCGACCAGTCGAGGACTGAGTCCCACGGTTTTTGCCAAGTCAAAAATTCAGCCTGACTACTCCACCATTTCTCAGGATCATCGATGGATTGCTGGTGGAGCGCCTCGTATTCTTCCATCGATTTGATATGGGCGGATGCCGAAAATTCCGCTGAAGACGGAAAGATCCGATCTTCTGTTTGAAAGGACTCGATATTTTTGTTGCTGTGATTCATGGAAAAGGATTACGTTTACCGTGGACGAGACCCTAGCAAGGGCCGGTGAAAAGGGAAATCAAAAATTGGCGTTTCTGCGTGCCTGCCGGGAGCATTCTATTCCCGGTGATGATCCCGGAAAGCGACAGTGGAAATCTTGTGGTTGATTTTTGATTCAAACTATGGAATCCGAGAGGATGACAACAATTCGAGAGTGGCGTGGCCTGGTTCCCGTGATTTTTTTATGTGGCCTGATTCTCTGTTTCCTGTGCGAGACCGACTTGGGATCCGCGGAGACGGGAAAGCCGAAAAAGCGGGTGACCGCATCGAGTAAGCAGACCGGATCGAAATCCGACGCTGGCACTGGCAAGGGCGCCAAACTGAACAAGAAGAAAAATGTGGCGGATGGCAGGAACCGGGAGAGTGGCATCCCGGCTCCGCCCGAAGATCCCGGACTGGCGAAGTATGGCATCTACGCCGCCAATGCCCCCGTTCCCAAAAAGGGGCCCGCGGTTGATACAAAACTACCTTTGCAACTCAAAAAAGGCTCGAGGATTGCCTTCGTTGGAAACACCCTGCTGGACCGGGCTCAGGACTTCGGATTTTTTGAGGCGATGCTGCAGGAGTCGAATCCGGCCAAGGACCTTTTCATTCGAGATTTTGCCTGGTCGGCGGACGAAGTCGACCTACAACCGCGTCCCGACAATTTCGCCACCGTCAATCAGCATCTGACCAGGGAGAAGATCGACGTCATATTTGCGGCCTTCGGCTACAATGAGTCCTTCGCCGGAAAAAAACGTCTGGATGAATTCAAGGGGCGGCTGACTGCTTACCTGGCTCAGTTGAAGACCTCGGTGTTCAACGGAAAAACCGGACCTCAAATTATCCTGATATCCCCGGTCGCCAATGAAAATATCACCGGTGTTCCGGCGGCCGATCTGAACAATGAGCGCCTCGCCCTTTACACCAAAGCTATGGCGGAGGTTGCTGCTGAAGAGGCGGTCGGTTTTGCCAATGTGTTCGACGCGACCCGGGCGGCCATGGCCGATCCGGAGACGGATTTGACGATCAACGGTTGCCATCTGACCAAAGAGGGATACGCCGTCTTTGCGGAACAACTTTTCAGCGAAACCTTCGGCAAATCAGCTCCGGATGTGGATGAAAAAATCAGGGAACTGGTAGTGGACAAGAATCGCCAGTATTTTCGCCGTTATCGACCGCTGAACACCTTTTATTATACGGGCGGACGGAACAAAGCCTACGGGTATCTCGATTTTCTTCCCGCGATGCGGAATTTCGAGATCATGACGGCGAACCGAGAGGCCCGTATTCATGCCTTGGTCAAAGGGGAAAAAACGACGGCTTCCATTGACGATTCCAATGTTCCGAACTTGGATCATGTCATCGAGGCGAGGGGGGCAAATAAGTGGATGTCTCCCAAAGATGAACTTGCGGCTTTCACGGTCGATCCGCGTTTTGAAGTGAATCTGTTTGCTTCGGAAGAGGAGTTTCCCGAGATTGCCTGCCCGATTCAGATGCGATGGGATGGGAAGGGGCGATTGTGGGTCAGTTGTTCGACGATCTATCCGCACGTGTATCCGGGCAACGAACCGAATGACAAGATTGTGATCCTGGAGGACACCGACCATGATGGAAAGGCGGATAAATCCACCGTTTTCGCGGACGACCTCCAGATTCCGCTCTCTTTTGTTCTCTCGAAGAGAGGCGTATATGTTTCAGAAGAGCCGCATTTCTCACTCATAGAAGATACCGATGGCGACGGCAAAGCGGACCAGCGCACCCGGCTTTTAACCGGGTTTGGTTGCGAGGACAGTCACCATGCCCTGCACAATTTTATCTGGAGTCCGGACGGGGACATCCAGTTCCGGGAATCGATATTCCTCAATTCGCAGGTGGAGACTCCTTATGGTCCGGTTCGGGCGAAAAACTCGGCCTGGTTCAGATTTCGGCCCACCACTCAACGTCTCATCAGTTTCGGATCTTACCCGAACACCAATCCCTGGGGAGTCACCTTTGACGACTGGGGACATCACGTTTCCAGTCACCCGATATTTGCCACTGCTTTTCACTCCCTGAACCCTCCCTATCCGAATCAGGCTCCGCGGGCCGCCGGGATTCCCGCTTACTCGGGAGTGTGCGGTCACGAATTTGTGGATTTTCCCATGTGGCCAAAGGAGATGCAGGCTGGCTTTGTCAAAGTGCGCTACAAACCGACCAATCGGGTGGAGATTCATCGATGGCTGAAGAAGGATGACCACTACGAGGAGGAGTACCAGAGCGATCTGATCTTTTCTAAAAATTTGAGTTTTATTCCGGTCGATCTGAAGTATGGGCCCCGGGGGGCCATGTATGTTTGTGACTGGTATAATCCTGTCAAGGGGCACGCCCAGTATTCGCTGCGCGATCCCAGGCGCGACCGGAAATCAGGCCGGATCTGGCGCATTGTTCCCAAAGGGGCGAAATTGCAGGACCCGCCCCCCATCGTGGGCGCAGGCATTGCCCAATTACTCGACAATCTAAAAAGGCCCGAATTCCGCTATCGTTACTGGACAAAAAACGAGCTGCGGTATCGGAATCGCCAGGAAGTTGCCGCGGCACTCGACGCCTGGGTGAAGAATCTGGACCCCTCCGATCCCCGTTATCGGCATCATCAGATGGAAGCCATATGGACCTATCGGACGATCGATCAAGTTCGACCGGATTTGCTGGCGGAAGTACTGCGATGCGAAAATCCGGACGCCCGTGGTGCGGCCACCAATCAATTGCGGTTCTGGTTTGATCATTTCCCGGATCAGGGAGTTTCTCTGCTCGAGAAAAGTGCCAATGATGAGGATGGAATTGTGAGAATGGAGGCAGTGATCACGGCCAGTTACATGGGGACGGAGGTTGCGCTGGAAGCCATCACAGGGGCCTTTGACAAGCCCATGGGCGAGCACCTGAAATTCGCTGCCCGGAGTTCCCTGATTTCAAAAAATCTCGTAAGGTTCTGGCAGGGAAACAAAGAGTTCTTAGCCAGATACCCCGCCGTGGCCCGTTTTACTAAAGGTTGGGATCGACACGCCAAACTGGTGCAAACCATTCATCCGCGTAATGCGAAAGACCTCGTCTTTGACAAACAAAAAGGGTTGAAGACCATTGAAATCAGTACCGTTCCGGAACGTCTCCTGTTCACCAGAACGAAGTTCACTGTCAGTGCCGGGCAGCCCGTCAAAATCATTTTCACCAATCCGGATGCCACCCAGCACAATCTGGTGATCGTAAAACCCGGCGCCCTGGAAGAAGTCGGCATGGCTGGAAACGAAATGGCCAAAGATCCCGGGGGAATTGACAAGGACTTTATTCCGGAGAGCGACAAGATCCTTTACCATACCAAGCTGCTCAATCCGGATACAGGCGAAGTCATTCGGTTTCAAGCTCCCGGGAAACCGGGTGTTTACCCCTACCTCTGCACCTTTCCGGGGCATTGGATTATCATGAGGGGAGAGATGGTGGTGAAGTGATGGACCCTGGTTCATCGTTACCGTGCCCGGAAGTTTCGGACGTATTCAGCAGGGTGATTCGCTTTTTTCCGAATGATTCCATGAGTCTGTCGGACTTACCCTGATGGACTGCGGAAAACGAGGGGGTTGGCCCAAATTACCCTTCGGTTTCGTCATTTGTGTTCTCACCACCTCCTCCAAGTGATGAAGCTTTTGGCTCAACTCTCGATTCCCTCGCTCAAACCATCTATGTGACTCCCAGCAACTTGGCCCGTTCAATGGCCCGCAACATGCCCCTGGCTTTGTTGACCGTTTCTTCGTATTCGCTTTTCTGAACGGAATCGGCGACAATCCCGGCCCCTGCCTGGACATAGGCTTTGCCGTCTTTCAACACAACGGTTCGCAGAGCAATGCAACTGTCGTGGTTGCCGTCGAAGCCGAAGTAGCCGACCGCACCGGAGTAAGGGCCTCTTTTGGATTTTTCCAATTCATTGATGATCTGCATGGCCCGCACCTTGGGGCTGCCGCTGACCGTTCCGGCCGGGAAAGTGGCTCGCATCACATCGAAGGCCGTTTGCCCGGATTTCAACCGGCCCACCACATTGGAGACAATATGCATGACGTGGCTGTAGCGTTCGATGCTCATTTGTTCACTTACCCGCACACTGGAAAACTCGGCCACCCGGCCCACGTCATTTCGAGCCAAATCAATGAGCATGACGTGCTCGGCCCGCTCTTTGGGATCGGCCAGCAGTTCCGCGGCCAGGGCATCATCTTCCTCCGGCGTTTTTCCTCTCCAACGGGTTCCGGCGATAGGTCGGATTTGAATGTTTCCGTCAATGGCCTGAACGTGAACTTCCGGGGAACTGCCCACCAGGGCGAAATCACCACCGAACTGCAGACAGAACATGTAGGGCGAGGGGTTCACATGTTTCAATGCCCGGTAAAGGTTGATCGGGTCTCCCGCATATTCGGTCTCGAAACGTTGCGAGGGGACAACCTGGAAAACATCGCCCGCGTAAATATATTCCTTGGCCCGGGACACCATGTCTTCATATTCCGACTGGCTTGTGTTGCTGACGATGGGTGATTCGGGAGGAACTTCCATCAAGGAAAAAGGCGCCACATTTCCGGGCTGCGAAAGTTGCTGGATAATGGAGTCGATCTTTTTGCGGGCAGCATCGTAGCCAGTCTCCAAATCGGAAAAATCATTAGTGCAAACATTGGCCATCACCAGCAGTTTCCGGAAGCGGTGATCAAATATCACCAGTGTGTCGGTGATCACAAAGGCCATATCGGGCAGACCGAGAGAGTCCTCCGGCGGTCCCGGCACGGTGGGCTCGAAAAATCGAATCATGTCATAACCCAAAAAACCGAGGGCGCCACCGACGAAGACGGGAAGCCCCTCCACCTGGACGGAGCGGAAGGCGGACATCAGTCGTTCCACCTCGTGGAGTGGATCGCCCTTTTCCTCGGGGAGATGATAAACTGAGAACTGGCTTTCGCCCTGATGACGGAGGGAAATCTCGCGACCGCTGGCCCGGATTTCCAGCAGCGGATTAGTTCCCAGAAACGAATATCGTCCGATTTCGTCGGATTTTTCGGCCGACTCAAGGAGAAAACAGGGGCTGTCCTGGTTCTGGCACATTTTTTGAAAAGCCGATACCGGCGTCTCATAATCTGCCGCGAGCTCGGTCCAGACCGGGATGAGATTTCCGGATTGGGCCAGATCAGTGAACTTCTCCAGTGATGGTTTAAGCGTGGTCATCAATGCTCTAACCTGAATAATTCACCAACTTTTCGTCGCGAGCCGTTGCCAGCGCTATTCCGCCAGGGCACGCCAGGATTTTTGCGCAGGGCTTGTATGGGGACACAAGCTGTCCAAACAAAATTCGAGTGGAACACAGGAAAAATGGCGAGCAGCAAGTTGCAGCAGGAAAGTTCATGAAATCTTCGGGCTAAAAAGCCCATTCGGACTGGCGCCATTGCCCGTCGGATTCCGGCCCTCCAGTGACAGGCGGACCTGTTCTGGATTCGGCAACCTTGGTAACCCGGGCAACTTCAGCGACCCTGACGTCCCTGGCGACAGGCCGCAACGGAAGTGGAGATTTCCGGTCGGCGCACTCGACTTGAACTTGATGATGCCCGATTTGATGAAGTTTTTTGGAGATGACCCGGCACGCCAAATCAGGTGAGTTACAGTCGCTGCTCAAATGCCCCAGAACGATCTGGTAAAGGTTTGGGGAGGCAATTTTTGCCACCAGATCGGCCGTTTGCTCATTGGAAAGGTGGCCGTGGCGATTGCTGATACGCTGTTTGGTTGCCCAGGGACGGATCGTGTCATTCAGCAACATGGTTTCATCGTAGTTGCATTCGGTGAACAGGGCATCAATACCCCTGAGATGATCGACAATCATGTGGGTGACATGCCCCACGTCACTCAGGACTCCCAGGCTGCTCTTTTTGCCGCGGAAAACAAAGCCCACGGGATCAACCGCATCGTGGGGAACGGAGAATGTTCCCACCCGCAAGCCGGTTCCGATTTCAAAATCACACCCCGCTTCGAAGTGTCGCCAGATTACTTCTGAACGAACTGTTTCCTCCACGATTCTGCAGGTATGCGCCGTCCCATAAATGGGCAGCTTGCGTTTGCGACAAAACACGTCGACCCCCCGGGAGTGGTCGCCATGTTCATGAGTGAGCACGATGGCGCCGATGGAATCGGGATCGATCCCCAGAGATTCCAACCGGAGACACAGTTGTTTGGCTGAGAGACCTGCGTCGATGAGAACGCGGACTTCGCCCAAGCACACCACCGCGCTGTTACCGGAACTGCCACTGCCCAGGACTGCAAACTCAAGCATGATGTTGTCATCCTAGTTAGTTAAGAGGACTAAACAAACGAAATTTTGAAAAAAGTTTCAATCCGCGTTCTTTCAGCACTGATTTTTCGGTTGATTTGCGCACAAAATCCGGTTGCCTGATGCGGCTTGAGGATCTACAATCCCGCTCCTGACCTCGGAATGGGGCATTAGCTCAGCTGGTAGAGCACCTGCATGGCATGCAGGGGGTCAGCGGTACAAGTCCGCTATGCTCCACCATTTCGCAGCGAATGGCGCTGGGCGAGTTGTTGGGGCAAACGAAGAAGTCGCGGCAGACGGAGAAGTTCCCCAATCCCTTCACCGCGCCCCGCCATCGAACAAAATGACTCGCCGTTTTTCATTCCATCGTTTTTCCACAGTCTCTTAATTCACGGGTAAGGTATCGGTTGTCGCGCCGGGCGCCGGTTTGATACCCAGCATCTTGCAAACGGTGGCATGAAAAGACAGTT
>Ga0114931_10001513_pt1 | contig 29703 bp, 30 predicted proteins | sample 2SBtaG_FD_89579 | JGI IMG/M metagenome (GOLD analysis project Ga0114931, IMG submission 89579) | Deep subsurface microbial communities from Kolumbo volcano to uncover new lineages of life (NeLLi) - 2SBTROV14_V59a metaG | ecosystem: Environmental > Aquatic > Marine > Volcanic | place: Kolumbo... | reverse complement strand
CGAGATTCCAGGTTTTATCTATGCTTAAGAATTTAACTACACAAAACGGTTTGTACCTCAGCGCTGTTCTAGTCGGTATCGTGATCTTCCTGATTGACAGCATCGTGTTTAACCTCACGGCTCTTATGTTCCCAACATTTTCAGCCTGGGCCGGAGAGCTGTTTTTATTGATCGCCGTAGTCGGACTCGGCGCCTATGCCTGGATAAAATTTTCGGCAAAAGTACAGATAGTCGCTTTGGTGTTTTTGGTTTTTGTTGGTTATAACCTGATCACGGCGTCTTTGATTTTTGTGACCATGGATACCTTTAAAGCCAAAGTCACCACGGCGGGCCTGGATGAATCGCAAAAAGGAAAAAAAGCTGTTTGGCGCGCCTCGGTTAAACCGGAAGGCAGTGAAAAATCCACCCTCTACCGTGCACAAGACGCCATGTATATCTGGCCGATTATCTGGTATTCACGCAGTGCCGATACCCGGGTGAAACTGGAAGAAGCGAAAAACGAACAGAAGGCCGTGTGTATTAAAGCCTATGGCATTCGTTTTGGATTATTTTCCGCGTTCCCCAATGTGGTAAAAGTCTCGCCGGAGTCTAAATGCGATTGAACACCGCATAAACCGACCCTCCTGCGTCATGATTCATGGGGTGCGTAACAACGCACCCCAACTAAACATTCCGACCCAACAAAATTTATTACCTTTCCCGAAAAACCCGGTTCCCGCTATCGGTGTTGAATCCAGTCCGAAGCTTTTCCAGCTTACGCAAAAACCGAATAGCCCACGGCTCGCTATGATCAAACGCATCCACAAGAATTGTCCTGCACCCGGCGCGGTTACCACCTAAAATGTCAGTGAGTATCCTGTCCCCCACTACGGCGATTTGATCATGGGGCAACTCGAGCATACGGCCGGCGGTTTCAAAACTGTTGCGACCCGGTTTTTTTACACCGCAGGGAACAATCGGAATATCGAATAGATCCTGCAACTGCGCAAAACGCCTCGGGCCGCAGTTGGATAAAATCACACAGCCAAACTCGTTTTTACAACGATTAAGTTTTTCCTTAAACCGCTTGTGAATAACCATGCCGTGGTGATCGGTAAGTGTGTTATCCACGTCAAAAATCAAACCTCGAATATGGTTGCGCTTGAGTTCTTCAATATCGAGCTGTTCCACGGAAGCAATATGATGCCAGGGAACAAGGTATTTGCCCCGCAGGAAATGCATCCAGACAACGGGATTGGCTAAATGGTAATTCATGATCGATTACGCGCCGCCATGGACACTCCCCGGTATATCACGGCAATGCCCGATACTCGACACTGCTGGAAAAATGCTTTAGTTCCGCCTCATTTATGCCTCGACCAACTGAACCACGGCTAAACGCCCTCCATGTTCCTTGCTCATCAGGATCTGGCGACCTTCAGTGAGTTCTACGGCACTGCCCTGGGGGATCGCTTTTTTTTCCGTGGCGTCATACAAATCCGGTAAACGTTCGTTAACCATCAGCCATTTATTGTTGTGAAAGGAAAAGTACGCCACCCGCCGCTTTTGCTCCGAAGATAACCTTTCATTGGGAACCACAAGCCGGTTCACATGCCACTGAAACAACGATTGACCCGTGTATATCATAAGCCGGTGGTTGTCGGGAAGGTACTTACCGTCTTCGCGGCTTGAATACAGATTGAGTATAGGAAGTTTGCCTTTGTATTTGGTATTACAAAAATGACAGGTAGGCGCCCGCGTATTATCGAAAACAAACCACTTCTGTTCACATTTATCATTCTGACAAGGCTGGATAAGATCGACGGTTTTTACCAACGCGTGTTCCCACTCGTCCGCCGTCGGCCTTTTATCAGGTTCATGCAATCCATCAATGAATGCACGTTCAAACAGCTTGGCAAGATAAGGACCGACAGCGTTGTAAGACAACGCATTAGTGTCTTTCCAGGGCAACTCTTCCGGACGGGCGTTTTCAACATCAACGCGATTGGATGTATCCAGGGAATGTTCAATATAAAGGGCCTTCTCCCCCATGGTGAGGTCTTCATCGCGCTGGGGGTCACGATCATGAACCTTTTTGCCCCGCAACGGATGGCGTAACAACAAATACATATATATCAATACCGCCAAGGCATGGCGGTCGGTATTAATACACGGCAGCTTTCTGTTATGGTCTTCCTTATGTAAATGCGCGGTCATGACAACTTCCGGCGCAATAAAATCCGGCGTGCCGATGACATCCGGCGGATATTTGCCCGGCACCACCAAACCATCGATATCAATGATACAGGCGTTGCCGCCGACAGGATCGACTAATACATTTTTATAAGATAAATCCGAATGGGCAAGACCGGCGGCATGCAGTCGTTTGACTGCGCGCGAAATTAGAATACAAATGCGCAAGTAATCCAACCAGTCTCCGCGTTCGCGCGGATCCAGATATTTGTTTCGATTGGTAGCGGATGCAAACCATTTGCCTTCTTTTTCGCGGCTCTTGATTTTCAGCATATCGTTGTTAAATGATCCGTACTGGAAAAAGAAATGGGATTTATATTTCGGCACCAAAACCCCTACCCGTCCTTGTTCGTCCGTCAGTACCTTGGTCGGCCAGCAAAACAGGTTCTTCCAGTAATCACCACCTTCCTGATCGAATATACGCTGCCGATAGGTGCCGGTGATCATAGTCAACCGTTCCATGGCCGCGTCGTTGAGTTTATCCCGGAAAAACCCCACGGCATGGGTTCCGTCCGTTGTAAAATAGACATCTTTCACCGCTCCGGAACCGATTATATTATTTTTATATTCGACGATGTCGCCGTCGACTGTTTTTGCTCTTTTTATGTCACTCATTGTTCAATGCCTCACTACGATATAAAATCGCCTGTGTACGATCGTCATGATGACCGGGCTGTAGAAAATTCAACCACGCCAACATGTTTTCAGCTGTCTGCTGGGGATTGTCACTCAAGTTAGGACTTAAATGCAGGTTCCAAAAGTCATCCCAACATTGCTGGTTTTTGAGTTGATTTTCCGTTTCAAACAGCGGATCGGAAACGCCGTCTGTCATAAGCATAAGAGCTGTCATACTGTCCAGTGATTCGAAACGGATACGGGCCATCATGTCTTCAGGTAATGCCGCGTTTCGGTCAAGAAACCGTGTCTGGCCGGCGAATGCGCCGGAATCGGACTCACCCAAAAGTTTAATCGCTTTTCCTTTATCATAAATCGCCAGTGCGCCGTCGCCTATCCAGTAGCCGGTGACAAAATTCTTCCCATCGACTTGTTTGTGCGCCGCAACCAACAACGTCGCATAAAAATCCCTGAACTCGCATTGCAGTTCTTTCGCTTTTGTATGAATGGCTTCGATGGGTTTATAAATAGCGTCTTTATACGCGCTATAAACTTTGTTCTTTAGCGCGGCGGTGCTTTCCTCATTGGATTGCGAGTCCCATCGAGAAAATGCCTCACACAATTCTTTGTCGATTTCACTCAATTTTGCGGTTAATACCGTACAGGCGATATTAACGGCTAGACGAGAGCCTTCCCGGGAAAAATTCGCACTGCCCGCGCCATCGGACACCGCCAGCACATGCCAGCCGCTGCCGGTTTCATAGGCCATGGCGTAATCGTCATCGCGAAACTTCCCTTCGTGGGCATGTGAACGTCCGCGGCGACTGGCGGCGGCCATCAACCAACCGGATTCACAACGTTGTCCCGAGCACACATTGTCCTCTTTCCAAAACGGCGCTTCCCGGTCCGAATCAAGGTCCTTCCATAAAGAATTCGGATCGGCGTTGATAATCATTCTGAATGATTGTCTCCAGTTAGCCTGGCTGTTTTCGGATAAACAGTAGTGCACTTGAATATCAAATTCACCGGCTTTGGTCGGATTTCCGGAGATTGTCCTGGTATGTGGATCGAGAACCAGGCCAAGTTCCGTAAGGCCCTTGACGTTGTAAACACGAATACTCCGATCGGTTTTACAATCAAGTTGGCTTTTGTATTCGCGCCCGACCGTGGCGTTGTTTAAGCGAAATCGTACAACTGGTTTTTGCATAATAGGTTCTTTGTTTGGCGCTTTGCTGACGGCGTGCGGCGTTGATGGCGGCGCTGATGGTACAATCTGCGCCGGATTTGGTGGATCGCCGGCTACGGGTTTTTTGGTTGCCGCTTCCGCGTCCGCCGCAATCGCCTGCGTATCGGAACCGGCATCGGCGGGCTCATTGTCAGAGACGGCCTCAGCTGAATTTGTTTCGCTAAGCCGCCCATGAGGCTCCGCCGTTTCGGTATTCATGGTGTCGGAACTATCAGGTTCGTCGGCTGATGTCGTCGAATCAAGCGTTTTCATTTCCGCAGGACTTGCATCCCCAGGCATCGCGGAACCGGTTTGGCTTTCAGTAACGGCTTCAGTTTGTCTCTCGCCCATAACTTTCTCCGTCTTACCGGCTTGTGCGACGTCGACTTGAGCATCAGTGGATGCCCCATCAGCCTTGGTGGTGATTTCCGGCTTGGCCGGGTCATCCGGCGGGGACGGATCAACAACTTGATCAGCGTCGACAGCGCCTGCATCGCTTTGCACTGCTGCTGTATTATCCGGATTGTCTTGCGCGGATCCGTCGTCAGCGGATGCATCCGAAGGTACATCAAAGGCGTTTGATAAATCCGGTTGCGACTCGGGTTTGTCGTCGTTTTGCGGCTGTTCGCCGATCGCCTGTACAGCCGCGTCTTTGGCGATTTCCTCGGCTTCGATATCAATCGCTTCGCCGGGTTTCAGCAGCGCGGGAGAAGATTCACCAGCGTGCGCCTGTTTACCGGATTGATAATTATCCCAATGCCATTTAAACGATTTCGCAAGTGTATCGATTTGATCTTGTAGATCCGGCCTTTGCGCAAGGATATCAATTAATGCGTCGCTGCTGTCGACATGGTGCTGCCTCAACATTAATTCAATTATTTTTCGATGATATTTACTTCCGTGAATCACCCCCATGTTAACCGCTGCTCCTGTTAATGGACAACGGAGGTGAATCACCATCGGCTACCTGCATGTTGACTTGTTGTTTGCAGTGGGGGCATTGCTGTACGCCCGGACCGTTCACACAGAAAATCCCACCGCAACCGCATATCGCCATCGAATAGGCATTGCCGCACTGAGGACAACTCATGCCACCGATCAAATCATTCATGTCCACTTGTTTGCCCTGAACACCCTCCTGGATGTCCGACCATTCAAAATAGCTGTCATCAATGGAATATATACCAACACCTTTGTAGTGGCGCTGCTCCTGCTGCTGTTGCGGAATGGAGAATTCCAAACCACTGGGCAATTCCGTCAGATCCCTCATCCGTTCGTATTTAATAAGATACGGTTTGCCGTTGTTTTGACAACGTCCCAATATAACAGCCACGTCTTCATCCACGTTAACCGTAGTGCCCGCCGGCGCCAATACGCCGTCGGCTTTTTCCAGAGAGATCGGCAATTTATCCGATTGTGTGCTGGCGGCGACACTCATGGAACTGACCGAGGCAGACATCCAGCGAATGAGTTTGCTGAAATGTTCTTCCGATGTTCCGTTGTACTGCAACACCTCGTCAGCGAATGATGACAACGTTGTGGTGTCGGCATACGGACCCAAACCGATGGCGATGATGCTGGCTTTTATTGCATACTTTTCTTTCCAACGTTTGGCGGATGCTTCGACACCGTCGGTGGGTTTACCGTCGGTCATTAAGAAAACAACCGGTTTCCAGTCGCCTTTGCGATCCGGCGTGCTGCTGACGACATGCTTGTCGATTTCAGTCATGATGTGATCCAGAGCCAGGCCGATTGCCGTACCCGAACCGATGGGCAACTTGGGTGGATAAAAGGTCACCACATCGATCAGCGGCACCAGGGTTTTTACCCGTCCGGCAAAGGCAATCACCGAAATATGCGCGGTTTCCAACGCATGGGGATCTTGACGTAATGTGGTAATAAGGGCATCAAGTCCTTTTTCCAGCAGGTTGTGGGGTTCACCTATCATGGAATCGGAAACGTCCAGGACAAAAAATATAGGTAGTCGTCGCATCGTTTTTTCCTCCTAGACTACGATTTGTATCTCTTTGGGTGGAGGGGGCAAGGCATCAGCGTCAACCACACCGGCACTTTGAGTGCTCATGCCAACACTCGCTGAAACCCATTTAAAATAGTTAGAAAATGCCGCACTATCCGTGGTATCCAAACTCACTACCGTATCCGTAAGTCTTTTTAGATAGGAATCCTTGGCTTTCGGTCCCGCCGCGCAGGCGATAAACCTGCTTATTTTTCGAGCCTTTACCTCATGCACCATCTCATCAAACCGTGCCACGTCTGATGGGCCGCCATCGGTCATAAGGAACACCATGGGCTGCCAATAACCCTTTTCATCCGCCGTACTTTGGCGTACATCGCGGTCAATTCGGCTCACCGTCAAAGCCAGGGCTTCCCCCAGATATGTCGCGCCGGACTGCGGACAGGTGATTTCCGGCATCTGAATGTCCGGTAAAGGTGTCAGCGGGAAAACTTCTTTGACGTCCAAATCAAAGGTAATCACGGACAAATGGACTGTATCCAATGCATGAGGATCTTGACGAAGCGCCTGCAACATCGCCTGTATGCCGACATTGACGCTTTGGATCGGTTCGCCATGCATGGATCCGGATGTGTCAATCAAGATATATATAGGTAGTCTTCTAGCCACTGCGATTCACCATTTCCCCTTAGATCAAAAAATTCATAGGCTTAGATCAAAAAATTCATAGGCTTAGATCAAAAAATTCATAGGATCCATAAGTTAAAGATTTCGGTAACTATTCAGCCCTGCTGAGGCGCTATACATGAGCAACGGTTTTCTACCCAAGGCGGCTTACGCTATCGCTAACCCGCCCTACAAGGGCCGCTGGCACCAAAACGGCTGAGTAGTTACAAGATTTCTATAATACCACCGTGACCTCGGGTGGAGGTGGTGGCAGTTCATCCATCTTGTTATCGACATCTTTTTTCGTCAAATCCACTTTTTTACTGGTGTTACTGACGCTGCTGGACACCCATTTAAAGAATGCTGCAAAAGCCTCGGGATCATTGTTATCAATACGAATGACATTTTCCGTGATGCGCTTTAATACACTGACATCGGCATGCTCACCGACGGCACAGGCCACGACAATGGCTGTTGGCACGGTGGAGAACTCTTCCACCGCCGGCTCCCAGTCATCATTGGGTGCACCGTCTGTCATCAAGAAAATCAGCGGTTTCCAGTCGCCTTTTTTATCGGCGCTGCCGGTCTGCACTTCTTCCTTGATTCGGGTGGACAGAAGTCTGAGCGCTCCACCCAGAGCCGTCATACCCTGGGCCTTTATTTCCGGCTCCTGAAAACTCACCAGATCCGTCAGCGGCACAGCCAGATTGGCGTCGTTGGAAAATGTAATGACGCTTAAATAAGCCGATTCAAGAGCGTAAGGATCCTGACGCAAAGCGCCCATCAGTGTTGAAACACCACTGGCAACTGCTTTAATGGGCGCGCCAAACATGGACGCCGAGGTGTCTAACACTAGATAAACAGGAAGTCGTCTCATTTTTTTCCTCTCAATGTTTATGTGGACGGTGCATAGTCACTTTACTGCGGAAAAAGTTGCACCTTTTACTACTGGTCAGCTAATCAGCAATGGGATTTGCTGTTCGTCGATGGTGTTTACCGTTCTATTTTCGATCTGTGGAGAAACACTTGGTTCCAACCGTATCAACTTCACAAGCGCTCATCAACGAAACCCGATTCGCCCAACTGCGATGGGTCGCGGTCTCACACATGCCGCCATTCATTAAAAAGACCGCCCGCGAGTTATGGTTCAAGACACTGGTTGCATCACGTTGATCCTCAAAGGCAATTTTCAATGCATTTTGAATCACGCCAATTTGAGCGGGATGAATGGCCGTTTTTGTCATCAACCCGCGCGCTTTGTCCAGTTCCAATTCTTTTTTTAATAAACTTGGTTTGTCAATATAATCGAACACCGGCGCTGAAATTTCATAGCCCTTAGGACGAAACGTAATCACCATGTCATCAATAACCCTACCAATTGGAGTGTCATAGATGGTCAGGTTCCTTGGATGACGTAAGCCCAACAATCCCATCAGGTCGTTGCCACCTACCCGTATGCACAGGATACGCTCTTTGTAGTCATCGAGCATCTGCGCGAAATCGCTGAGCGCTGATCGGCAAAAAGCCATCGCCGTTTCGATCGTGGGCATCACCACATGCCCGGTATCACGGATGCCACTGTTCATAAAACATTCAAAACTCTTCATATCGGCCTTGGGTATCACGAAACCCTGGATTTTTTCAATACCCTCCAGTTCAAGAAACTGTTCCAGCACAGCCGCATTTCGCGGCCGCAAAAACACCATCAAATCATTGGGCTGCCACGTTTTTAATACGGTGCGAAGGTTATCGATACACATCGGTACCTGTTGCTCGAGCACGGCATCTTCCGTACACAACACAATGGAACGCAATTCAGGCAGTTTCTTTCGATTTAACAAAGCATGAAGATCATTATTTGCCGGCCAGTAAATTGTCGCGCCAAGTCGCATGTAATCACTGAGTAAATCGTTCATAGCACATCCTTTATTAGCGCAAGAGCCCGAAAACTCATCTGTGGTTTTTCGGTGACGCCGACGGATTTCTCCTTTGCCAACATCAATAAATGCTGTATATCCGGGTCACTCATCGAGCGCAGCAACAACCGGTCAGGCACACGTCTTAACATGACACGTGTTGATTCGGCGATTCCCGGTTTTATTCTATTTATATCCGAGACATTAAATTCGGTTTGGATGCAGCTAAGTTCGACTTTAAGGTCTTCGCCTCGATGGGTATCACGCACCGATTCGACGCCCCGAGGCCTGAGATTCACGGCCATGCCGTCAATGCGGTTGGCAAATGAGCGTGACATATCGTGGGCCTGGAGAGTGTCGTAATAAATACAGCCGTGAAACTGCCGCGGATTTGCCCCGCGTTCTAGTATACTGCGCGAGACCAGGCCTGATACAACTGCATTTAATATGCCGCTGGGGATGAGGTAGTCGTCTTTGGTTGCGGCGATATCGGCGGTTTCACCGATATCTGAGATAACAAATAATTCATTTTTAAGCTGGTATGATTGATGCCGCTCGTTAAACGCGTCAATCGCTTTTTTTAATTCACGCGTTATCACTCCTTTTGCCGTCCAGCCATCTACAAATACGATGGATTCCGGCTTGCGCTGTTCGTCTTCAATAATAAACCGCATGGCTGCTTCATCCATGCCTCGGTCACGTATAATGGATACGGAGTAATGGCGGGCGTCTTTGCCCCAGCGATTCAGCTGCCTGGTCAACAGCACCCCGATCGGCGTTCCGGCTCGTGCAAGTGAAACGATGGTGATCTGATGATCGCGTCGTTTTGCGATACTATCGGCCAAGTCAACGACATGTTGGGCCAGCAGCTGTTTGTAGTCCCGAATCGCCGTTTCAAACAACCGCAGGTAGGCGGCGGATGGCGCGGATTCTTTTGCGGCCATCTCCGAATAATGGCGTGCGCCGGACTGGATCAGGTGTTCCTTGTCCGCAACCGTTTCAAAACGATAGTTCGAGGCATAACCTAAGCATTTCATTAAAAAAATACAATCGTTTTGCTTATAACTTCCGCTAAAATAACCCTGTGATTTATCAGCCCTCGCATTGCTCACATTCATGTTTTGTCACCGTTGACGATCTGGCTGTTGGAAGGGATCATTTGAAAATCACAGAGATTCAAGAATCCTTGATCGCTGTAGCTGTCACCGACTCCGATATACAAACAATCACCCAAAATACCTTTAAGAAATGAAACCGCCGCGGCTTTGTCGGCAAATACTGGCAAAAACGCCAGGTTGTTTCCATTTAAATGAATATCTCCGGCATGCTGACTCCAGTCTCGGATAAATTCCTGTTTCATCTCGTGCAACCAATCGCAGCGCGACGATCGCCCTGCCTTGACACTCACGTATACAGGCGCATCGTGATCGATGATGATTCGGCAACGACCCTCCACCTTGTTCACCCGCATCCATTGCTCAACTTGCTTTTCAACATCCGCCAGATGCTGTTGTTGATCGGCATAATCCAATGGATGTTTCCATCCCGCGGCGGGCTGCAATCCGTTTTCATAAACCATGGCACCGTGACTGGTAACCAGGTACGGCGCATCGTGAAATCCGATGTCGGTTTGCTTGAGTGCCTTGAGGTTTCTCCCCGTTACAGGAATCACGCGTGCTTTTTCCTTAAACAGCCTAATAAGGCTTTGTTGTTGTTGTGTGGCGTAACTTAAAGCATTGCCCTGGCTGTCGAATCCCAGCGCTTTTAATCCATCGGTCGAGGGGCATTTCGTCATTGTCTGAATAAGTGTGTCATCAATATCCGTAAATACAACCAGTGACAACATACTGCTACCTCGTACCCGTGTGCCCATCCGCCATGGTCATTGCGCATTGTCTTTTACTATTTAGCACAGCCGGGTTAGGCATATGAGACTAAATGACTGAATTTGTCCCCATCGTCGAGGATGGCTCTGGAGCGGGATGATCGCAACAATTCATGTTGCCGGGCAAGGCTTGCGTGTTCATAACACACAATTGCCTGTTTGTTTTCGTCCGCCTTATAGTTATAAAGATAATTGCTGAGTCCTTCACCATGCTCATCCGCAAACTCGATGATGTTATTGATGGCATTACCCAGGCGAATTGGAGACCGGGTCGTGGACTGGAATGCCACTTGATAACCCGCGTTTTCCAGTGCCAAGGCGTAAAAATAGGGTTGTAACATGAATTCGCCGGTACCGATGACATGAAGTCGGCGCCCGCGGTCCGGCTGTCCCGTCAAGGAAAAACCGACACCGGCGCAATCGATCGGCAGCCGAATTCCCCGTCGTCCGGTATCTTCTCGTGCCCGCGCAGGCTGCCCGGCCCGGCTTGCCGGTTTGGCCGGCACGGTGGCAACACTGCTGGCATGGGGTTTAAATTCAAAAATGCCATCCACTAAACTGGCGAATTCAAGCTGTATGCCGCCTGCGGCCAAAATATCCCTGCATTGACTGCGACGCTGTTCCGACAACCAATTAACCAGGCTGCAGAATGTAATCCGCTCGATATTCGGATATCGTTCGGCATATTTTTCGGCCAGTGCAAGTAGAGTGTTTCCCGTTGAAATTTCGTCATCCACGAATACCGCGTGGCGTGCTTCGTCAAAAGAGTCTTTTAAGCCGGCAAGCGGTTCATAGAGCATATGATCCACTGCATGGGAGTGGCTTTCCTCGAAACGAAGCATCGGCGGACAGTCAAGGGCGTAACGGGTGGAATGAATGTAGACACTGCCGCAATGATTGATCTTGGCATAGGCATCGGCTACACACCCACCAAGGCCGGTGGCGATTTCGGCCATGCCGACAAAAACTGTAGCTTTTTGCGGGGAAAGTTTAGCAGCCAGCTTGCGGTGGATGCGATCCATGGTACTGGGAGCACACGGGATGTGCTTCCCCAGTACCTTGGATACAAACAAATATCCTCTTTTTTCGTTATTGCGAGCCGCATACGCCAATAATTCATTTAGCGGCTCATCTTCCCGAGAGGTTGCAACCGTTAGTTTTCCGGTCTCTAGTATTTGCTCGCATTTATTAAGAAACGAGGATGTCGAGGGATTTTCCCTAGACATTGACACCGTATTGCCTGCTGACGGCCGCTAAACCGCCTGTATATCCCTGCCCGACAGCACCAAAGCGCCATTCGCCGCCCTTAAAATACAGCTCACCAAAAACCATGGCTGTTTCCGACGAATAGTCTTCCGTCAAGTCGAATCGAACAAGTTCCTGACCGCTGTCTTCATTGCCTACCCGAATAAAGGCATTGGCAACTTGACCAAAATTCTGCCCACGCGCTTCGGCATCATGAATGGTCACGACAAAAACCAGTTTTACGATATCCTTGGCGTCTTGTTCCAGTTGTTTCAGGCTTATTTTAATGACTTCATCGTCACCGTCACCGGAACCTGTCAGGTTATCGCCCTGATGTTCAACAGCACCGTTGACACCGGTTAGGTTGTTATAAAAGATAAAATCACTGTCTGAACGAACTTTTCCATCCTCTTTGGTAAGAAAAACCGAGGCGTCCAGGTCGAAATCGGCGCCGTCAGTGGCGCGCTCATCCCAACCAAGACCGACATAAACTTTTTGTAAACCAGGAGATTCCTTTGAAAGGGAAACCCGGCTACCTTTATCCAGACTAACCGCCATAATTTCCTCCTTAAAGAAGTTTAAACATTACTAAATAGTTAATCCGTATTTCGAACAAACAGCACTCAGGCCGCCGCCGAACCCCGATCCTACCGCACCGAAACGCCATTCTCCGTCTTTGACATATAACTCACCAAAGATCATGGCGGTTTCAACGGAATAGTCCTCGGTAAGATCAAAACGAACTATTTCCTTGTTGTTGGACTTATCGACAATGCGAATAAAAGCATTTTCAACCTGTCCAAAATTCTGTTTTCTGGCTTCGGCATCGTGAATGGTGGTAACAAACACCAGTTTTTGAATATCATCGGCGGAATCCAAAATGGCTTTTAAATCCACCTCGATAACCTCATCGTCACCCTCACCCGCACCGGTTCGGTTGTCGCCCATGTGTTTCACTGCACCGTTTAGAGCAGTGGCGTTGTTGTAAAACACAAAATCCTGCTCACCACGTGCTTTACCTTCCGGGCTCAGTAAAAATACCGATGCATCCAGGTCAAAATCACTGCCATCGGTCACACGCTGATCCCAACCCAAACCCACAATGACCTGCGCTAAACCGGGTGCCTCTTTGCTGAGATTAACCCGACCACCTTTTTCAAGACTTATCGCCATAATAGTTGCTCCTTAAGAATCTATCATTTTGCCTAATTGGGGCTGCCAGTGATTTCGACGTGGAAATCTACGAGTGACTGATTAAAGCTGCTACTTCAGCGGTCTTCTCATGGGTGACGGCATCCATTATGACATATCCCGTCCAACCCACGTAAATCACCAGGAATATATATGCTGTCGTCACGGTTGTACGCCGAGTCAGCAACAGTGTGCCGAGCACAACAACGGTTACCACAAACAGTACGATTCGAAGCACCTGCGTTTCAGCAGCTGAAATGACTTCAATATCCACACCAAAAATTAACGTATAAAGCAATAAGGGAAAACCCAGTGCAACAGTGATGTCAAAGGTATTGGATCCTACCGCATTTGATATGGCATCGTCGTAGTCACCACGCATGGCATCTTTAACCGACAAAATCGTATCGGGTACCGATGTGGCCGCCGCCGCAAATATCAATGCCGTAAAATATGCGGGAACCCTCAAAGCGTTGGCACTAATCATCACCGCTTCCGCCAGCCCCCAACAGGCGATGGCAATCACGATCGTCGATAAACTCAAAACGACCCACGCGGACAGGGTACTGAAATCCCGACCACCAAATAAAAGATTATTGAAATCAAAGGTCAATAATGCCTTAAGCATGGAGGGTTGCTCACCACCCTCATCCTCATCTTCCTCCTCCTCTTCTTCCTCCTCCTCGGTATCTGAACCGAATCCGCGCGCCAGGTATAAGAAGTACAAGCCGTAAATGCCTATCAGCAAAGCCCCCATCCACCAGGTCATGGCGTTACCTAAGCCCAGGAACCAGATCAGAGCCGCCTCGGCCATAAGAAGGAAAAAACCGTCACGCAAAACACTGGCCTTGGAGATTTCAATTTCTTTGACCTTTTCCCGAACCGTCGATGCGCCGTCAATCAGCACACCCCGATAACGTATCGCAAATATGCACAAAGACGGAATAAACACCGCATTGAAAATGGCCGAGCCCGCCGTGGTGGCGATACCTGCGGCGAAACCGTCCTGTTCGTGGTAAAGAAAAAGCAGAAAAAAAGCCGTCATCAACTCCGGCATACTACTGCCGACGGCGTTGATCGTTGCCCCGCGAATACCCGGCTTCATGTTTCTACCGAGGTAATTGGATGCATCATCAAAACCATTGCAGGCATACATGATCATGACCGCAGCGACCACGATGATAGCTAGCGCGAAGGCTAACGCCATTATACAATCCTCCTAATTTTTATCGTGTTATAGGTCGAATTCGCTTGGGTCCAGACTTAACTCACCACAAATCTTGCGCACTGCAGCTTTTTCTGATGAGTCAAAATCGCCGTCCGCGGCGCCTATGGCACAGGCAATCCGTACCACGGACCTTGCTTCATTGGTTTTTTTGCGAAGCTTACCAATGGCGGACAGCGCTTCACTGGACCCGATATCCATATCAAATTCCATTTGTTCGATATATTTATTAAAAATCGATATGGTTTTACTTACATCAAAAACATTCATGGCTTCATTGACCTGCATAAAACCGCTCATTTTCTTCTTCTCATCCGCCGTTACTTCACCGTCGGCAAATGCTATCAGCGCACAAGCAGCTACAACTGCTTCGTGGAACTCTTTATTCTTAAAACGTTTAGCTTCGCCGACGAGGTTCGCCGAAATATCCTTGGCTTTGTCTCTGAGGTCACTAAAAAATCCCATTGGCTTCTCCGTGTAGCTGTTATACCCTAGAGTAATGGTACTATTTTGGGCATTAAATTATCGAATGTACGGCCTTGCCCCCACTCTCCAAGTGCTTTGAACTTCCATTCGTTGTTGTGTTTATACAACTTAGCAATGATCAAGGCCGTGCTGTTTCCACCTTCATTGGATAAGTTGTAGCGGGCAATTTCTTTTCCGCCGTCGGCATTTTTTAATACACAAAACGCATTAGGAATACCTTCGAAGCTGTCGCCGGTAAAACTGTTGATGGTAAAAACTAAAGATGTCGCGTTTGGACTCACCGCAGACAAATTCACTAGAATCTCTTCGTTCGGGTCATCGGCTCCGCCGCCACCGGTTAAATCATCACCGGAATGGAGTACTGAGCCGTCGTTGCTGCGCAGTTGGCGAAACCATACTGCATCCAATGCTTTTCCGGATGCATCGAAAAACAAGCAGGATGCATCTAAATCCACGTCAACGAGTTTTGTACCGAAAAGCCCCTTCTTGGATCGTTTACCCCAGCCGGTTCCTAGAACGACTTTGGTCAAACCCGGTGCTTCTTTTTCCAGGGAGATCGTTGAGCCTTTTTGAAGGTTTACACTCATTTTCTGCACTCCTTATTACTTTTGTGCCCCGCGAATTATATCGAGTGGAATTGGCACTGTCCAGGTTTCTGTCACACCATCTAATCAGCAAAATCGAGCCCACCAAATACCCTACAAAAAAGTGGTTTTAAAGCCGTCGCCGAACATTGCCGAAAATGGAGTTTGCACGATTCTTTCCATCAGCCATTGGCCCGATTTATCCCTTCAATCTGCATAGGTTATTCCCGGCGGTGTGTATTCACCATTTCGTGTTAGAAGCCTTGTTGCCTTTGGATTCACCGATTTACGTCAAATAGCCGTGCGACAATAAACATCGCTAATTCATTGCAATAATTGACTTTAAAGTCGAGAATCGGCTGTGGACACCTGAATGGTAACTTTAAATGTTATTACGTGCAATAATGATTAATGATCATAAATTGTTATTAAGACTATTTTTAGCCTGCTCCTGGTTAACTAACTAAGCGAACCTATATCGCTCATTTATTGTCCATTTTATTTATTTTAGCCCGTAACTCAGTTATTGACTTAAGTGCATTTTTTGATTCGTGTATTATACGAGGCGAGCAAGCCAGTTTTTTATTATCAATACAATCTTGTAAATTACCAAGCAAATAATTTAAGTTATACTCAATATCATTGTGTAGGGCTACTTTCATTTCTTGATCATCACGAATTAGAAATCTTTCCAAATAGTTTTGATGAAATCTAACGGATATAAGTATTTCTGAAATATATGAATTATACTGAAAAGTACCGAATAGTTTTGTACCAAAATAATAAGTCGTAAGACAACCAAAAGAAAATGCTATTAAAGCAACTACAGAAAGAATCCACTTTTTGTTTACTATATTCCTATTGCACACCACTACAATTTGGCCCCTTTGTACGAATTGCTTTATGGGTTTCTCTTAATTGGCCCTTTAATTCATCTATTTCATTTCGATATTGATTTGATATCTGCATAGGAAAATCTTCCCCTGAACTACCTTTTTCCATCATTTCTAGTGCATGAGCTAATTCATGAACTAAAACAGAGGCTCGCGCCACCAGAAGGCTGGTGGGCTTTTGTAATGGTCACATTTCCCGTCCAGGCAGTCGCATTGCTGACGGTTCCCGACATGACAATGGTGCCAGTATCCGCGCCACTGGTGAAAGGGTTGGTCCAAGTGGTCACGCCATTGAGGGTGAAGGCACCTGCGGCATCAATGCAATGCTACCCGTGAGATCAGCGTACTTTGCCTCGTACAGTTGTGCATCTGGATGCATGTTGATGTTCACCAAACCATCACGGTTGACGATATAGCAACCATCATCGATCACGTCGAGCATATGGCCGCACCAACAGAGAAAGTCTACAATCAGCTCGATAATCCCCACATGCTCCACGTAAACCGGTACGCCAGTGTATTTCTTGATTTATTTGCATAACGGTCGGTATCAAAACCGAATGTCCCTTGATGGCCTTGGCCTCAGTTTTTTTGTTCAGCGGCGGGATAAGGCACCCGGCTTATCTGCACCATGGTGCTTTCGATCCATCGCTCGGATTGACGATTGACCTGTTCGGCGCTGAGTCCCTCGGTTTCCATGAGTTCACCAAATACCACGGTAATCACGCCGGTTTTTTTTACAAACGACCGCCGGGGCCACAGTTCGCCGCCGTTATGGGCCACCGGCAACACGGGAAATCCGGACCGTTCCGCCAACACCGCACCGCCGACACCGTAACGGCCTTTGTGGCCGGCGGCGATTCGGGTACCTTCCGGAAAAACGACGATCCACCGGCCAAGCCGCAACAGTCGGGTACCTGTTTCGATAATGGATTGCACGGCCTTGCGACCGGAACGCCTGTCGATGGCAATGGGTTCCGTCAAGGCAAGACCCCAACCGAAAAACGGCACAAACAACAACTCCCGTTTGAGGATATAGGCCATCGGTGGAAGATAGGCCACAAAAAAGAGTGTTTCCCAAGTGGACTGGTGTTTGCTCAATACCACGCAGGCGCGGTCGGGAATATTTTCCACCCCTTTGACATCATGGGTTATACCGCAGGTTATCCGTAACCACCATAAGTTGACAATGGCCCAGCCACTGATAAATCCGTAACGCCAGCGATACGGCAAGGGCACCACAAAAACACATAATAATGCCCATACGATGGTAATCACAATAAAACCCACGTTAAACAACAACGAACGAACTGTCATCATGGCTGGATCAGGAACTCCACAACTGCAAATAAATCGTCAAAAACCGGGTAGCGCCCGACCGGCATGGCCGCCTCACTGCGCAGTCCCTTACCGGTTTTTACCAACAAACCACGTGCACCCACAGCATCCGCTGCCTGCAAGTCACGTAATGAATCGCCCACCACCGGGACACCGCGCAAATTGACGGCGAAGTGCCGACCGATCTGCCGCAACAACCCAGGTTTGGGTTTTCGGCAATCGCAGTGGTCAGCGGGTCCGTGGGGACAGAATACAACATAGTCGACAAAGGCTTCCGCCTCGGCCAGGATTTTGCGCATTTTTTCGTGAATGGCATCCAGGGTAACCCGGTCGTACAACCCGCGCGCAATACCGGATTGATTGGTGGCCACCGCCACGGTATAACCGTGCTGCTTTAAGCATGCGATGGCTTGGGCACTGCGCGGCAGAATGTGCCATTGCGCAGGTGATTTGATGTAGTGATCGGAGTCTTCGTTGATGACGCCGTCACGATCGAGAATAATTAACTTCATTGCAAACGGGATAGATCCGCGATCCTTAAAAACAAATCATTGAATTGTTTTAATAGGGCCAGACGGTTGATACGCACGGCCTGCTCTTGCACATTCACCATAACGTGATCAAAAAAATGATCGACGATTTCCCGCAAACCGGCCAACTCGCGCATGGCGCTTTCATAGTCACGCGCCGCCAGCATGGGTTCTACGGTATCGCGCTTTTGCGCAAGAGCCTGTGCCAGTTGTCGCTCTTGCTCGGCGCTCAGTTTTGACACATCAAACTGATCCGGTATCGTATCGTCGGATTTTTTTAGTATATTACCGATGCGTTTATTGGCGGCGGCAAGGCTTTCCGCCTCCGGCATTTTCCGAAATGCTTTAATAGCCTGGATACGCAGGTTTAAATCGGTCATATGCACGGGTCGTCGCGCCAACACGGCTTCCAGCACATCGGGACGCACATCACGATCGGCATAATAAGTACGCAGACGATCCATCATAAAATCAAACAAAGGCTCAACGGCATCGGCGGCGGTAACGGTTGCACTGAACCGGGTTGCGGCCCGCTGCAGCAACGCCATTAAATCCAGTTCCAGGTTTTGCTCGATAAGTATGCGCAATACCGCCAGCGAGGCCCGCCGCAAACCAAACGGATCTTTATCGCCGCTGGGAATCTTACCCACGGCAAATAATCCGAGCAAGGTATCCAGCCGGTCAGCCAGCGCCAGACAACGGCCGATATCGCCGGGCGGCAGTTGATCACCGGCTCCCCGTGGCCGATAGTGTTCATCAATGGCGTCGGCGATCGCAGGATCGTGACCGTCGTGCAGGGCATAATAGCGTCCCATGATACCTTGCAGTTCGGGAAATTCTCCCACCATGTCACTGAGCAAATCGCATTTACACAGTTGCGCCGCCGTCTCGGTGGACACCGGATCGGCGCCGGTTTGTTCGGCGATAAACACCGCCAGCTTGCTGATCCGCATGGTTTTGTCATACACACTGCCTAAGGCTTTTTGGAAAATGACATCCTTAAGCACCGGCAGCCGGTCAAGCAAAGCGGTTTTTCGATCGCTGTTCCAGAAAAATTCCGCGTCGCTTAAACGGAGTCGGATAACCCGCTCATTACCGCGACGAATGACATCGGGATCCAGGCTTTCAATATTACTGACTGCTATAAAACAAGGCATGATACGGTCGTTGTCGTCCAGCACATGGAAATAACGCTGGTGATTTTTCATGGCGGCGATCAGAGCCTCGGCGGGTACTTGTAAAAAACGTTCTTCAAACCTACCCAATAGTGAAACCGGCCATTCCACCAAACCGGTCACCTCGTCCAGCAAATCGTCATCCAAGACCACATGACCATGTTGTTGCCTGGCCAATTGACTGACTTGATCGGCGATGCTGGCGCGACGTTTCTCAAAATCCACCATCACATTGGCATGCAGCATATTGTCCACGTAAGCGTCCACCCTGGGCAGGGCGACAGGACCGGGATGATGAAAACGGTGACCCACCGACTGATCGCCGAACGGTAAACCAAACAGTTCACCGGTTACGGGTTTACCATCGAAAATCAAAACCAGCCAATGCACGGGACGGACAAATTGAAAACTATGGTCGGCCCAGCGCATTCGCTTGGGAATGGGTAACGCACCCAAAGCCTGCTGCAGCATGCCGGGCAGCAGCGATACGGTTTGCTGTCCGGTTTGCTTGACCCGCGCCACCAGCCAGGCACCTTTTTCCGTTTCAAGGGTTTGCAGTTGGGAAACGTCAATCCCACAGGACGCGGCAAAACCCATCGCCGCTTTACTGGGATTTCCCTGGCCATCGTAGGCCGCTTTTAATGCGGGACCCCGTCGTTCGGCTTGCTTGTCCTGCTGGGCCGAGGCAAGACCGTGAATAATCAAAGCCAATCGCCGCGGCGTGGCAAATGGCTGTATGTTGTCAAACGGCAATTCGGCCTTTTGCAAGTGCGCGGCCATGTCACGGGCCAAAGCAAGCGCCATGGATTTCAACGCTTTCGGCGGCAGCTCTTCGGTACCCAACTCAAACAACAAATCGGCTTTTTTCATCATGCTGAACCTTGGCACAGGGGAAAACCCAAAGCCTGGCGTCGTTGATAATAATTTTCCGCAACCGATTTTGCCATACCGCGAACCCTTCCAATATAGGCCGCCCTTTCCGTCACGCTGATGGCTTTGCGCGCATCCAAAAGGTTAAATGCGTGGGAAGCTTTAAGCACCATTTCATAAGCCGGCAGGGGCAAATCGGCTGCAATTAATTTCTGGCAGGCCTGCTCGCAATGCCCGAACCAATGCAATAATTCCTTGGTATCGGCGTACTCAAAATTATAGGCGGACATCTCTACTTCGTTTTGATGAAACACATCACCGTAACGCACCACGCCTTGTGGTCCCTCGGTCCAGACGATGTCAAATAAACGTTCAACGCCTTGCATATACATGGCCAGCCGTTCCAGACCATACGTGATCTCGCCCATAACCGGTGCACAATCAAGCCCACCGACTTGCTGAAAATAGGTGAACTGGGTTACTTCCATACCGTTTAACCACACTTCCCAGCCCAACCCCCAGGCACCCAACGTCGGTGATTCCCAATCATCCTCAACAAAACGAATATCATGGACCAGTGGGTCAAATCCCAGCATTTTTAGTGAATCCAGGTAAAGCTCCTGGATATTTTCCGGTGAGGGCTTTAAAACAACCTGGAACTGGTAAAAGTGCTGAAGACGGTTTGGATTATCACCATATCGACCGTCCGTGGGCCGCCGCGAGGGCTGGACATAAGCCGCGCGCCAGGGCTCCGGACCAATGCTGCGTATAAATGTAGCCGGGTGAAAGGTACCCGCGCCCACTTCCAGGTCCAGAGGCTGTAGCACAACGCAACCCTGCTCTGCCCAGAACAGCTCCAATTGATGAATAAGTGCCTGAAATGTCTTAGGCGTTTGATTTGCCATGGTTAGTTCGGCTTTATGATGCGTGACTGCCAAAAGTCCGCGATTATAGCTTGAATAAGCCTTATCGGAAAGGCAATACGTTGTGATTCAAGTACATAGCCGGAACAGCCGATACATACTACGACAGCGCACCATATCCACAAATCTAACAAATTGAAAAATAACAATAAATACTTATGTACCCTTGCGCTGGCAGGTTTTTTCGGGCAGGATGAGGAGTGCATCTTATGCTGGAATTGCGCATGGGAGCTTTATGAATAAACTGATCGTACAACCTACGGCCATGGCCCAATGGCATGCGCTGATTAACGAAGCCCAATTAGCCGCTCACAGGGAACTTAGTGAGGACTTGGAAAGCTATTTGGTGTTTTTACTGATGCGTTTTGTGGAAAAGCCACAAATAGCCGCCACGATTTTTGCCGTGGAATACATCGAAAGCCTGCTTAAACAGGGCCATGACCGCAAAGACAAATTACGCGATGTCGGCGACTTATGCCTGTTGTATTCGAGCTTGTTCCCCCAGCGTGCCAAGCGCAAACGGGTCAATAAAACCTATTTTATTGATTTAGGCCGTTCAGCCTACCACCATTTATCTATTTTACTGACCCAACAAACCGCGGTTGTTTTTCACGAACTCGCCCATGGGTTCGACAAGGTCACCGATGTTTTACGGGCCACGCGAAAGGTCGGTTCCGGGAAACAACTGGTACAGATGGCGACGGGATTTCAAGTGGATAAACCGTACCGCAACTGATTGTAGTATCTCCCCTAGCCACATCATTGCTCGGGCGACCAGGAGAGAACTGCCCTATAGCAATTACGGTCGGACGTATGAATAGCCTTGCTCTTGCAATTCAATAATACGTGCAACACCGGCATTGACAGTTTTGACACCATCGGTTAAAACGGGCTTTTTACCGGTTTTCTTTTGAATTTTCTTCATCGTATTACTACACGCACTAAACGTGATGTTTTGCGTGGCTAAGCTCTTTACACGACCAGCCTGCTTGTTTTTCTTGGTCAACAGACCCAGTCCGGGACCGTAAGCGACCACTTCAACCTGAACTTTGTCCATGCCATAAAGTTTTTGCAGGTTTACGGCGTTATTAAGAGCGATGACCTGGGTACGAGCGTCGTCGGTGCTGACTTGGATAACCACTTTATGTTCGGCGAAATCAGCAGCGGACACTTGTAAGGACCATGCAGCGGCTAACAGGGAAAGGATAAAAATAAGGGAAATTTTATGGTGATGTCGCATTACGGACTCTCCTAATTTATAAATCAATAACTTAGATATTATTTAGACCCTGCCTGGACGGCAGAAGCCCCATTATAAGACGTTTGAGTGAAAATGATATTCCATTTATCGGGAATATTTTCAATGGTCGCACGTCAATCATTAGTTATGAGTACAAGCAAAAGTCCATTCGGAAAAATAATCGGCATGCTAACCCCCGGGAGCAGGGTTAAGCTGACACTGCAGGAAAAAATGCGAAAGCTCTACCGAATCGCCTATGCCTGGACCCACGACCCCCATTTGGCCGGCGACCTGGTACAGGAAACCATGGCCAAAGCCATCCAGAACCGGCATCAACTCAAGAATCCCGAAGCACTGGACGCATGGCTGTATAAAATCCTGGCCAATTGCTGGCGGGATCATGGCCGGCAATCCCGAGCCTACGTGGACATCAACGATATCGACCTGGTATGGGAATCCGATTCCGAACAGGAAAGTTATCGCCTGGAGTTAATTCAACAGGTGCGTCAAGCCGTCGCCAAGCTTAACCATGATCAGCGACAGATCATAACCTTAATCGACTTGGAGGGCCTGTCTTACAACGAAGTGGCGGATATTTTAAGCATTCCGATCGGTACCGTGATGAGCCGGCTATGCCGGGCAAGACGACGCTTGCAGGAATTGCTTCAGCACGCCAACCACCCATCATTCACCCACAATGTGTTGCCGTTCAAATGAAAAGTATCGAACCTATATCCGATGAACAATTAAACGCCTTTCTCGATGGCCAGATGGACGAAGGCGAAAGAGCACGAATTATTCAGGCCGCCCGTAACGACAAGGCCCTGGCGGAAAAACTCTGCTCACTGCGTCATGGCAAAGACATGATTCGGCTCGCCTACCGCCATACCCCCCCCCACCCTGGTGTTCACCCACGGGGCATACCGGCCGCGTCATGGCGGTCACTGGGGGCGGCGGCGATTATTTTGCTGTTAGGCGCCGTATGCGGCTGGTCCGCCCACGATTGGTGGCCCGCGCAACCAGCGGTTTTTTATAGTACCGCCCAGGCACCTACCAGCCTGGCCAGCGACCATATATTACTGCATATCGACAGCATGGACAGCGCACGCATTCGCAAAGCTTTCAACGTCCTGGAAAATTTGCTGGCTAACGACCAGACACACGGTCGGCATTTAAAATTAGAAGTCGTCGCCAATTCCAGCGGGCTTAAGCTGTTGCGTGCCAATTCACCATATGCACCGCGTATCGCGGCCTTATCCAAGCGGCACAGCAACCTGTCTTTTCTGGCCTGCGGCGTGGCCATGGAAAATGCCAAGCTCAAAGAAGGCCACAAGGTCAAATTACTACCCCAAGCCCACCGTATCGATGCCGCCCTGGGCCGCATTGTCAGGCGCCTACGTGAAGGCTGGACCTATGTAAAAGGTTAAGGTTAATGCGCGCGCCTTCTCTTCAAATAACTGAAAAGCAGACACCCGGCAAGGCCTAATAAGGACAGGCCGGGCAACAAGTACCACCAGGGATTGACCGGCTGGTATCCACCCACCCACAACATGCCAAAGCGCCCGTCCGGACGGCATACGACCGCTTTCGACATCCTTGATAGGGACTGTTTGCGCTACCGCGCCGGGAGGATCGATCATGCCGAACGCACTGCGCGTACCATGCCATTCGTTTTTTGCCGACGATACAAGCAACAGGCCGGGCAGCAACAAAACCCGTTTTATATTATTCATTCAAGGTCCTCATCATCGACACGGGTAGACCGGCCATCGCACTGTATAACCCTGTCGGATGACTAATCAAATGGTCCGCTCACGGGTCCCGGCGAATGGCTAAATGGCCATCACACCATTTATTGTGGAACGCAAACCGACGGTCAACGTGTTTCATGGAAATGATTTATCATCGCCGCAAGTCCACAAAGTATCGCCGATCTGACAGTATTTTTTTAAGGTTATACCCTGGCGGTGGTGTGCTAATATTGTTTCTTTTTTTGGAATAGGAAATGTTGCATGAAAAAAATCAAACTGCTTGTTACAACATGTCTGCTGGGCTCCAGCCTGGCTTTGGCAACACCTTCCCCCAAAGGCGCCAAGGTATATATCCTATCACCACAAGACGGCGCTATGGTGAGTAGTCCCGTCAAAGTGACGTTTGGTTTAAGCGGCATGGGTGTTGCGCCCGCCGGCGTGGATAAACCTAAAACCGGCCACCACCACCTGATCATTGATGCCGCCACGCCGGCTGCCGGCAAACCCGTGGGCAAAGACGACATGCATCGTCATTTCGGCGGTGGTCAAACAGAAACCCTGCTAAAACTAAAACCCGGTAAACATACATTGCAACTGATCATGGGTGACAAGGCTCATATCCCCCACAACCCACCGGTTATATCGGACAAAATCACGATAACCGTAAAATAACTCGCGCCACGCACCGGTTGCGTGTCGCCGGTGCGCGTTTGACTTGGCTTTACACCCGGGTACCTCGCAGGTAATTTAGCGTGAACGCAAGCCCGCAAAACTTGTCCTAAAATTCTAGCACTGATAAATACACAGAATTCTATGACTATACGTAAAGCCGTTGCACTGGTCTCCGGGGGACTGGATTCCATGTTGGCTGTCAAAGTAATCCAGGATCAAGGCATCCTGGTGGAAGGTATTAACTTTTTCACCGGTTTTTGCGTGGAAGGCCATACCCATGCCATACGCAAGAAAGAACGCAGCAAACCCAAACGTAACAATGCGTTGTGGGTGGCCGAACAATTGGGTATCAAGCTGCATATTATTGATGTCTCCCAACCGTATAAAGATGTCGTGCTCAATCCCAAGCACGGTTATGGCCAGCATTTGAATCCGTGCCTGGACTGCAAAGGCTTTATGGTAGGCAAAGCCCACCAATGGATGCTTGAACGCGGCTTCGATTTTATCATCACCGGCGAAGTTGTCGGCCAGCGCCCCATGTCACAGCGAAAAGACACCATGCCCGTGGTGATGCGCGAGTCCGGCGCCGGCGATGTCTTGCTGCGCCCTTTATGCGCGAAACTGCTGCCGGCAACCCGACCGGAGCGTGAAGGCTGGGTTGAGCGGGAAAAACTGCTGGCTTGGAACGGTCGCTCACGCAAACCGCAAATGCAATTGGCCGCGCATTACGGGATGACCGATTACGCTCAGCCTGCCGGTGGATGCTGTTTTCTAACCGACGGCAACTACACAAAAAAACTAACCGACCTGTGGCGGTCCCGCGGCCATAGAGACTATGAAATGGACGATATCCTGTTGCTGAAAGTTGGCCGTCATATTCGACCCCGCGATCATTTTAAACTGATCGTCGCCCGTGAAGAAGGTGAGAATAATTTTTTAGAGGGATATCGCAAGCAATTTGCACATATTCGAATCCTGTCCCATGAAGGACCCCTGGTGTTAATCGACGGGGATACCACGGCGGATGATGTACAATTGGCGTGCCGAATCGCCGCCCGGTTCAGCCAAGGGCGCGATGCCGGGCAGGTTGATGTTAAGTTTATCGGCCGCAAGGGCGATGAGCAGCGTTATTGTGTGCAGCCGATGACCGCCGATGACATTCAAAATGACTGGTATATCTGACTATGGCCAACCAAAAGGTCGACGCACGCCGCCTATTATGCCCCATGCCGGTGATACGCCTGCAGGAACATGTGGATAAGGCAAATCCGGGCGATACCATCAGCATCGAATTTACCGATCCGGGCGGCAGGCATGATATTCCCGCATGGTGTCGTATCAACGGTCACAAACTGATCGAAGATAGTGAATTAGAAGACGGCTTTCGAATAACGGTGGAAGTGGTGGCGCAGGCTTGACCCATCGAAGGGGAACATGACTACCCGATACGAAAAAGCGGGCCATGCTTCGTTGACGGTTAGTCGTGTAAAAAGTCCGGACCACGCGACACTTATGTTTTAAAACGCGCCAGCTCATGATGCAGTCGCTCGGCCAATGCCGCCAAATCGTTACTCAGCGATGTGGCTTGTTCCGAACCATCCGCTGAATGCGTGCTGATATTACCGATTTCCTGCATGCTTTTTTGAATATTTTCCGTGGCAGAAGCCTGCTCATTGGTGGCATGCACGATTTGAGTTGTGGTTTCATTGATGGCGATAATTTCCCGGGTCATTTCGGCAATAGCCGATTCCACTAGGGCGGTTTTTTCGCGACATAAATACGCGGCGGCGACGCTGTTTTCCATGGTTACCGCGGATTTTTCCGCCCACATCACCACATCGGTCACGGTTTTTTTGACTTCCTCGGTGGATTGGTGGGTTCTGGCGGCCAGGCTGCGCACTTCATCGGCAACCACAGCAAATCCACGCCCCTGTTCACCGGCCCGCGCCGCTTCGATCGCCGCATTGAGCGCCAGTAAATTAGTCTGCTCGGCAATCGAAGATATCACCTCGATCACCATATGAATTTTTTCATTATTTTCCTTTAAATGGCTAATCTCATTCTTGGAACGTTCAATCCCATCCACCAGGGTACCGATACTCGCCGACAACTGCGCCAGTTCCTGATTTCCGAGACGGGATTTTTGTTCGCCCTGTTCGGCCAAATCGGCGGCCCGGTAAACGCTGTTGGAAACTTCCTTAATGGAAGCATTGAGTTCATCGGCACTGGCGACGACATTATGGATCAGGGATTTCTGGTTATCCACATCGCCGTTCAGGCGTCCGCTGAATGTTTGCAGCTTAGCCGCATCGTGACGCAAGGTGCCCATTTCGGACTTGATCAATCCGATCATACCCCTGAGCTTTTCCAAAAACCGATTAAAATGCAGTGACAGCACACCAATTTCATCAGCGTTTTTTTGCGGCAGCAACACGGTCAAATCACCCTCGCCTTGGGCCAACTGTTCCAGCAAATGTTTGCTGTCAGCCAGCGGCGAAACCACCAGATAACGGAACGCCGTGATGGTTATCACCGAAATAACCAACACGATGGCTAAAAATTCCCCCCCCAGAATCCAAACGTATAGGGCCTGGGTATCGGCTGCAAGGGATTTGACATCGCCAATGGCCGCCTCGATACGTTGATTGCTTTGTTCGATGCCCCGGTTCACCATCGCCGGATTGATACCCAATAAAACCTTGCCCAATAATTCGCCTTCAATTTTGATATCAAACAGTCTTTCATGAATACCGTCGCGAATGGGCGGGCGTTTACCGACAAACGGTTTACCACCAACCTGCAAATAAATAGCGTATTCCACGTCTTTGTCCAGATTGGCCTGGCTTTGAAAATGTTGCAGAATTTCCAAATCCTGGGATAACACAAAGTCCGCGGCCATTTTGCTCATAAAGCCGCCGATAACTTTCGCTTTTTGATCAATGGCCTCGCTTAACGCCTTTTCAGCACTGCTTTGCTCCTGGCGTAGCGCCGATGACGACAACCGCTGCTGGTCCCGTGTTGCATGGGCGCTTACTTGAAATATAAACACACTGGCTAATCCCAGTGTCACGACGATAGCCGTTAGAATCAAAGCAAGAAATTTGGTCGCCAGTGAAAGCGAATGGCGTTTCATCATTACTAATCCCAGTTCGGCGACAGCGCATTTCCCGGCTTGAAAAATGCGCCTTACCGGATCAAAGTCTACTTATTTCACATAGAATTCATTTAAACCCAGGCTTTCAAGCACGGTATAATCCGCCATGCTTGACACACCGATTTTTTTCATGGGTATACCTTTGAGCAATGCAGCGGTTTGCCCTTGCACACCCAAATCCAAAAATGCGCGCTGCAATGTTTCCCGCGCTTTCCCGCCGATACGGGGATGCACGGCTACCGGATGAGGCGACACTTTACGGGTCTTGTGAATGACGGTCAGTTCACCCTTGATCTTGTCCGGCTGCGCATTATAAGTACGGCCCACACCGCCGCCGGCGCTGGCCAGCCCGGACTGCACATTCAGGTAGACCGAATTATGGGTCTTTACATATTTGGGCCGGATATTAACATGGTATTGTTTGGCCAATTCCGCCCGCATCAACAACGATGCACCCAAGGCATTGGGGGCCGGAAATACGACTTGTTTACCTTGCAGGTCTTCAATACTCTTAATACCGCTGTTTTTTTTTGCTACCAAAATTCCGCGCAAAGCCCGGCCGTGATCACGGACGATCGGTACATAACCTTGGGCCTTGTTGGCCAATAGCATGTGGTAGGGGTTTAAATACACGATATCAAATTTTCCGCGCGCGAATTCTTTTTCGAACTGCGGAATATTCCGACTTGGCATTAATTTAAACTGATAACCGGTTCGCTTGGTCAGCTCAGCAAGTACCGGTTTCCAGATTTTAAACACTTTGCTGGCTTCAAATTGGGGCACAACGCCCACGGTAAAAGTTTCTGCGATGGATTGCAGTGGCAATAGCAAAACAGCCAAACTAATCCAGTATCGGCTCCAATAAAGGATATTCATTGTATCTCCTTGGCGAATGTACGAATGTAACGGTCCCCTAAGGCTTTTCGGTACATGTGAATAAACATTTAGTTTGCTGGGCTATCGGCGTGGTAACCGGGTATATGGAGGGGGTATTGCCTAAAAACACTGGACAACACCGCAAAACAGCAGGACCATAGTTGACATTCCAATTTAGTGCGCGCTAAATTGGTGCAATATTGTCTCTCGCGTGCAACAACAGTGCATACAAATGCCAGGAGTAGGGAAAATAGCAAGCCATTTCATAGCCCTAGCATATCTTACGTGCATGGCACAAATCCTGCTGTTATAGTGCGAACTATTTTACGCGCCGTTTTAGGCGGTGCACATCGTTAACTTGATAGACCCTGGAGGGGGTATTCATGTCAGCTACAAAAGTCTTGGAAATGATAAAGGATAATAACGTTACGTTCGTGGATTTACGTTTCACGGATACCAAAGGTAAGGAACAGCACGTGTCCGTACCCTCAAAAATGGTGGACGATAGCACCTTCGAGAACGGTAAAATGTTCGATGGTTCGTCCATCGCCGGCTGGAAAGGTATCAATGAATCAGACATGGTTCTGATGCCCGACCCCGACACCGCCGTCATGGATCCCTTCACCGACGAACCCACATTGAATATTCGCTGCGATATTTTGGAACCCAATACCATGCAGGGATACGAGCGCGATCCGCGGTCGCTGGCAAAACGCGCCGAAGCGTATTTGAAGTCCACGGGTATTGGTGACACGGTGTTTTTTGGTCCGGAACCGGAGTTTTTTATCTTTGATGATATTCGTTGGGGCTCCAGCATGAGCGGCAGTTTCGTTAAGGTGGATTCCGACGAAGCGCAATGGAACTCGGAAAAGGTTTATGAAGACGGCAACATGGGACACCGGCCGCAAGTCAAAGGCGGTTATTTCCCCGTACCCCCGGTCGACTCCATGCATGACATCCGTTCCGCCATGTGCCTGGCCCTGGAAGAGATGGGCGTCGCGGTCGAGGTGCACCACCACGAAGTGGCCACCGCCGG
>Ga0114931_10001512_pt1 | contig 29717 bp, 21 predicted proteins | sample 2SBtaG_FD_89579 | JGI IMG/M metagenome (GOLD analysis project Ga0114931, IMG submission 89579) | Deep subsurface microbial communities from Kolumbo volcano to uncover new lineages of life (NeLLi) - 2SBTROV14_V59a metaG | ecosystem: Environmental > Aquatic > Marine > Volcanic | place: Kolumbo... | reverse complement strand
GTTAGGAGACTGTGGAAAAACCCTGAAACGAAAAATCTTCTGTTTGTTGGATTGGAAAACAGCGACCTTGCCGGAGGTGTTTTTCAATCGACCCTTCGGGCTGTGGCCCTTTTGTCCGCTGGCCTCGTTGCGATTCAGTCAGGTAGCAAGAAGGCTACCTTCCTTCACTGCGCCTCGCCATCGAACAAAATGACTCGCAGTTTTTCATTCCATCGTTTTCCAACAGTCTCTTAGGGTATCCGCTCCGACTTTCTAATCAGGAATCTTCTTGCCAATGAATAGAATCACGAACTTCTGATTCCACTCTTTAAAAATCGAAATGGCTGTGACCTCAATCAGGAAAAAGGAAAAAACGACGACGGTCGAGGCCAAAGATGCCGGGACTTTGAGCATCCATCAGTTGGAGACACTGGCGACAAAATATGCCGACAACTTTCAGGCATTGAACTTTGCCGGCGCCGGTTTCTTTCAGCATGGCGAGTTCCACCGGGCGGCGGAACTTTATCGGAAATCGCTTCGATTGGCTCCGAAAAACCCAGACGCCTTCAACAGCCTTGGCAATAGCGTCCGCTCGCTTGGTCGATATGCGGAGGCGATCGCACTTTATAACCAAGGACTTCAGCTGAAGCCAAAGGACGCGGGTATTCTTTTGAACCGTTCCCTCGCGAAACTGGCTTTGGGAAAGTATTCCGAGGCTTGGGAAGGTTATGAAAACCGTCTTTCAATCATTCAACGTCGCTCTGAGGTGCTGGATTCCGGGAAACCGGGTTGGAAGGGGGAGCAGTTGTCCAAGGGGGAAACTTTGTATATTTATGGCAATCAGGGACTTGGTGATGAGCTGATGTGCCTGCGTTTTTTGCCTTTGGTGGAGGAACTGGCGGAAAACGTGGTCCTCGAAGTTCAGGAGCCGCTTGTTGAGTTGGTCCGGGACTTTCCCGGAATCAGGGAGGTGCGGAGCTATTCAAAAAAACCCTTGCCGGATTTTGACAAATATGTAGAAATGTTTTCCCTTCCCGGAATCTTCGGAATCGAGGTGGACAGCATTCCGGATCCGGTGTGCCCGCCTTTTGAGCCGGATACAGATCTTCGGAATCTAATCGGGACCTATCGTAAAGCCGAAAAGAAAAGCTGTCGCCACATTGGGTTGGTTTGGTCTGGCAATCCCAAAAACGAAGTGAATCGCTTTCGTGCCTGCGGGTTGGATGCGTTCGTTCCGCTTTTGTCGGTTCCCGACTGCCGCTTTTACAGTCTCCAAAAGGGGAAACCCGAAGAGGAATTGAGCAGCCGACCGGCCTTACAGGAACAAATTATCAATTTGGCTCCCTATCTGAAAAACATGCGATTGACGGCGACGGCCATTCAGGAACTTGATCTCGTGATTACGGTGGACACCTCGATTCCGCATCTGGCGGGCACGATCGGGGAAGCGAGCTGGGCCCTGATTCATGATCCAGCCGACTGGAGATGGAATCTTGATTCCGAAAAATCTCCCTGGTATCCAGGCCTGCGGCTTTTCACCCAGAAAAGGAGGGGCGATTGGGAGTCTGTCATGGAGAGGGTGAAAGAAGCATTATCCGTTTCCACTTTCGTTTAAAACCAACATCCGGACAACTCTGGTGAAATGAAGCGGCAAACAGGGTCAGGTCGGTGATTCAACCCTCTTTGCTTTGGGCATGCAAAACTGCCTCGGTCATGCGCAGGGCCTGATAGTTCGATCCCACTTCATGGACCCGGTGAAGCATGACTCCCTTTTCCCTGGCCGAGGTGGTGATGGTCACAGTTGCGGCGCTCCGATCTTCCATTTTGTCGGACTGAAGAACTTTTCCGATAAACGATTTCCGGGAGGCGCCGAGGAGAATCGGGCGACCCGCGATGGGAAGTCGATCGAGGTCGCGGAGAAGGTGAAGATTGTGTTCGAGTGTTTTTCCAAAGCCAATTCCCGGGTCGTAAACGATGGTCTCAGGATTGATCCTGGCATTGAGGAGAAGTTGATGCCGTTGCCTGAAAAATGCTCTTACTTCGTGTGTGACATTGTGATAGGACGGATTCTTCTGCATGGTTTCAGGAACGCCGCGCATGTGCATCACAACGATTCCCGCCTGGGATTCAACGGCCAGGGCAATCATTTTTTTCTGAGAAAAGCCCGTCACATCGTTGATGATGCACGCTCCGGCGGCCAGGGCCTCGCGGGCCACCGATGGCTTGGATGTGTCGATTGAAATACAGGTTTCCGGAAACTGGCAAAGCACTTCTTCAATCACGGGAATCACCCGTCCCGTTTCTTCCGCCTCACCCACTTCAGTCGCACCGGGACGAGTCGATTCTCCTCCGATGTCAATAATTCCCGCGCCTTCCTGAAGCATTTTTTCCACCTGCCGGACCGCCCTTTTGGGGCTGTCAAAGTGGCCACCGTCGGAAAAAGAATCGGGTGTCACATTGAGGATGCCCATAATGACTCCCTCCCGTGAAAGATCGAAAATAGCCTCTCTGCATCTCCATATCATCATGATGACGCTAATGAGGGCCCCCATTTTCTCAAATCAAAAAACTCAGCTTTGCATTTGCTTACCGCCACAAGCGAATTCACATTCGCGCCATGGAAAATGTGATCATCATCGGGACAGGATGTGCGGGTTGGACTTCGGCAATTTATACGGCAAGAGCCAACCTGAATCCGCTCGTGATTGCAGGTGAGCAGCTGGGCGGGCAATTAGCCACGACCACGGAGGTGGAAAATTTTCCCGGTTTTCCCGAGGGAATTGAAGGCCCGGACATGATGATGCGGATGCAGCAGCAGGCCGAGAAATTCGGGGCGCGGGTGGAATACGATCTGGTTGTCAAAGTGAAGGAAGCCGAGGACGGAACATTTGCTCTGAAAACAAGCGGTGGGAAGGAATATCAGGCCAAGACCGTGATCATAGCCACGGGGGCCAGTCCGCGGCATCTCGGTTTGGCAAACGAAAAAGACCTGATCGGGAAAGGTCTCACCTCCTGCGCAACTTGCGATGGCGCCTTTTATCCTGACGTTCCCGTGTGCGTGATTGGCGGAGGTGATTCGGCCTGCGAAGAGGCCATTTTCCTGACGCGTTTTGCCAGCAAAGTCTATTTGATTCACCGGAGGGATGAGCTTCGCGCTTCAAAAATCATGGCCGACCGTGCCCTGTCCAATAAAAAAATTGAGCCGGTATGGGATTCGCAGGTCACGGAGTATATCCCGGATGAAAAGGGGGAAATGCGAGCGGTGAAAATACACAATGTCAAGTCGGGCGAGGATCGGGAAATAGAGGTGAACTGCGTCTTTGTGGCGATCGGTCACATCCCCAACACCCAGTTTTTGAAAGACTCGGGCATTGAGATGGATGAGAATGGCTACCTTTTGCAAAAGGGTCACTCTACGGCGTCGAATATCGAAGGCCTATTCTCCGCCGGTGATGTGTCGGACCATGTGTATCGCCAGGCCATCACCGCAGCGGGAAATGGTTGTCAGGCGGCCCTGGATGCGGAGCGCTACCTGACTGAATTGGAAACTTGAGGTTACCGGTCCGCCCGGCTCCCTGTCAATTGCTTCATCATTTCCGCCTTGTCCCCGGCCCGCATCAGGGCCTCACCTACAAGCACCGCATCGATACCCCATGATCTGATTTTCGCAGCGTCGTCGCCGCTGAGAATTCCGCTCTCGCTGACGAGAATGTAATCGCCCCCCACTTCTTCGCTGAGTTGTTCCGTGGTGCGGAGGTCGACATCGAAGGTGCGGAGATTCCTGTTGTTCACCCCGATGATTTTTGCCTCGGTTTCGAGAGCGCGTTCCATTTCCTCCCTGTCGTGAACTTCCACGAGAACATCGAGTTGGCTGGCATGTGCCGTGTCGAGAAGATGAATCAATTGATCCTGCTCCAGAGCGGCGACGATCAGCAGAATAGCGTCTGCTCCGGCCACAACTGTTTGGTATATCTGCACCTCATGGATGATGAAATCTTTCCTCAACAGGGGAACGTCGACTTCCTGGCGAATTTTGGAAAGAAAAGACAGATTTCCCTGAAAATATTTTTCGTCGGTCAGGACGGAAATCGCCTTGGCTCCGGCTGCTGCGTATTCCCTGGCAATCACCACCGGATCAAAATCATGGGAGATCGTTCCGGCGGAAGGGGAGGCCTTTTTTACCTCGGCAATCACAGCGAGATCGACCGAACCAAAACCCTGATCCGTTTCCTGATGGCGGATTCCACCGCCCAATGCGGTAAAAAAAGACCGGAAATCATCCCGCGCCCGCGCCGCACATTGGAATTTCTTGGTTCGAGGAAGCAATGCTTCCACCTCGCGTTCTTTTTCCGCGAGGATCTCGTCCAGTTTGTTTCCAAATTTTTCCATGAGAGATTTCTTCATAATCCGGGAATAGGCTGATCGCCACTTTGTTCTCGAATTTTTGTCTTGATAAACTGTTCATAGAATACAGATTATCCCTCCGCCGCAAAACGGCGATGGCGGGCGCGGGTGTAGCTCAGTGGTAGAGCGCGACCTTGCCAAGGTCGATGTCGTGAGTTCGAATCTCATCACCCGCTCCATTCAGCCCCCACCCGTTCACAACCCGTTCCCCAATTTCGTCCAAACCGTGGAAGACACCGCCCTGTTTCGCTGGTCAAAATTTGTCCGTGAAGATCAACTCGACGAATGGGAAATCCGGTTGATCGCGTCGGACGTCGTCTATTCGGTGGAAAGTCTGGTCAAGCGGAAGCGCATCGCGATTTCATCGTATGCGCCATCCAGGGAAGAAATGGAGGCTCTCAAGGACAGGTTCGGAGGAGGCGTGACCCGGATCAATCCGGAAGATTGGCAGTCTCTCGCGGTGGATGGTCCCGGTTTCTTGCTACGGATCCGAGACCGGATTCTCATCACCGGCGCAGTGGATCCGGTTGTCATCCGGGAAATGGAGGAGACCCACCCTGATCGGATTGTGCTGAATTTTCCGCCTCAACTCGCATTTGGAACAGGATCGCATCCGACATCAGCGGGTTGCCTGCGTTTGTTGGTGGATTTTGCCAAAAGATGCCAGCGATCCGGAAACGAGTGGCGAATGCTCGATCTCGGATGTGGAAGCGGCATTCTGGCCATCGCCGCGGCCAAACTTGGGGCAGGAGAAGTGCTTGCCATCGAACTGGACAGCATGGCCCTGAAATACGCCATGGGAATGCCGGGAGACACGGAATCGAGGATCAGATTGAGTTTATTCATGGCGACGGCGTCGCCCTGTTGGGCGAGGCAACGAGGGGGAAATTCGATCTGATTGTGGCCAACCTTTTCAGCGAACTACTGATCGAAGCCATGCCGTTGCTGCCACGAAATCTGAGGAAAAATCCAGCGGGACAAATCATTCTTTCCGGATTCTTGACGAGTCAGGCAAAAGATGTCGTGAACGAATCAAAACGATGCGGCATTGGCTTGAAGACCTTTATCCGTCGGGGAAACTGGGTGGTGGGGGCATCGGAATCATTTGGTGGACCCGTCAGGCCCTCCGCTGTTTAACCTGAATGATTCATGAAAGATTTCCCGAAAACTTGCCAGCCCACCAAACTGCTGCGTTCCGAACCGATTTTCCTCCTCGACGTATTTTCAAAACCGCCTGCGGGGAAAATCGGTCCGCGCCTTGCATTTTCGCGACCTGACGGCGTTTTAGAAAAACTCCAGGAATAATTTTCAGGTTAAGAGTGTGCCGACCAGTGACACAGGGCGCTGTTTGCTTCGTAGCTTCCCGCAAGAGCAGTGGACAGAGCGCCGGAGCGGAAAATGGAGCGGGCTTCTTCGCGCACCTCCATCGCGGTGACGGCATGAATCTTTTCCAAAACTTCTTCGGAGTCAACCCGGCGATCGAAGGCCAGGAGGCTTTCCCCGACCCACATCATCTGCGATGCGGTGTTTTCGAGGCTGATTCGGCTTTGACCGCTGATATAGCGCTTGGCTGCTTCGAGTTCGGACTCGCTGATCAGGCTTTCGCAAAGGTCATCCAGAATATCAGTGATGGATCGAAGTGTGGGTTCCAGATTATCAGGGTCCAGGGCCAGATAAACCTGAAATATCCCTGCGTCCGACAAGGCGACGCAATCACTCTGTACTTCGTAACAGAGGCCCAGACGTTCGCGAATGGATTGGAAGAGACGGGAACTCATGTTTTCACCCAGAATGACGTTGATTACTTTCTGGGCGTATCTGGCTTCACTGTAGCGGTCGGCCGATCGAAAGGCCAGAGCGACATGGGCCTGTTCGCGTGACGGGATTTCACCGAATACATGTCCGGATTGTCGCTCGGAAGGGGCCGACTCAAAGGGAAATTCGGATCCTCTTTTCATTTTTCCCAACCTCTCCGCGATCACATCGGCCACTGAATCATGATCCGTAATCTTTCCGGCCACGGCGACGACGGTGTGCTCCCCTGTGTAAGCTCGATTGAAAAAATCGAATACATCATCTCGGGTAAACTGACTGATGCTTTCAACCGTGCCGGTAATGGAGCGGCCCAGCGGATGGTTTTTTCCCCAGGCAGCTTCGCTGATCAGGTCCTCCAGATATTGCGAAGGCAGGTCGCGGACCATGGCAATTTCTTCACGAATCACCCTTCTTTCCGATTCTATTTCCTGCGGATCAAAAACCGGGTTCTGATAAAAATCCGTCATCACGTCCAGCAACGGAACGAACTGTTCCGCGGGACATCTCGAGTGATAGCAGGTATGATCTTCCACCGTAAATCCATCAATTCCCGCCCCGATTCCCTCAATCTGTCGGGAAATATCCTCCGCACTGCGGGTGGGAGTTCCCTTGAAGAGCAAATGCTCCACAAAATGGGCCATTCCGTGTTCGCCTGATTTTTCATGCCTGCTCCCGACATCGGTCCAGAATCCGACAGCTACACTGGCCATGTGCGGCATCGAAGTGGTTGCCAGGCGCAATCCATTTTCCAGCCGGTGAATCTTGGTTTCTGTCTGCATAAACTGAATTAACGAAAATACGGGATGAAGGAAAGCGTTTATTCTCCGGTAGGTCGATTGTATTTTGCACCTATAAAAAGAGGGGTATGGTGTGGCAGAAGCATGACGGCTGCAACAGGTAAAGCAATTCAGGCTGGTGATATTCTGGGGCAATCCGTGCCTCTTCCAGGGATTGAAAAGGAGCTGCAAGGTTTGTTTTCGGATGGGAAAGATAACCACGGCAGAGGAGTGGCCCGGGCTTCATTGATCAATCTTGCCATTTACAATGAAAATCCATCCGGCATCGCCAAAGACAATGCGGATCTGGATGAGGTGACGAGAGAAGCAGCCTGTCGGGCTATCCTGATCAATGTGGATACCAAAGCGGAAGAATTGGGCGCCTCCGCCTGGATTCAGGCACACTGCCAGATTGGAGGTGAAGGGGAGGACACCGTGTGTACCGAGCAAATCAGTTTTTGTCTCAGCGGGGATTCGACCGATTTGGTCCGAAATATCGTGTTTGCCCATCTGGACTCCGATTTACCCTTGGTCTTCTGGTGGCGCGGGGAATTTTCGCACATTTTTGAGGAAAGACTCTACTCTCGAATTGATCGATTGATTTTCGATAGCGAAAGCTGGGGGCAACCCAGAGATCAGTTCTTGCGGCTCGCCGAAGCACAAAGAGAAGATTCCTCCCACATGGTCATCCATGATTTTGCGTTCACCCGCTTGAATCCCGTTCGCCGTGCCATCGCCAATACTTTTGACCGCTCCCGCTTTCAAGGGAAGGTTTCCACGATCAAAAATGTAACGATCCGCTTTGTGGCGGGCCACCGGATGAGCGCCGTTTATCTCTGCGCCTGGTTCGCCTCGAGAACCGGTGCCGTATTGGACCAAAAAAGATCTCAACCGGACCACTTTGCATTCAAAGGGAACAGTTCTGATGCCCCGGGTTCATTTTCGGTCTCTCTTTTGTCTTTGGATGAAGACAGGAAAGGCATTGTGGAAATTGATTTTGAGGTGGGTGATCGGATGGTGAAGATCAGCCGCTGCCATGGCAGGGAATTTATGAGAACCAGGATTGGCGGCCCAGGAAATCAGGAAACAGCATCCGGCGAAGAGGAGGACTGGCTGCCCCTTGGAGCGTTCAGTGACCCCGTGCTGGTGATCGAAATCCTCAACCGGGCGGGACGCAACAGAGCCTGCAATGCGGTGCTCCCTCTGGTAGGAGATCTGTTGGCCGTCTGAAATTCGGGAGACGAGGGAGCAGCCCCGCTTTATTCCAGGATCCCGCTGACTTTGATGTCGCAGCCAATTTTTTCGACGGATACATGCTCAAGCCGGGCGAGTAATTCCTCTTCGGTATCCGGCATCAGACGCTTGGATGCTCCGCCCAGCAAGGGCGCGATGTAGAGGACGACCTCTTGAATCAGGTCCGAGAAGATTCCCTCTGTAAAGAGGCGGCCACCCGATTCCAGCAGAACCGAAGTCACGCCTCTGCCACCGAGATCCGTCAGGGCGTCGGCCAGAGAATTGCCTTTGATGATCACCGTTCGGTCGACGAATTGATCCGAGAACAGACGATGGCTTTCAGGAAGTTGCTCCGGATGCCCGGTCAGAACAACTCGGAGAGGTGGCAGTTCGCGTCCCGCTGAGTGAGGTCCCCGCAGTGTCAGGCTCGGGTTGTCCACCCTCATTGTTTCCCCGCCGATGAGCACCGCGTCCACCTGTCGTCTCAACGATTGGACATCTTCCCGGCTTGCTTCGCTGGAAATCCATCGCCCCTCCCCTTCCGGAAGCGTGGTTCGCCCGTCAAGGGTGACAGCTGATTTGGCAATCACGTATGGCAACCCGGTGGTAATGTGTCGCGCAAAAAAACGAATCAACTGCTTGGCTTTTTCTTCGCAGATGCCTGTGGCGACTTCAATTCCGGCATTTTTTAAAATCGAAACGGCAGCTCCCGCGTGCGCCGGGTTGGGGTCCAGACACCCGATGGCAACCCGGCTGATTCCCGCTTCGATAATGGCCTCCACACAAGGCGGGGTCTTTCCATGGGTGGAGCAGGGTTCCATCGTCACAAAGAGGATGCTGCCCCGAATTCGATCATCGCCGAACGTTTCCCTTGCATGGGAAAGGGCTTCAATTTCTGCGTGGGCATCACCAGCCTTTTGGTGCCATCCCTTTCCGAGAACAGTCGATTTCCCGTCCCAAATGACGGCTCCCACCGGCGGATTGGGGCTCGTCAACCCAAGCCCCTGTTCCGCCTCCGCAATCGCGAGAAGCATGAGCGAGCGATCCGAAAATTCTTTCCGGCTGGAGGTGGACATCGAGGAGCCAAACAACCGCCTTTTCGGGCCTCTTTCAATCACTTTGTTCCGGGCCCTTCCGATACTCGGGGCACCGGGTAGAGCCATTTTTTCCCGGAGGCCGACCTGACCCTGTCAGGTCAACAAGCCAACCCTCTTCGGGCGACCGTCTGGCGGAGGATTCACAAGTCAACCACCCGCGCCTCGTGAATGCCAACTACGGCTTCGATCTTCGAAATCACTTCGTCGGAGAGTCCCGAGTCCAGATTAATGACGCTCATGGCCCGTCCCCCGATTTGGTTTCGGCTCAGTGACATGCTGGCGATATTGATTTCGCTTGTGCTGAGGATTTGCCCGACTGCACCTACGATGCCCGGTTCGTCCGTGTTTTCCAGGAGCAAGAGATGCCCTTCCGGCACGGCCTCCACGTAGCGATCCCGGATTTTTACGAGGCGCGGATGATTGCCAAAAAAAGTTCCCGCTACGGAAGTGCTTTCGCTCTTGTTCCCTATGGAAATTTCGATGAGATCAGTGAACTCGCAGGATTCCGTCGGACGGGATTCGGTCACTCGAAGGCCGCGGTCTTCGGCCAGGGAAGGCGCGTTCAAATAATTGACACTTCCGGAAGTTGAACCGACCTCGAGATAACCTTTCAAAGCCGAACGGCTGATCAGTGTGGTATCAAGTTCGCTGACTCTTCCCGTATAGTTAATGCGGAAAACGTCCGGTTGATGCGGCGAAATTTGACAGGCAAGTTTCCCGAGAACCTCCGCCAAATTCAGATAGGGGCCGATTTCCTGAATCGTTTTTTCGTCCATGTTGGGCATGTTAATGGCATTGATGACGGTGCCGTGAAGCAGTCGGTCGCGAATGGCTTCGGCGACGTCAATGCCCACATTTTCCTGCGCTTCTTCCGTGGAAGCTCCGAGATGGGGAGTCAGGACAACTTCCTCGAGTTGCAGCAATTCACTGTCAGCCGGGGGAGGCTCCATTTCGTAAACATCCAGAGCCGCTCCGGCCACGGTTCCATCTTTCAGGCCATCGAGTAAGGCGGATTCATCGATCAACCCTCCCCGGGCGCAGTTGATGATTCTCACCCCCCTTTTCATTTTCGCGATGCGTTCGGCGTTAATCAAGTGAGTGGTTTCCGCTGTTTTCGGCATGTGAAGGGTGATAAAATCCGCGTGCTCAATGGCTTCTTCAACGGTTTCACACAGTTCAACCCGCATATCCTTCGCTTTGCTGGCGGAGAGATAAGGATCGTAGGCGAGAACCTTCATGCCGAAAGCCATGGCCCGACGGGCAAATTCCCCTCCGATTCGTCCCATACCGAGAATGGTCAATGTTTTTTTGTACAGCTCCACGCCCTTATAGGCTTTGCGACCTTCCCCAAATCGGCCTTCCATCACTGATCGATGGGCCTGGGGAATGTGGCGTGACAGCGACATCATCAGAGTAAAAGCGTGTTCCGCCGTGGAGATGGTGTTGCCACTCGGTGTGTTCATGACCACGACTCCGTTTCTGGTCGCGGCCGGAATGTCGATGTTGTCCACGCCGACACCGGCGCGGCCAATCGCCTTGAGGGTCCCTATCCCCGCTTCAATTACCGAAGCGCGAGCTTTGGCGCCGGACCGAACGATCAGTCCGGCGTATTCGGAAATGATTCCACCGAGCAATTTCTCCTGCTCATCTTTGTCTTTCATGGCGCCGATTTCCGGTTTGTAATCGACCTCGATACCGTCGGCGGCGGTGAGAAGGGCGATTCCCTTTTCAGAAATCGGATCGGCAACGAGAACTTTGCGAATGGCCATTGGAACTGATGAGTAAGGTAAAAATAATGGTATCGTTTCGTTTTGACAGGCACGAACGGGTCGAAGTTAGGGGAACGCGGCGAGGACGCAAGGGGAAGTCGTCGAATAATTGAGCTTGTTTCCCCGGACCCTACGGGCTTGAATCTGGAGCCCATGTCCCGGTTTTTTTCTTTTTTAACCAATTCCTTTCCCGTTTGGATTTTGATCTGTAGCGGATTGGCACTGTTTGGTCCCGAATGGTTCACCTGGTTCCGGGGAAAGTGGATCGTGATCGGGCTGGGAATCATCATGTTGGGAATGGGAATGACTCTGACCTTCGCGGATTTCAGACAAGTCCTCAAACTTCCCCGGGCGGTGTTGATTGGCGTCGTCTGTCAATTTTCGATCATGCCTTTACTCGGTTGGGGGATTGCTCACCTGTTGAGGTTGGATGTCATCAGCCCCTATCTTGCGGCCGGCCTGATTCTGGTTGCCTGTTGTTCGGGGGGAACGGCATCGAATGTGGTCGCCTTTCTGGCACGAGCCAACGTGGCTCTGTCGGTTTTGATGACCATGTGCTCGACTTTTGCGGCCATCTTATTGACGCCATTCTTGACAAAGTGGCTGGCTGGAACGCTGGTTGATGTCGATGCCTGGGCTCTGTTGAAAAGCACGGTTCAGGTTGTCTTGATTCCGGTGTTGGTCGGTGTCTTGCTGAATCGTTTTTTCCCGAAAGGAGTCAAAGTGCTACGGCCCGTGTCGCCCTTTGTGTCCGTGGTGGCGATCGTCCTGATCGTGGCGAGCATCATCGGGCAGAATCGTGAAACCATATTCGAGGCGGGCTGGAGGTTGCTGGCAGCCCCGGCGATGCTGCACCTGGCGGCCTTCGGTCTCGGCTATGTCGCGGCCCGGCTGTTCAGGCTTTCGGAAGATGCGTCGAGGACCATCTCCATCGAAGTCGGTATGCAAAACTCCGGATTGGGGGCACATTTGGCCAGCAAACATTTTCCCGGAACAATGGCCCCGGTCCCCTGCGCCATCAGCGCGGTGTATCACTGTTTGATTGGGAGTGTGTTGGCCGGCATTTGGAGGTGGACGGGCTGCCCGGTTTCAGGCAGTGAATCCCCGGACAGCACGACTCCCTGAATGGCTTCAGCGCAACCTCTTCGATTTACCACGCGGCGCTCTGTTCCAGCAACATCCGGAAAATCCGGGGGCACTCGGTGCGGGATGAATTCTCCCAGTCAATCGTCACCGGTTCCACCGCCTGAATTCCCCAACTCGGCGTATTCCGGCGGAAGCGCCGGGGCAAAGCGGGATTTGTCGATGGCCTTCATGTAGGCTTCCAGCGGCGATACTTGTCCGCCGACCAGCTTTTCCCAGATGGCGTCATCCATGAACTGCATGCCGTATTCCTTGCCGCCGGTGATAATATCATACAGCTTCTGCGTGGCGCCCTCGCGAATCACCGAGGAAACGGCCGGTGTGGCCACCAGGATTTCATTGACGGCAACCCGGCCGGGTTGGTCATCTCTCCTCATCAAAAGCTGCGCGACAACCCCACGCAATGATCCCGCCAACATGGTACGAACCTGCGACTGCTGGTCGGAGGGAAAAACGTCGACGAGTCGATCAACCGTCTTCCGGGCGTTGTTGGTGTGCAGAGTGCCGAACACCAGAAGACCGGTTTCCGCGGCAGTCAGGGCGAGAGAAATGGTTTCCAGATCCCGCATCTCCCCCACCAGAACGATATCCGCATCCTCCCGGAGAGAAGCCCGGAGGCCGTCGGCGAACGAAGGGGTGTGGATGGGGACCTCCCGCTGACTGATGGTCGATCTCTTATTGGAATGAACAAACTCAATGGGTTCTTCCACGGTGATGATATGCCTGGAATAATTGCGATTGATGAAATCCATCAAGGCGGCCAGGGTGGTGGATTTTCCGGAGCCGGTCGGGCCGGTGACCAGGACCAGTCCGCTGCGCAGATCTCCAAAGGTTTCAATTGTCGCAGGCACATTCAATTCCTCAATGGTTTTGATGTTGGTCGGGATCAGGCGGAAAACCGCACCCAGTCCGTTTTTTTGTTTGAAGTAATTGCAACGAAAACGGGACTCGGAATCCATCTCGTAAGCGAAGTCCAGATCGCCTTTTTCCAGGAACCGTTCGTAGGCTTTTTCGTCACATATTTCCCGCAGCATGTGATCCAGAGTCGCGTGTTCCAGAATGCCCTCCGCAAAAACAGATACGGCGCCGTGCACGCGGATTTTGGGGGGTTGCCCCTCGCTGAGGTGGAGGTCCGATGCACCCGCGGAAACCAGGTGCTGAAAATATTGGTCTATGACAGCCATGAATTTGTGAGTGGGTAATGGTTGGGATCAGTTGATTTCCGGAACGTTTTGCGGGTAAAACCGCTGTGCCTGTTTCTCTTAAACATCAAGGGTTTGACGCATCGTTGCCGGGTCTACAGCCCGGGCGATGGCTTCGTCCGAGGTAATGCGTCCTTCTTTGACAAGATCGATCAGGGCGTCGTCCATCATGACCATGCCAATCTTTTTCCCGGTTTGCATGACGCCGGGAAGCATAAAAGTTTTGCCCTCACGGACCAGGGAAGCGACGGCAGTGGTGTTGACCAACAGTTCCAGGGCAAGTTCGCGCCCGGTTCCATCCTGTCGCGGGACCAATTGTTGAGAGATCACTCCGCGCAGTGATTCCGCCACCATTATCCGGATCTGTTCCCGCTGCTCCGTGGGAAACACGTCGAGAATCCGGTCCAAAGTCCGGGCGGCGCTTCCGGTGTGTAAGGTGGCCAATACGAGGTGGCCCGTTTCCGCGGCAGTGATGGCCAGCGATATGGTTTCCAGATCCCGCATTTCCCCCACCATAATCACATCGGGATCTTCACGCAGGGCCGCCCGGAGGGCGTTGGAGAAACTTTCAGTGTGGGTGTGTACTTCGCGCTGGTTGACGTGACACCCGGCTGAATCAATGACATACTCAATCGGGTCTTCCAGAGTGATGATGTGATCTTCCCTTTCATGGTTGATCTGATTGATCAGCGACGCCAGGGTCGTCGACTTCCCGGAACCGACTGCGCCGGTCACCAGAACCAGGCCGTTCTGGTATTTTAAAAGGGGCTTGATGGCGTCCGGCAAGCCCAGTTCTTCCATGGATCGAAGCTTGGTGCTGATGACCCGAAAAACCATTTCCCAGCCCAGCCTGGTCTTCACCACAGAGGCCCGGAACCGTCCGAAACCGGGATCATAGGCAAAGTCCACATCCCCCTTTTCCTCGAGTCGGCGAAGTTCCTGCTCCGGAAGATAATTCCGCGCCAGAGTTTCAGTGCCTTCCGCTGTAAATTCCTCCGCATTCTCCCAGATTGGCTGGAGCAGTCCGAACCGGCGCCACTTTGGTTTGCAGGTTGGCGCCAGATGGACATCGGAAACATCGTGTTCCTGAGCAAGTTTGAGATACTCATCTACGTGGGTGAGAGGCTTTACGAGTTCGTCTGACATGATGGACTATTTTTCAGTGAGATTGCGCACCTGTTGAAACAAATTTCCTGCGATGAGTTTTGGATCGGGATTGAGTTCAGCAGTTTTCCGTCCGCCGCGCCGGATGTTGCCCGACGGCAGTGGAAGCATCGGCTCCGGGCAGAGTCCAATGCTCCACCCCACGACACAAAATTTTTGCGAGTGAGGGAGCGGACATCTGGACTATCTGTTTTCCCGTTTTCCCAAGCAAGTCAAAAAACCAACTTCCTTTCGATCCGGAGTCAGGGCTGTTTCCGGAAGTCCGGTGGCGGGCCGACGAAAAAGCCAGCACGCCACCGATGACCAGGGCCCCAATGAGCCATTTTTTCTGGTTCCGAATAACGGCGCTCTGGAGGCGCTGCACGACATTGAGTCGGTTTCCGATGTTTTCCAGATTCCCGGATATTTCTCCTCGAAGGAGTCTGAGTTGTTCCTTGAGTTCGAGTTTCCTTTTCTCGGCATTACTCATTTTTGGGACTTTGTTTGTGCTTCCGATACTGGGCCAGCCATTCGCCATCACGCTGGAACTCCTTGAGACTGTCACGAAAATTTGTTTTTGAAAAACATTTTTTCCCGATCAGAAAGAGAATGACGCCGCCAATGGCGTGGAGGATGGCGACCCCGAGGACCACCTGTGGCCAGGGTTGGTGGAACTTTCGAGAAATGATTGCCGCCAGGGCAACCCAGATACCAGCCCAGCTCAACAGGAAAAAAAAGGCACCCGAAAAAATCAGGATGGCACCGAGAAGCAATCCCTTTTTTGCTTCCCGGACTTCGATTCCGAGTAAGGCGAGGCGCAGGTGGAGAAACTCCGCCAGAACGCTGAGCCAACTTCCGGACGGGGCGTCAAGGTCGGCCGGGTCAGGATTTGGAATGTGGGATCTACCACGAGATTCCGAATTTTCCCCCGGAGGATTGGTTGCGCCACTCATCTTGCAGGGGGAAATGAGGGGGGGTTCAATCTCGGTATTTCAATGTTGATCGGCCGGAAACGGTTACTTGAGAATCCGTCCAATAATGAATCCGAGGCCCAAGGCAATGAATACTGATTTAACCGGGTTTTCCTTTACGAAACGCTCAGTCTCGTTTTTTAATTCATCAATTTTCTCGCCGGTAATCCCCAGATTTTCTTCGGCGTAACTTTTCAATTGATCGACCTTTTCGGATGCGGCATGGCGAATTTGTTGTCCCTTTTCGAAGGCGGCGTCCTTAATCTCCTCTGTTTTCTCAACAGCAGCGCGTTTCAACTGATCCGCCGATTTTGCCGCTGCTTCCCGAATTTCCTCGGCTGCCTCCACGGCATCATTTCGGAGATCTTCTTTTTTGGTTTTGGTCCGGGCACTCATAAAAAGTCTTGAATTTAAAATGGAAGTCCTGCGCAACTCTTACTCAACTGAAGTCCTCAATTGTCTCTGAACAACTTCTCCATAAGTATGCCACGATTGGGGAATTTGCCAAGTCGCCAGATTGTCTTTGTGATTTACCGATAGTGTCGGACTGGGCACGGTGCGGTGATTGAACCATGCGGTCAGGGAGGGGTGTTTCATCGGGTTGGAGAATTCCGGGTCCGTTACATCACAAGCAGAAATGACCAAGGTCTGGCGAAGTAAAATACGTGAAACACAGAACCAAGCCGGTCGGCCCGGCAGAAGTGAAGTCGTGTGGGAGGGGATGCGGGATGAACAAAATTCACTTGCGGCTCACATTGAGGAACTGGCTTTTCAGGTCGGCTTGAATTTCGCTCTTCTCGCCATCGGGCCATCGTATCTGAATCCGGACCTTATCGGCCCTGGATTTTTTCGGGATGGCGAATATCAGATCAGAATTAGCCTGTGACAGATAACTGCCGCCCGCATAAATCTCCGCCGTTTGAGAGATGAATTCCGGAACAGACACGGTTACGCGAGACCCGATTCCCCGGGGATTTCCATTCTTCTCACTGAGCCGGATTCGCAAGGGATGGGTGTTTTTGTTTTTGCTCCGATTCAAAAAAATCAACGGTTCGGAGTCGTTCATTCCAATGACAAAGTCATTCTCGCCGTCCAGATTAACATCCACCGCCGAAAGGCTCTTTGCGTCCCCCGGCACTTCGAGACCACTCTGGCTGGGCCAGACCGGTTCAAAGGGTTGCTGGGCATTTCCAGTCCCCCGCAGGAGGATACTCAACCCACTGTCAAAGTCACCGGTTTCTTCCTGGGTAGTGAAAAAATTCTGCACAATATAGCAATCGGTTTTTCCGTCGAGGTCGACATCGGTGAGTGAAACTCCGTAGCCTGGCGATATTTGGGCGATGTGCGGGAGAGATTTTACCGTGAATTTTCCTTCGCCGTCGTTGATCAGGACGAGGCTGTTGAGATTGGTGGCCTTCATTAGAAGGGCGTGCTGTAATTTATCAATCCCGTAAATCTCCGGCAAGCTTGCCTTGGCAAAGGCATCGTAAGTCGGGATCCTTGCAAGGCTGGGCATCGCGTGGGTGGAACAACTTTTTCCACGGCGGGGATAGCAGACGGTTTTTCCGTTCGTATTCTCGAACATGGCTTCCACGATGTTGGTTTTCCCGTTCCCTTCGAAATCTCCGTAAAACATGAGCTCAGGCTTGGCTAAGGAGGCCTGGTACTGCGTGTTCAGTCCGAGATTGGTAGCGACGTAGTCGATATCACCGTCATTGTCGATGTCGCCACCATTGATCCCGTTAAACCATCCCGTAATTCCCCCCAAACCGGTTTCTTGGGTTGAAGCCTCTTTGAACATTTTGCCCTGGAGGTTCCGATAGAGCCTGACCGGCCCCCAATCGCAAGTCACCAGTAGATCGAGCCACCCGTCGGAATCCACATCCGACCACAGGGCGCTGGTCACCATCCCGGCATTCTTCAGATCCGGCGCAACAACATCAGTAATGACCTTGAATGTTCCCCCGTCATTGCGATAAAGGGTGTTCACGGGAGACCGGGGATATTGTCCCGGAACCGATCTCGCCCCCGCGAAAAGATCGAGATCTCCGTCATGGTCAAAATCAGCAGCCGCAACTACACTGGTGCTCTCCCTCACGTCGGGAAGAGATGAACTGGGCGCCCGGGTAAAATTTCCGCCTCCATCATTGAGAAAAAGTCGATCAGCCAGCCCGGGGTCAGCCGGTTCTGTCTCCACACCACCGCTGCCAACGTAGAGGTCCATATCCCCGTCGCCGTCCACATCGAAAAAGAGGCAGCCCATGTCTTCGGATTTGGCATCTTCCGCGAACACGTAAACAGGGTCGGGGACCAGTTCGACTTCTCCTGAACCGGGTTTGGTTCTGTTTCTGAACAACTGACCCGCCTGACCAGCGGCACCGCCCAGGTAAAAATCCGGATCACCGTCGTTGTCAATGTCACCCCATGCCTGACCGGGACCGAGTTGGGAGAGTTTGAATGGAAGAAGTGGTTGACGGGCGTAATCATCAAACTCCGTTTCCTCATGTTTGAAGCCTTTCAAAGCGGGAGAGGAGGTGAACAGGGGGTTCTTTGGAGTGCGCCATTCCACCGGTTCGGACTTGTCGGCCGCTTCGTCGGGCTCGGTGACCGTATAACGAAAGTTGGCATCCAGATTGCTGAATATCTGCTTCTGTCCGCTGGGCCAGGCCACGGTAACGGAGTCGATCTTTTTGGCGCCGCCCAATCCGAAGTGCACGATGGAATCGTCCCCGTCCAGATAGCCGCCGGAAGGAAACATCTCGCGAATCATTTTCTGCCCTCCGGCACGAAGGGTCACCGTGACCCCAATTCCGTTTTTGTTGCTTCGGGTGCCCACGAAATCAAATACAACGCGATTGCCCTGAGTTCCCCGGTTGTGATAAAAGCTGAGAGGATCAACCAAATTCGATACCAACAGCTCCAGTTGTCCGTCTCCATCGAAATCCGCCGTGGAAGCTCCGTAACTGATGCCCAGGTGATCGACCCCCCATTTCTGACTTACATCGTCAAAGTGAAAATCACCCCGGTTCCGGAATGCCCTGTTTTTCTCCCGGCGCATCGGGGTGTTTTTGTAATGTTCCCAGTGAGTATGCCCCACCAGATCCTTGTGTTCCAGAGTGGGGAGGTCAGAGTGGTTGAACTGACGCGGGATTCCGTTGGTGAAGAAAACATCCATCATCCCATCGTTGTCAAAATCCTGACTTCGTATGGCCCACGTCCAATCGGTCTCCGCCATCCCGCACAACCAGGAGCCTTCGAGAAACTGATCGGCTCCAGTGTTGATGTAAACGGCATTGCGCATTTGCTGGGTGGCGCCGCCCACGTATTTCAAACTGTCCAGTCGGGCACCCATGGAACCCATCGATGCCTTCTGCATATAATGAGTGGTTGGCAGCATGTCGGCCAACACAAAATCGGTCCATCCGTCGTTGTTGAGGTCAGTCTGCACTGCCCCCATCGAAAACCAGGTGGTGTGTCTCAGCGATTTTTTTGAGACATCCGTAAAAGTGCCGTTCCCGTTGTTCCGGTACAGGAAATCGGGACTCTTAAAGTCGTTCCCCACATACAAATCAGGCCAGCCGTCCTGATTGTAATCCCACCATGTCGCCGAGTTGCCCCAGTGGGCCTGGGTTGAAATTCCGGCTCGTGCTGTTATGTCGGTAAAGTGGCCGCCGTCGTTTCGCAGGAGATGATCGGGTCGCCCGGTTTCCGTATAGAGAAATTCCCCGTTCTCGCCCCGGTCGTGCTCCAGGACAAACCAGCGCCGCCACTTGGGTCCGACATAAAATTTCCCGTTTTCTTCTACGATTTCGATCGGTTCGGCGGGGCGACCGGTTTCCCGGTAGACCTGATGGGTCAGGATGTAGAGATCGAGATCCCTGTCCCGGTCAAAGTCGGCGAAGGATGGCATGACGCAGCCGTCTACCAGATCAACGCCATACTCCTTCGCCTTTTCTTCGAAACTCAAAACGCCCCGCTTTCCGGAGCGGATCAATTGATTTTCAAACAGCTGATTGGGGTGGTCGTAGTTGCAGACATAGATGTCCAAATCTCCGTCATTATCGATGTCCACCATGGCGGCTCCCACTCCCCAGTCCAATTTTGCTCCTTCCACGCCCATCTCTTTGGCCACATTGGTGAACTCCAATCCGTCGCCACCCGGTTTTCCCAGATACAGGGAATTGGGCCGGGGTCCGCTTGCGGCAAAAAAGTCCAGTTTCCCGTCCATGTTGATATCCCCGATGGCGATTCCGCCGCAGGCTGAACTGGAATGATAAACACGTGCCAGAGGGTGATCAGGAAGGATGGGATTGACGTGTTTGATTCCTGTCTTGTCCGGAGAGAGTAGCTCAAACAGCGGCCCTGTGTAATCGCCTGGGCGGACATGCAGGGCTTCTTTTTTCAATCCCTCCTGGGCCAGGAGCGGCGTCATTGCTGAAACAAGCAAGCATCTGAGTAACATACGAAGAGTCTTCATGGGATTTTATTGAGCTGGTGGAAACCACCGGTGACCATTGTAACACAAAGTGCCAAGTGTGACCAGAGGGACCGCTGGCGCAATCCCTGCTGGGACCATTGCCACGATCACGCGACAGAACCCAGGACAGCTTTGATTGGGAAAAGTTGAAAATTTATCCGTTTTCCTCCACCCAACGACCCTGTTCTTTAATGAGTGTGATCAGGCATTCGACCGCTTCTTTTTCCGGGATGTTGAATTTGACGGCTTCTTTGCCGACGTAGAGGTTGATTTTGCCCGGGGCACCTCCCACATAGCCGAAATCCGCATCGGCCATCTCCCCCGGACCATTGACGATGCAGCCCATCACGGCGATCCTCACTCCTTTCAGATGGCCGGTGGCCCGACGAATCCGCTGAGTCGTTTCCTGCAGGTTAAAAAGGGTTCGGCCACAGCTTGGGCAGGCCACGTATTCGGTCTTGAATATTCTTGCTCCCGCGGCCTGAAGAATGTTGTAGGAAAGCCGCAGCGATTGTCCTGGCGCCTCCTCTCCCTGAACGAGGATGGCGTCACCGATCCCGTCACTCAGCAGAGATCCTATGTTTGTACTGGCTCGCAGAAGTGTCTCCAGAAAATCGGATTCGGGACCGCCGGGCGGTTTCAGGGTGTCTTTCAACAGAATCGGATGAATGGGATTTGCCCGTGCCGCAAGAAGGCGGAAATAACTGATAACCGGAAGGTCTTCCAATCCGTCCATAACAGTAATCAGGCATGGCCTGGTCATGGCATTGAGCTTTTCGATTGCGGCATCATTGCGGGGGTCGATGGAAACAAGCCCGGATTCTTCCAGAACAATTTCCGGTTTGAAATCACCGAGTTGGTCCAATTTGTGAGCTACCGCGTTCCACTTCTTTTGAGTGGTGAAAACACGTACCGTTTCATTTTCACCGAGACGATGTCCCTGAATCTCCAAGAGCTCTGACTTGCGCCGCTGGTATTCGAAAGGGTTCCAGGGGATGTCGTCCCAGGCTAAGGTGTTGTCCGATTGTCTGGTTTTATGGCGAGATCCGATCCATTTCACCAGGGCCTTTGCCACCGGGATTTCCTCACAAGCGTCTTCCGTCAGGCTGACGCGGATGGTGTCGCCCACTCCGTCCGCCAAAAGAGAACCGATTCCGATGGCACTTTTGATGCGACCGTCTTCTCCGTCGCCCGCCTCTGTTACGCCCAGATGAAGAGGGTAGTTCCAATCGTCACCGAGTTCACTGAGTCTGGCCGCGAGCAATCGGTAGGCGGCAATCATGACCTTGGGATTACTCGCTTTCATCGAAAAAACGAAATCGTGATAATCACGCTGCCGGGCGATTCTGGCAAACTCCAGGGCGCTCTCCACCATTCCCGTCGGGGTGTCGCCAAAGCGGTTCATAATCCGGTCACTCAGAGAACCGTGGTTGGTGCCAATCCGCATGGCCACGCCGCGCTCTTGGCAGAGTTCCACCAGGGGAACGAAGGCCTCCTCAATTCGGGACAACTCCGCCTCGTATTCGGCATCTGAGTATTCCCTGACTTGAAACTTTTTTTTATCAACAAAATTACCCGGATTGACGCGCACTTTCTCCACCCAACGGGCGGCTTCCATTGCGGCGTCGGGTTTGAAATGGATATCCGCCACCACCGGGACATCCCATCCTTTGGCTCGAATCCCGGATACGATCCATTCAAGATTTTCGGCAATCTTTCTCGTCTGAGCGGTGACCCGGACGATTTCGCATTCAGCCTCGACCAGGGGCAGGGTTTCCTCGATGCAGGCAGCCGTATCTCTGGTGTCAGAGGTGAGCATGGACTGCACCCGGATCGGGTTGTCACCACCGATTCCAACGCTGCCAACCCTCACTTCACGACTGGAACGACGAGAAATGGAAAGCGGCGATGGACTGTGAGCCATCATCTGAAACCGAGCTTGCTGGCCTCTGCCATGTCTATTGGACGGGATCGTATTCGATAGGCCGGTCGCCTCCGCCACCTCCACCATTCGGGATGCGATCTCCCACGTCTTTGAGGGTGATGAAAGCCATGTAGCCAAGCAGCAGAATCACGAATCCAGTTTGCACGACCTCCAGAAATTTCATGGGTACGGGACGCTTCCGAATCCATTCGGCAATTGCCATTACGATGTGACCGCCGTCGAGAACCGGAAAGGGCAGCAGATTCAAAATCGCCAGATTGACGTTCAGGATCACACTGAACCACAAGACAAGACGCCAGCCGTCTTTGTGTTGAAATAAATCGTAGAACAGTCCCATGATTCCCACGGGACCACTGAGATGGGATGCGGTGATGTCAGATTTGCTGGACAGGACTGCCCGCAACGTTTTGACAATGGATTTGAACCCGGCTGCCACCTGGGAAATGGGGCTTTCCCGGATCAACTCGTGTTTTCCCCCGGCATCCCAGGTTTCGATTCCCAGGTCGGCCTTCTTGATCGAAGCAGGGCGGCTGGGCCGTCGGGGCTGAATGTCCACTTCGTAATGCCTTTTGCCATGGAGCATCGCCAGATGGTAGGTTTTCCCTTCTTCCCATTGATAGAAATAGACAGCCGGAGCGTAGGCTTTTTCTCCATTGATCGAAATGATCTCGTCTCCCTTCCGGAATCCGGAGACATCGGCCGGGCCATTGGGATAGACATCCCCGACAATGGCCGTGTAGCGTGGGCCGACGCCCAGTTTGCGCAAGGGGGGGCGCTTGGTCAGAAACGATAATGATTTTTTCCACCAGGAGCCGTCCACTGTCTTGGGTTTCACACTGGGCACGATGGCTTCGAGCTTCTTTTCACCTTCACCAGGTCGATCCAGAACAATCTCCATTTTTTCGTTCTCGCTGGAAACGACTGCCCAGGTAATGGAATTTCCCATACCCCCGAACTGGGTCACCTTGATTCCGTTGATCGATTGGATGGTGTCCCCCACCTTGATCCCGGCTTTTTCGGCCGGGGAATCTTTTCCGACAATGCCAATGGTCGTCGTCTTGGTGGCTTCCTCCTGAGGGCGTTTCACAGCCCAAACCACCACGGCAAAAAATACGGCAAGTAAAAAGCTGAAAAACGGTCCCGCAAAAGCGACGATGATCTTATCCAGCGGAGTAATCGGCGGAAGCTCTTTCCTGGCTTTCTCCTCGACCTTCCCTTCGATTGACTCCATCGGGGCCATCTGGGGCAGGGAAACGAATCCCCCAAAAGGAATCGTCCCCAAACCATACTGAACGCCATTCCAGGTTTTCTTCCAAACCGGTTTCCCAAACCAGATTTGAAACCGATCAATTGCCAGACCGCGCCAGCGACCAGCGAGAAAATGTCCCCATTCGTGAACAATGATCATCAGATTAAAAATCATCAGAACCAGAAAAATCACGAGGATGAAGCGAAGGATAGAAATAAGTATCTCCATAAAAAGAAGAGGGTTTTAAAAGCTTGGTTGTCGGGCCGGGAGAATTCCCGATTGAGCGAGTCGGGAATATACCACCCATCGCGAAAGTGGCAAAAGATGAGATTTTAAATTATCAAACCGTAATATTGCACGGCGAAATCTGGTTAAGGTTTCGTTTTCAAGTTGATTCACAGTCTCCTGAAGCGTCACCTTCCCCCTGATTGGTCAAAAATAATGAGAGTTTTATTGCAGCGAGTCAGCCGGGCGTCCGTGATGATCGATGGCGCGAGGAAGAGTGCCGTGGGGCGGGGACTCCTTGTGTTAGTCGGAATTGAAAAAGCAGACGGCGCTGACGATGTGGACTGGCTGATCCGCAAAATTCTGAGTCTTCGCATTTTCGACGACGACGCCGGAAAAATGAATCGCTCGGTGGTGGAAATCGGTGGCGAAATCATGGTGGTCAGTCAATTCACCCTCCATGCCCGAGTGAAAAAAGGCGCCCGCCCCAGTTTTGAAAGGTCGGCTCGGCCCTCCGTGGCGGTTCCGTTGTATGAACAGTTTGTTTCCAGCTTGGAAACGGCCCTGGGAAAACCGATCGCCACGGGCGAGTTCGGTGCAGTCATGAAAGTGGAACTGGAGAACGACGGACCGGTAACCATCTGGATAGACAGCAGGAACAGGGAGTGAGAAGAGTTCAAGGGCCGTTTCCCATGCGGAACAAGTAAAAAAAACGCATCCCCGCGTTGCCATTTGCCACGCCTGATGCAAGTGGTGACAAATTTTTGCACCAAAAAACGGAATGCCTCGCGATAATTCGATCAGAAAAATTCTTTTGATTGGGTCGGGTCCGATCATCATCGGGCAGGGCTGCGAGTTTGATTACTCGGGAGTGCAGGCATGCAAAGCCCTTCTGGAAGAGGGCTTCGAGGTCGTGTTGGTGAACTCCAATCCTGCGACGATCATGACCGACCCGGAGTTCGCCAGTCGAACCTACATCGAACCGATCACTCCTTTGATAATTGAGAAAATCATCGAGAAAGAAAATCCCGACGCCCTGCTTCCCACCCTGGGAGGGCAAACCGCGTTGAACGCTTCGATGGATCTGGTGCGTTCCGGTTTTTTGGAAAAGTCCGGGGTACGCCTGATCGGCGCCCGGGCTGAAGCCATAGAGAAGGGAGAGGATCGCCAGTTATTTAAGGAGGCGATGGAAAAAATCGGCCTCGACATGCCGCGGTCAGGGATCGCTCACACCCTGGCGGAAGCCTGGGAGGTGGCTGCTGAAATTGGATCTTATCCTCTCATTATTCGTCCGGCATATACTCTTGGCGGAACGGGCGGGGGGATTGCCTACAATCGCGAAGAACTCGATACGATTGTGAAAAGCGGGATCGATTTGTCCCCGGTCAACGAAGTGTTGATCGATGAATCTCTGCTCGGATGGAAAGAATACGAAATGGAGGTCATGCGGGACCGGGCAGACAACTGTGTTGTGGTCTGTTCCATCGAAAACTTTGATGCCATGGGCGTACACACCGGCGATTCCATTACGGTGGCGCCGTCTCAAACGCTCACCGACCGCGAATACCAGCACATGCGAGATGCCTCCTTTGCCGTGATTCGCGAGATCGGTGTCGAAACCGGCGGATCCAATATTCAGTTCGCGGTGAACCCGGAGAACGGGCGCATGATTGTGATTGAGATGAATCCGCGAGTGTCGCGATCTTCGGCACTGGCATCGAAGGCCACCGGGTTTCCCATTGCCAAGATCGCGGCGAAGCTGGCAGTTGGCTACACGCTCGACGAAATTCGCAACGACATCACCCGGGAAACCCCCGCCAGTTTTGAGCCGACCATTGATTATTGTGTAGTGAAGCTGCCGTGCTTCACTTTTGAAAAATTCCGTGACGCTGATCCGACTCTTACGACCCAGATGAAGAGCGTTGGAGAGGCCATGTCGATCGGTCGGACTTTCAAAGAAGCCCTGCAAAAAGCCTTGCGGTCGCTGGAAACGGGAAGGTTCGGCCTCGGTGGCGATGGAAAGGACGGCACGCCGGATGTGGATTACATTCGCGAGCGTCTGGCAACTCCCAATGCCGAGCGGATTTTCTTTTTCCGCCTCGCCTTTGAAGCGGGCCTGCCCCTGGACGAAATTCAGGGACTCACCGGCGTCGATCCCTGGTTTCTCAGACAGATTGAAGATCTGCTTGGCCGCGAAAAGGAATTGGGAACAGATCTCGATTCGATGAATTTCCGCGCAGCCAAACGGCTCGGTTTTTCCGATTTCCAGCTGGCCTGCATCACGGGTTCAGATCAGGACACCGTGCGACGCAAACGGAAGGAAGCAGGCGTTGTTCCGACCTATCGACTCGTCGATACCTGTGCCGCGGAGTTCGAGGCTTACACTCCTTATTATTACTCAACCTACGGTATGGAGAACGAAGCTCGCGACAGTGACAAGCGGCGCGTCATGATTCTCGGGGGAGGTCCCAACCGGATCGGCCAGGGAATCGAATTTGATTATTGCTGTGTGCATGCATCTTTTGCGCTGAAAGAATTGGGATTCGAAACGATCATGGTGAATTCCAATCCGGAAACTGTGTCCACCGACTACGATACCAGTGACAAACTCTATTTCGAGCCCCTGACTTTGGAAGATGTGCTTCATATTTATCAACAGGAAAATGCTTGGGGAGTGATCGTCCAGTTCGGTGGGCAAACTCCGCTCAATCTCGCCGCCGATTTGGAGCGAAACGGTTGCAATGTGATCGGAACCTCGCCAAAAAATATTGAGTTGGCCGAAGACCGGAAATTTTTTTCCTCCCTCCTCGACCGACTCGAATTAAAACAGGCCCCGGCGGGCACGGCTGTTTCCGCGGAGGAAGCCATAGCGGTGGCGAAGGAAATCGGGTATCCCGTTCTGGTGAGACCGTCCTTCGTACTCGGAGGGCGGGCCATGATGATTGTATACACCGACAAGGAGCTGGCGCATTACATGGCGTCCGCCGTGGACGCCAGCCCGGAGCGACCGGTGCTGGTCGATCAATTTCTCGAAGACGCAACCGAGGTGGATGTCGACTGTATCTCCGATGGGGACACGACCGTGGTGGGCGCCATCATGGAGCACATTGAGGAGGCCGGAATTCACTCGGGTGACAGCGCTTGTGTGATTCCCCCCTTTTCCCTGAGCGATTCCATTCGGGAAAAAATTTGCAGCGCGGCGAAAGCCCTTGCCCGGGAACTCGAAGTGCGTGGCCTGATGAATATCCAGTTCGCGGTGAAAGAGGAACAACTCTATGTGATCGAAGTGAACCCGAGAGCTTCCCGCACCGTCCCTTTTGTTTCCAAAGCCACCGGGGTGTCTCTGGCCAAACTCGCCGCGAAGGTTATGGCTGGCGAAAAACTGGCAGACCTGAGATATACCGAGACGATTTTTCCCCAACATTATTCGGTGAAAGAAGCCGTGTTTCCCTTTACCAAATTCCCGGGAATCGATATCAGCCTGGGACCCGAAATGAAATCCACCGGCGAAGTGATGGGTATCGATGTTGATCTGGGGATGGCCTATGCGAAAGCTCAGATGGCTGCCTCATCGAAGCTTCCCATGGAAGGAAATATTTTTCTGAGTGTCAAAGATCGTGACAAAGAAGAGGGGGTTGGTCTGGCCCAGGAGTTTGCGGATCTGGGATTTACCATTTTCTCGACTTCAGGAACAGCCAAGCGCCTGGAAGAGGCGGGAGTCCCTGTAAAGCGATTGCACAAACTGGCCGAAGGACGTCCCAACGTCCTCGATATGGTCAAAAACGGAGAGATCGCGATGGTCATCAATACGCCCAGCGGTCGTGTCCCGAGAAGAGACGAAGTGCGGATTCGGAGCGGAGCTTTGGCGCACCGGGTCCCAATCATCACCACCCTGCGAGCCGCCCACGCCTGCGTGCGGTCGATGACTTCACTGAAAGCGGCGGACATGCAGGTGATGCCGTTGCAGGATTTTCACGATCTCTGACCTTACTTCGCCGTGCGGAAAAACATCGGGAGTGATCGGGAACGGCGGCGTGGCGCCCGGTCCCGCCGACAAATTTCACTGTTTCCTCTTCTTTTTTCCCTTCGGTTTCGGAGGATCATCGTCTCCATTCAAATAGGCAATGCGCCGATAGGCCTCACCGATTTCTTTCACTTTTAGGTGGAAAGTCGAAGGATCAAAAGGATAAGCCACCGGATTATGATCCTGAAAAAACACGGCTGAATTCAATGCGATCAACAGTTCGATGGGATTCTCCGTCGTGTTGATCACTTCCGTCAATGCCGTGCGCGGATCTGCTGCGCCAATCAGACCAAGAAACTCGGCGGCACGCACCCGCACCATCAAATCCTTGTCGTTTAACAAGGGACGGGCCGCCTCCCCCAACTCAGCAGCCTCACTCCCAAAGGCGGCACACGCCGTTGCAGCCCAATAGCGAATCTCCGCTGTTTTTGAAATGAGAGCCTTTCGGAGCCTGGGCTCAGCCTCCCCGAATGGGAGAAGCTCCAGATTGGCGGTATCGACCATTGATTCGATCAACTCGCGATTTTTTTGCCCGAAACCCACCGAGTTGTCCATCGCTTCGGAATAGAGTCTGCTTTCAGGAAAAAAGCTGAGATCGGGAAGTGACTTCTCCTCTTCAGTGAGTCTGTCTCTCAACATCTTGAGCACCTCCAGATTCCCGGCCTGTCCGATGAGATTGTTTACCTCATCAGGGTCGTTTTCCACGTCATACAGTGCCTCCGGCGTTCGGGCCTCAAAAAACTGCCTTTGATCGGCGCCCAACTTCCCTTCCTTGAACAGATCGCGCCACTCCTGATAGGCGAGCATTTTGTATCGGTAATTGTTCTGCAATGCATCAGGGTAATACGGTTGATAATTGCGAATGTATTTCCATTTCCCTTTTCGGAGGGAGCGGCAAAAATCGTATTTTTCATCCATCCGATCCGCGTAACCATAGGCCTCATCACGGGAATTCACCTCCGCCATCCCGATGTTTTTTCCCAGGAATGGACGACCATCCATTTGTTTGGGCACGGCCAGCCCGGCCAGTCTGAGAACCGTCGGACCGAAGTCGATGAAGTTGACAAACCCCTTGACTCGATCTCCGAAATTTCCGTCGACGAGATGTTTCCACTTTTCTGGCACCCGGACTACCAGGGGAACGTGCAACCCGGATTCATAAACATAGCCTTTGCTGCGGGGCAACACCCCGCCGTGATCGCCGAAGTAAAATATAAAGGTGTCTTCCAACAACCCATCTTCCTCCAGTTTTGCGACGGTTTTTCCAACGATGTCGTCAATAATGACCATCTCGTCCAGATAGCGGGCGTGGGTGTAGCGGAACAACGGGGTGTCCGGATGATACTTTGTCAGATTCACACTGTTCGGATCGGTGTTGGTTTTTTGGTGCAAAAACGTTTCCTTATCAAAATGCAGACTGCTCTCATGGGATTCGGTATGAGTTTCCATGTGAAAAAACGGTTGTGACTGATCCGGGCGATTTCTCCAACTGGCCTTCCTTGATGATTCATCCCAGACACCGGGCCCCTCCACTGCGTTGTAGTCCTTTTTTGAATTATTCGTGGTGTAGTAGCCCGCATCCCGAAGATAAGAGGGAAACATTTTCAGCCCCTCAGGCATGGCGGCCAATTTGGACCGCCTATGGTATTGCGTCCCGATACGGGGCGCCAGGCAGCCCGTGGCTAAAGTGCTGCGCGCCACGGAGCAAACCGGGGCGTTGGAAAAGGCCCGGGTAAAAATCAGGCCATGCTCCGCGAGCTTTGCAATATGCGGAGTCTCGATTCCGTTGTCGTCGAACAGCTTGAGGTAATGCTTCGAGTTATCCTCGGAGAGTATCCAGACAATGTTGGGTTTGTCGGCGGCGGTCGCGGTAACAGCCAGGGTAAACAGCAGAAAGGACACGGACGAAAACAGGTTCATTTGGGAAATAGATGAATTTAGAGCCGGAGACTTCAGAAACTGCCATAGTTGGCGATTACACGCAACAGTGGATGCAGGGGCGGCGTCCTTGTCCTCCCCAGCGGGCTTGCGAAGCGAGGGACCTCTTTCGGTGTGGAACCCGTCCGGATACTGGCGCTTGCCATGATCTTTCCGCACTGCGGACGCCCGGCTTGATTTTGAAAGCCCCCTCCCTTACTCTTTTGACCCATCAGCCATGAAAAAATCCAGCATCTGTATCGCCGCCCTGTGCCTGACGCTTCCCCTCTCCGCTCAGGAAACCAAAGAACCCGGTCAATGGGTTTCTCTTTTCAATGGAAAATCTCT
>Ga0114931_10001511_pt1 | contig 29721 bp, 21 predicted proteins | sample 2SBtaG_FD_89579 | JGI IMG/M metagenome (GOLD analysis project Ga0114931, IMG submission 89579) | Deep subsurface microbial communities from Kolumbo volcano to uncover new lineages of life (NeLLi) - 2SBTROV14_V59a metaG | ecosystem: Environmental > Aquatic > Marine > Volcanic | place: Kolumbo... | reverse complement strand
TCAAATACTTCCACCTGGCCCAAGCCTACATGATGGGCAACGACACCACCCGAGCCCTCTCCGCCATCGAAAACGCCAAACTCCACGGCCTCAAAGAAACCAACATCCCCCCCGTCGAGAAACCAAGATTGGAGCACTTGCTTAGCACCCTGAAGACGGTTCTGTAGCCGAGCCTTTCGTGTTTCAGCCCCCTTGATGTCGTCCAAACGCCGGTAGCGAATGCGGGTCGTGAGCCGCCGCCGCGGGGCGTCTCCGCTGGAGTCAAATGCTGGCAGACCAATCGTTTTTTTTTAGGTAAGAAGCACAGTCGGAACATGCAAGAGGTGGAATCGAACGGGCTGAAGAGGAGACGCCGTTTTTTCGTTGACAACCCATTTGGCCTTTTTAGAATCGAAAGCATCGGCGAAGGCGTGTGGCCAACCAACCGGCAGCCGAAAATGATGTGAGTAATAGGGTTGTGCCCATCGGCTTCGCCTCGTTGCCAGCCTCGAAGAAAACTTGCATTCACAGGAGCTGATCACCTTAAGAAAGAGCTAAATCACTTCTCGTTGGCGGCTCGTTTAGCAGTCGCCGCTTCATTTCGAATATTTTTGTTTTTCAGTTTCTGAGGATGGTAACGACGGCGAAATTCGATCAACGCTCGGCGGTTTAGGATTACGGTGGCGAATCCAGACGGAAAGTATCCGTCACGCGGCCGGAAAAATCGACGGACCTTGTTGCGTGGATCAAATGTCGGTCGAGTGGAACCCGGTATCGCGCAGCTTGCAGCTTGTTGTAGGCCGCAACACACACCGGGCTTAAGCGAAGCCAAACGCCGGAAACCACGACGCACCGGAAACCGCTCCCGGCTTTGCGAGACCGGTCGCGACTTGCCGAAAAGCAATGACACCCCACGGCCACTTGCGTATTGGCAAAGGTTGATCGAAACAGCGACGTTCTCCGGCAAGGCGTCTTCCAGGACCTTTGCTCAAGACGTTGGGAACCGCGATCAAGGGCGGCGAAACCCTGCTTCGGTCCGCCTGCGTCATGTTGGGGAAGCAACCGATCGCGGCCTTTGGAACTGAGTTGAATGCCCGCGACATATCGGCTTTTTTGTCGCTTCTTGGGATGGAAGCAAAACCTGAACCAGACCAAGGAACAGGTCGCGTGGGTAGCCATACCACACACATGGGCTGTGCGATCGCCACCCAGGGGAACGGAGTGCGCGCCGAGCCACTTAAAAACTAATGACGACCAATCCTGGACAATGCGGAAAAGCGGCCGGGAGCCTCGCGACCCGACACATCCATGGGGAGACTTCATGTTTCTCGCCGAGGGGCCTACTTTGTCACGATTTGTCCACTTGCCTGCGTTGAATGTCGAGTTTCGATAGTAAAAAAGATGCCACACCCAGAGCAGCACACCACCAGCCAGCGTAAGCCCCTAATCTTCGCGGGAATGGCCGCGCTGGTTGCGGCGTTTGCGTGGGCCTACTGGAGTTCGATTGAACATTTGATGCATCGATGGACCGTGGAGCCCGAGTACTCGCACGGTTTTTTTGTGCCGGCCTTTGCGGCCATCTTGCTTTGGCTGCGTTGGGACATGATTTCGCCCGATCGGCTGCGGGGCAGCCTTTGGGGCCTTGTGCTGCTTGGGCTGGGCGGGGCGATGCGGCTGGCGTCGGCCTATTTCTACTACGACCTGCTCGACCCGATTTCGCTGCTCCCGACGCTTGCGGGGATCGCGCTGTTTGTTGGCGGTTGGCATGCTATCCGGTGGGCCTGGCCCTCGATTGCCTACCTGATCTTCATGATCCCGCTCCCGGGAATTTTCGCCGGCGCGCTGAGCGGCCGGCTTCAAGGCATCGCGACCGGCGCGTCGGTCTACGCGTTGCAGATGATCGGCATTGCGGCAACGGCCCGCGGTAACGTGATCGCTCTGACGACCAGCGAGCTTGAAGTCGCCCAGGCATGTAGCGGCCTGCGGATGCTGATCGTGTTTTTTGCTACTTCAACGGCCGTGGCGTTTTTGGCCGAACGCCGACTGTGGGAAAAAATCATTGTTCTGCTAAGCGCCATTCCGATTGCCGTGATTTCGAACGTGATTCGCATCATGGCGACGGGGGTCGCACAAGAATACTTCGGGACCGACTTCGCGATTGGGATTTTCCACGATCAGGCCGGCTATCTGATGATGCCCATGGCATTGGTTTTTCTTTGGCTGGAACTGAACCTGTTGGACTGGCTGGTCGCCGAGAGTGATGAGACCGGCGCGACGACGACCGCGAAGCCGAGGAAAGCGGCTCCGTCATAGAAAATTGATTTCCCCGGAACTCTGTTATATTTGAAGCTCCAACACCTCTCGAGCGAACGCCATGTCTGGTAACTTTGAACACACCGATCCCCTGGACCAGTTCTCTGGCTCCTTGCAGCCACAGCCCGGCCGATCTCTACAAACTTCGGGCAGCGCGACCCGAAGCATCGACGTGGTCACGGACGGCGCCATGGTTCGCGCGCCGTCGGTGGGCACGATTGGGTTGACGGCGTGGCTTTGGGCGCTGCGTCGGCGTTGGCTGCTGGCTTTTTCGTTGGGCTTACTGGGGTCCGCTGCCTTGGGCGTGCCGGCATGGTTCTATTTTGAGTCGGAATACGTCGCGTCGGCTCAGTTGCTTGTTCGGGCCCACGAACCATCGGTCGTGTTCGCTAAGCGAACCGGCGCCACGCTGCAGGACTTCGAGGTTTACAAGCGTTCGCAACAACAACGTGTGGTGGGGCGATTTGTATTGTCCAAAGCCTTGCGGCAGCCGGGGATCTCGCATTTGAAGATCGTTGAAGAGCAGATCGACCCTGTCAAATGGCTCCAGGAAGAGCTCTCGGTCCGCTATCCCGGCAGCGCGGAGATCATGGAGGTTTCGCTTAAAGGAGAAGACCCTTCGGCAATCGCGAAAATCGTGAATGCGGTCACTCAGGCCTATATGGACGAGGTGGTTAACAAGAAGAAGGAGGAGGGAGTGAAAGATCTGGAAGGGCTAACGAAAATGCAAGTCGCAAAAGATGAAGATCTTCGAACAAAACGCAAAAGACTCGAGGATCTGGCGCGTGGACAATCGAGTTCCGACAGTGCCGTGCTAGCCCTAAAACAGCAAGTCAAGTTGCAACAGTATTCGCAGTTGCAACAGAAGCTTATTGAGATCGAATTTGAACTGATGGAAGAAAAGACCCAGCTTCAAGTTGGAAAGGCGACGGTCGAGGCCCAAGGCGGACCGACCATTTCCGAGGCCGACCTGGAAGCGGCGATCGAGCAGGATCCGACCGTTGCGCCGCTGATAGGCCAACTCCGCAACCTTCGCGATCAGTACGACGCTGAAATGCAGATTCTAAAGAACGACAGCCGTAGCCGAGTCAAACCGCAAATCGCGGAGATCGAGAAGAGGTTCAAAAAACGGCGAGACGAGGTTCGCAAGCGAATTCTCGACCGCGAGAAAGAACGGTACGCCAACAATTTGAAGGTAAGCGTGCAACAGTCGCAGGCCCACATCAAGATCCTAGAGGCCCAACGCGACGGATTGCAGAAAAACGTCAATCAACTACAGCAACAATTCGAGACCATCGGCCAATCGACCGTGGGCATCGAGATGCTGAAAAGCGAGGTTGATCGACTGAGCAAGCTTGTCGGCACGATTCAGAGCCGCATAGACACGCTGCGCGTCGAGCTTGGTGCTCCGGCACGCGTCGAGTGGATCGAGCACGCGGTCGTTCCTAAAACGAAGGACATCAAAAAGACGGTCCAAGTCACGGCCTTCATGACGCTGATCGGGTTTGCCGTACCCGTGTTGGGGGTTTCGTGGCTCGAAGTCCGTTCACGCCGAATCCATACGACGACGGACGTGGCCGAAGGGCTTGGCATGCGGGTGATCGGTGCAGTTCCCTCGCTTAAGAGCTATGGTCGAAAACGAATCGGTCGCAAGGGTGGGCGGCAAGCCGACGAATACTGGAACGGTATCTTGCGTGAAAGCGTCGACGGGATTCGCACGATGCTGCTGCGGCAGGCCGATCCAGAGGCCGGGCACGCCGTGCTGGTTACCAGCGCCGTGGCGGGTGAGGGGAAAACAAGTCTGGCGACCCAATTGGCGATGAGCTTTGCCCGAGCGGGCCGCAAGACCTTGCTCGTGGACTGTGATTTTCGTAAGCCCGGCGCGCACCTAGCGTTTTCTTTGCCCGTTGAGCCAGGACTTTGCGACGTTTTACGAGGCGAAAAATCACTGGCCGAAGGGATTGTGCCCACGCCAGTCGAGAAGCTTTGGATGTTGCCCGCCGGCCAAAGTGGACCGCAAGCTTTCGGCGCCTTATCGCAGGGAGCGTTGGAGGAGTGCTTCGAGGATTTGAAGCAAGAGTATGACTTTATCGTGGTTGACGGGGCGCCGGTGCTGCCGATCGTGGATACGATGATTGTCGCACAGTACGTGGATTATGCCGTGCTGTCCGTGTTGTGCGACGTGAGTCAATCACCTCGCGTGTTCGCGGCATCGGAAAAGCTATCAACGGTCGGGGTTCGCGTTCTCGGCACAGTCGTTTCAGCTGTCTCGGAAGACCTCTATACCATGGAGCACTATCCGGTGGCTGAGGTCGAACCGCAGCCGATCGCAACCGAGACGGTAAGTGCGTGACGGATTCGGCTTAGTACCGTTTGGCCCTGGCGGCGGGGTGAGTCATGGAGACGGACCGGGAAATCGATCATGTCTGAGTTAGCTTCTTTGAACCAATGATCGCAGGCATGGAGCGAATCGGATGAGTGCTTTAACCGCCTTGGCGATGTTTTCCATCGTAGCCATGGCTTCTAGTGCCTTGATTACACCGCTCGTGCGGCGGCTGGCGCTGCGATTTGATCTCGTCGATCAACCGGACGGCCACCGTAAGCTGCATTCCAACACCGTCCCGCTTGGCGGTGGTGTCGCGGTTTTTGCCGGGCTCTGTATCGCCGTGTTGTTGGCGATGGCCGTGCCGCAACCATGGCAACGTCTGCTGCTCAAGCAAGGGCCGGACCTGCTGGCGATGCTTGCCGCGGGCGGACTGATTGTCGCCGTGGGGCTGATTGACGACCGCTATGGATTGCGTGGGCGCCACAAATTGGCCGGGCAAATCGCGGCCGCTTTGATCTTGATTGGCCGTGGCCTCGTGATTCAGAAAGTGGCCCTGTTTGGAAGCGAGATTCCGCTCGGCCTGCTTAGTGTTCCGTTTACGATGTTCTGGCTTGTCGGAGCGATTAACGCCCTGAATTTGATCGACGGCATTGACGGTCTGGCGACTACCGTGGGCGTGATTCTCAGCGCTACGATCGGCGCACTGGCATTGTGGCACGACCATCAAGCGGCGGCCGTTGTCGCCCTGGCATTGTCCGGCAGCCTGTTGGGTTTTCTCGGCTACAACTTTCCGCCGGCGAAAATGTTTCTCGGCGATGCGGGAAGCATGCTCATCGGACTGGTGGTCGGAGCGCTGGCGATCAAAAGTTCACTCAAAGGGCCGGCGACCGTTGCCCTGGCAGCGCCGCTGGCGGTGCTGACCATTCCGATTCTCGATTCAACCGCCGCCTTGATGCGACGTAAGCTGACCGGGCGAAGCATGTATGCCACGGACCGTGCACATCTGCACCATCGCTTGCTCGACCTGTTCGGCAGCGGCCGGAAAACGCTGGTCTGGATCGCGCTGTTCTGCGCCTGCACGTCGGTTGGCGCCTTGCTTAGCACCTATGCCAAAAACGATCTTCTGGCACTGATCACGGCGGCGTCGGTCGTAGCCATTCTGGTTGTGACGCGCGTCTTCGGACATGTCGAGTTGCTGTTGTTGGGAAGCCGGCTCAAGAGCGTCGGCTTGTCGATGGTCAATCTCCGCTCCACGACACGTGGGCAATCTCGACAGGCCTCGATTCGTCTGCAAGGCAATCGACCGTGGGAGATGCTTTGGACCACTCTGACCGAGTTCGCCGAAAAGCTGCGGCTGTCGGGAATTCGCCTTAATGTGAATTCACCGGCCGATCGCGAGGGGTATCACGCTTCTTGGGAAAGGCCGACCCGCGGGCCGGTCGACGGAACCTGGCGTATGGAAATCCCTCTGCTTTCCCAGGAACAGGTTGTCGGCCGGTTGGTGATCGTCGGCGAACCGGGCAATGATTCGATCTGTGAAGTGGTCACGCAATTGCTCGACTTACTCCAACCTTTTGAAACACAATTCCAAACGCTGGCGCGGCTCAACGTGACGCCTGCGACGCCTCGCGGCAAGTGGGAAGACGACACGCCCGCGGCGCCGCTAGGGGTGGGAGAAACCTCGGAAGTAGGCAAACCGATCTAATCGCTTGCCGGCCGAAGGGACGGCAACCACGACAAGCATGGCCGGCGGCTGACGAACGGAATTAAAGATGTCATCTGGCGCCGAGCGGCCGACGAATCGAGGGAATCAAACAACATGGGTATTCTGATTCGGTCATTGATCGTTGCGGCGATTCTCGCCATTTGCCAACTTGGCGTTGCCTACTATGGCCAAGAATTGCCGGCGGCGGATATTGGCCCCACGAAATCGCGGATTGAAGCGTTCCCTTTACAGATTGGTCAGTACAAAGCGACCGAGGCCACGCTTGACGAGACCATCTTCGTGGCCACGCAGGCCGACTACATGCGCAGTTTGGCGATGGCCGATCCTGAAGGTCACACGGCGTCGCTGAGCCTGGGCATTTGGACGAACTTTCATCTCGGCATTCCGCACGAGCCGATTTACTGCTATCCGGCAAACGGCTGGAGTGAGCGCGAACGCCGTTTGATTGAAATCGATACGCCCGGCGAAGACCCCATTCAAGCGTGGCTCGTGGCTTTCGAGCGTCCGGGGGAAGAAGGCGGAATCGGCGGTGAAACCGCCAAGGCGGCGGTTGTCTATTGGGGACAAATCGGCAAGCATTGCGTACTGGACCGCAACGGCATTCGAAAGGTCAAGCAAAGCTTTCGCGGCACGGACATCCGTGAAATGCCTCCGTTGGTCAAGGTGCATCTGCACATCAACGCCCCAACGCTGGGCGATGCCGAAGGGCAAGCAACCGATCTGGCTCGGATCGTTCGTGAACTGACGAAGGACCTTTGAGCCGTCACGTCGTCTCTTTTCGTAGGCTGCCGGGTAGCTCGCCGGCTTCGCCTCGCAGGGCACGCGTTATGCTGCCTCGTTGTTTTTGAAAACAGGTTGCGTTTCATACCAACAAAAAGCATGGGTCACGCAGAGCAAACCGACGAGCCATCGACTCCGGCAACCCCTAAGGCGGACGGCCTGGATTCGCCCGTTGCCCATGGCGGCAGCGCCACCGCGCCGGAGCCTCGCGAAAAGCACTTTCGCACCGAACATCTGGTTGACGATTTACGCGGGCGTTCAGTTCGGGGCGGGGCGCACACGGTGCTTGGCCAAATGGCCTCGTTCGTGCTGCAACTTGGCTCGACCGCCGTTCTGGCGCGTCTCCTGGTGCCCCAGGATTTCGGCCTGATTGCCATGGTCATGGCCGTGACCGGCTTCGTCCAGATGTTTAAGGACTTGGGGCTGTCCGTGGCGACCGTCCAGCGCGCCGAGATCAACCACGAACAAATCAGCACGCTGTTTTGGGTCAATATGGCGCTGAGCGGCGCGCTCATGCTGCTCACAGCGGTACTCGCCCCGATGATCGCATGGTTTTACGGTGAACCCCGCTTGATCGGCATCACGCTCGCTTTGTCCACGACCTTCTTGTTGGGCGGTTTGACGGTTCAGCATCAAGCCCTGTTGCGACGGCAGATGCGGTTTGGCACGCTTGCCCTGATCGCCATCGGTTCGCAAGCCGTGGCGGTTGCCGTGGGCATCACGTCCGCCACATTGGGAGCCGGTTACTGGGCATTGGTGATCATGATCGCGAGCAACTCCGCTGCCAACGCCGCTTTTGTGTGGATCGCCTGTCGCTGGCGTCCGGGGTTGCCGGTTCGAGGATCCGGTGTGCGCACGATGCTCGCCTTCGGCGGCCAATTGTCAGTCGCCCAGTTCCTGGGGTACGTACGCCGCAATATCGACAAAGTGCTGCTTGGAGCCACCGCCGGGGCTGGTCCTTTAGGCTTGTATGCCAAGTCGTATCAATTGCTGCTGCTGCCGATCAATCAGATTAACCGGCCCATGCGACGCGTCGCGCTGCCGGCACTCAGCAGGCTTCAGCACGATCCCGAGCGCTATCGGCGATTCTACTCGAAGGCAATCGGGCTGCTGGTCACCTGCGGAATGCCGCTCGTCGTGTTTGCCTTCGTGGACGTCGAAAAAGTCGTGCTCACCGTGCTCGGCGATCAGTGGCACGCGTCTATTCGTATTTTTCAATTCCTGACGCCCATGGCTTTTATCGGCACGTTTAACATCGCCGGCGGCTGGGTCAATCTTTCGCTGGGGCGAGGTGACCGGAACTTGCGGGCAAACATGATGTCGACCAGCGTCTTGCTAATTGCGATTCTAAGTGGCTTGTCGAACGGACCACTGGGCGTGGCGGCGGCGATTTCGCTGGCCGGTGTTTTGTCGCGAGGGCCGATCTTGGCCTATCAACTTCACGGTTCGCACGTCAGCATGCGGGATGTGGGCGGGGCTATGTGGCGACCGGCGGCCGCATCGATCTTGGCGGGCGTCTTGCTGTATGCCTCACGGTCGCTGTTGGACAGTATGAATTGGCCATTGGTTGAATTGGTCACTGGTGCCGCGTGTTACGGCGTGTTCTATCTCTTGGCATGGTCCATTCTGCCTGGGGGGCGGGCGATTTTGTGGGAAACCCTAGGGCTGCTCAAAGAGCTGCGCGGACAGCGCCGGTCGAAATCCGATCCCGCGGTTCAACCGTCAGCCACTCAGGCGTTATAGTAAATTGATATTTCTCCTCCTCTCAGCCTGACAACGGATCGAAGATCCGGCCTTCACCCGCTCTGAACTCTTGATGTCATGGGTCGAAAAAAATATAAACGCCTGAACCGCTACGGTCGCTCCTGGGGCGAGACGTTTACTGATGGAGCCGCCCGACTCTTGGCCGGTCGTGGATATCGGCATGCACGATGTCTTGTCGTGCTTTCGACCGGCCGTGTCGGGACGGATACGCTTGCCCATTTGCTCGATTTGTCACCCGGTGTGCGTGCGTATCACGAACCTCGCCCCCTGCTGGTTGCCGAGCGGCTGGACGCCTACCACCACATTGACGAAGATCCGGATCGTTTTGCGCGCATTTTTATTGAGGCACGATCGCGGCGGCTCGCCAGCGCTTGGCTGGCTGGCAAGCTTTATGCCGAGACGTCGGCTCGACTGACGTTCTTCGCGCCGGTGATTGCCGAGATGCTGCCGCAAGCCAGGTTTTTGTTCCTTCACCGCCATCCGGGAGACGTGGTTCGCTCAGGCATGCGTCGCGGGTGGTACGACCATCATCCGAACGACGCGTTTCGGCTGTATCCCGGCGACGATGATCCGGTCCGAAGCGAATGGGACGCGTGGGATCCATTCACCAAGATCTGTTGGTATTGGCACGCGTACAATGACTTTTCGCTAAGATTCGTTCGCCACATTGATCCGCTGCGCGTGATGTCGTTACGTTCCGAACAGCTATTCGATGCAAGTTCAGGCGCGGCCAGCCAGATTTTCGATTTCATTGGTGAGCCGGCACCACCGCAAGAACAAATCGAAACGCAATTAGCCTCGCGCCACAATGCACAAAGCATGCGTGATTTTCCGCGATTCGATGCCTGGAGCGATCAGCAGAAGCAAACCCTGTATCGAATTGCGGGCAGGACGATGTGCGATCTTGGTTATCCCGTGGACCCCGGCGTACGGGAAGGGAGCTGTGGCATCACCCAAGACTAGCACCGCCGCTTACTCTGGAAAAACGCCGGCTGCCGCCGAGGCTCCACCGGTTGCCATTGCGCCGGCGAGACCGAGCAAGCTCCCTTTCGCCCGCCGCGTGGTTGAGGCCATCGCTCGGCGTTTTCGTTGGCTTGCCGCACGACTGGATCGTCGATTGGCGCCGCTGGCGGCGAGATCGGGCTTCCTGGCTTCGTTGTACTACGCCTTTTTTTCCAAAGCGTTGTGGCGCGAACATCGCGCGGTGCTTGCCGGGCGGATGCGCTACGAAATCGACACGGCGAACCCGCGTGAAACGTCGACCATGCTGCGGCGAAATACACACCGGCTGGAAAAAGGCATCTTGAGCCGTCCGCGTCGCGATGTGTTTGCCTTGGACTATATCGGCGAGACGGTCGATGCCTACCAAAGGGCTTTGAAGAGCGCTGGGCAGTGCGGCGACGGCGGATGTAGCCAAGACGAACTAAAATGGGCCCATGACGTACTGAACCGTTACTTTGAGATCACCGCCAAGCATCCCAAAGTTGATCCACTGCGAAAACGATTTCGTGCCCTGACCGACCCGGTTGCGGAGATACAAGGAACCTTTGTCCCTTATCAGAGGGATCTGTCGCGCGCGCCATCGGTCTCGTATGACGATTTGTTCGAGCTGGCAAGACGAAGACGCTCTGTCCGCTGGTTTCTGCAAAAGCCGGTGCCTCGCGAGACAATCGACCGCGCGATCATCGTCGCGGGGCAGTCGCCGAGCGCCTGCAATCGCCAACCGTTTCAGTTTCGTGTGTTCGATGATCCGGAGCTGGTGCCGAAGGTTGCCGAACTGCCGCTGGGAACTCGCGGCTTCAGCCAGAATTTTCCCGCCATCGTTGTCGTCATCGGGCGGCTACGATCTTATTTCAGCGAGCGCGACCGGCATCTGATCTATATTGATGCGTCGTTGGCGGTGATGGGGTTTGTCTACGCGGCGGAGAGCCAAGGGCTGAGCACCTGCTGCATCAACTGGCCCGATATCGACGAACGCGAACAGAAAATCGCCGAAATGCTGAAACTGGAACCTGACGAACGGGCCATCATGTTCATCGCCGTGGGCTATCCGGATCCTGAAGGGCTGGTTGCCTATTCCGGAAAAAAACCGTTGCCCGTGCTGCGAAGGTACAACTTCGAATGATCATCGAGGTCCGCGGCACAAGCACGCGCAATCGCGGCGCGGAGTTAATGCTACGTGCGATTACCGAACATTACGCGCCGCTCGACGGGAACGTGCGTTTTGTCGTGGATCCGTCCTTCGGTAGCTTTGACGATCGCGCCCGCTATGGCCTGCGCAGCAAGCTGCGATCGCACCGGCTGGGGCGCTCGGCGTTGGCGATTCGTCTGCTGCCGGCGGCGTTCTGCAATGCCTATGGACTCGTGCGTGAAAGTTCGGTCGACGTCGTCCTTGACGCCTCTGGGTTCGCCTTTGGCGACCAATGTGGGGCCGAGCCGACCGAGCGATTGGCGCGCAGCGCGCGGCAGTGGAGGCAACTAGGCAAACGGGTCATTCTGCTACCGCAAGCATTGGGATCGTTCACGTCGCCACGGGTGGCGTCCGCGTTTCGGCAGGTGATCGATCACGCGGACCTGATTTACGCGCGAGATCGGCAATCGTACGAATACGTGCAGGATCTCGGTGGTCCTTACGAACATGTCAAACTTGCTCCCGACTTTACGAACCTTGTTCCCGGGCGAGTCACCCCGAATTTCGAGACCCATCCGCCGCGCGCGTGCATTGTGCCCAACTATCGCATGGTGGATAAAACCAATGACGCGCGAAGTCGGCGATACGTGCCGTTCCTCGCCTCGTGTATCGAGCAGCTTGCCGAGAAAGGCATGAAAACCTTCCTCCTGCTACACGACGCCAACGTCGACCATCGGTTGGTCGAGCCGCTGGAATCGGCCGTGGGGCAAAAGCTCGACGTCGTTCGTGAAAATGATCCCGTCGGCTTGAAAGGCATCCTTGGCGCGGCAAGGCTCGTCGTCGGCTCGCGCTACCATGCGCTGGTTGGCGCGCTCTCGCAAGGTGTTCCCTGCCTGGCTTCCGGTTGGAGCCATAAATACAAAATGCTGTTTGAAGATTACAGGTGCGCCGAGATGGTCATGGACGTGGACGCCTTGAAGGAACAAATCCGTGAAGCGTTGGACCGGCTTTGCGACGAACCCGAAAGAAGCGACCGACTTGATGTCTTGCAACACGCGGCAGAGCGCGAGCGCATACGGACCGTGGCGATGTGGAGCGAAATCGACAAGCTTCTCGCGCCGGTTGAAAGTTAGCCAATTCGCCCAAGGAAAGAAGCCCTTGGCCTCTGAAACGATCATTTCGACCACCGGAGACCGGCCCCATCCGCCCGGCGAAGCCGCGATGGTGCGGATTATGTTTGTCCAGTACAGCGCGAACTTTAGCGGTTCGACGGTTAGCGGGCTAATGGTCGCCGAGGCGTTGATCGAGGGCGGCTGCCATGTCGACGCCGTGTTCGCGTTCGATGGGCCAATGATCAAGCAATACGAACAGGCCGGCTGCCAAACCGACATGATCGCTCACGGAGAATGGCTCCGACCGGGTGGACGGCTCCGCTGTCTGCGGCGGTTTGCGCGTGATACAATCGCGGCACGCCAATTTACGCGGCTCATGCGCAGCCGCCAAGTCGACCTCGTTTACGTCAACTCGCTCGTCGGTCTCGCGCCGATCCTTGCAGCGCGTCGTTGTCGGATTCCGTCGATTTGGCATCTTCGCGAACTTTTCGATGATGTTGGCGGCGAGCTGCGCTTTCCAGCAATTGGCGGCAGGCGGTTGGTACGCGAGGCGGTCAGACGGTTGCCGGATCGTGGCATCGCGATTTCACATACCGTGGTAGACAACGTCTTGGGGACCAACCCGGGAGATCGAATCGCCGTGATCCCCAATGCCGTGGGACAGGCGTTCTTCGAGCCGCTACCCGCCAAACCGCAGTGTCGCCGGCGGCTGAACTTGCCGCAAGATGTGCCGCTCGTCGGCTTGCCGGGAACGCTGCGTCCGGTTAAAGGAATCCCGCTGTTCATCGATGCCGCCGAGCGGCTGCATCGTACGGAGCCCGCCTGCCATTTCGCGATTACCGGTCACGGCTCGTCTGAATTCGAGGCCCGGATGCGCGGGCAGGTGCATGACTGCGGCTTGGACGACCGGATCCATTTCGTGGGAACGATCCAACAAATGCGAGATTTTTACGGCAGTTGCGATATCATTTGCACACCCTCGCGGTCGGAATCGTTCGGGCGAACCGTGGTCGAAGCCATGGCACTTGGGGTTCCGTTGGTGGCGACTTCGGTGGGTGGAATTTGCGAGACCGTGACGCCCGAGCAAACCGGCATTCTCGTTCCCTACGGCGACGCCGAGAAGCTTGCCGCGGCGCTGCGGCGGTTGTTGGGCGATGCCGACTTGCGACAAAGGCTTCGCTTGGCGGGGCAAGCCACGGCAAGGAAGCACTATCGAGGCGACGTTTATCAGCAGCGGATTCGCCAAGCGGTCGACAAGGTTTTACGGTCACGCGGACACCGGGGGCTTGCGGCGCCACGAGGATCCAAGGCACATCAGCCGCAAGCGTAGAGGTCGCCCATGTTTATCTCACGACAACTTGCCCGGAGCGGACGGTCCTCGGCATGAACCCACGTTTGACCGTGATTCTTGTCGCCTATCGAGGGGATCGCTGGCTGCCAGCGTGCGTCGAGTCGCTGGCGGCGGCTTCCGCCGACAGGTTGCGCTTGCTGCTAGTGGACAACTACGAAAACCGTTGTCTCGACGACCTCGATCTTTCGCCGTTCGACACTCGCGTGGTGCGTCCTTCCACCCGACTTGGATTTTCCGAGGCGAACAATTTCGCCTTACAATTCGTCGACTTGTCGGACGGGACGATTTGCTTCTTGAATCAGGACACCAAGAGCGGCGAGTTTTGGCTGGACCGTAGCCACGAGGTGCTCCACGGCGAGACCGGCTTTGGCGCGGTCTCGCCGGGAGTTCAAACCTACGACTGGACTGCGTGGGATCCGAACTTTCTGGACTGCGCCCGCCACGCGCCCGAGTTTCCCGCTCACGCATCGCCGGACGACTCGCTTCGTCCGCTGTACGAGGTGCCGGTCGTCACGGCGGCGGCGATGGTAATGCGTGCCGACGTCTTGCGAAAGGTCGGTCCGTTCGATCCAATCTTCGGCAGCTATTACGAGGACTACGACCTTTGCCGCCGGATTCGCCGTGCGGGCTACAAGATCGGTATCGTGCCACCGGCGCGGGTGGCTCACTATTCCGGCTCGTCCACCTCCGACCGGCGTGCTGAACAGCGCCGCGCGCGGATGATCGTTCGCAATCGAGTAATTCATCAGTTGCGCGAGGCGGGATCCGAGCGGTGGCGTTCGCTGCTGCCTTATCTGGCGTACCGCTTTCCGTACAATCTCGGCCGCAGCTTGTGGGGAACCCCCTCGTCACAGTCGCTATCCGTCCTGCTTGGTGGGCACCGCGATTTGATTCCCGTTCTCGGGAGAATGCTGTCCGAGCGTCGTGACCGCGAGGCATGGATGAAGTATCTCGCTGAATTGGGATGGCCACCGACGGGCGAAAACCACGCACCTTCGACGCAGTCCACCGCGTCCAACAGCGAGATGCCGGCGTGAAAATTCTTCATCTCAATGAGCATCTCGGCTGGTACGGCGGGATCGAAACCTATTTATTGTCGCTCATTCCCCGGCTTGAAGCAGAAGGCCACGCTCAAGTGGTGGTCTATGCCCGGGGCGAGGCAGCGTTGGTACAGCGTTCTCATTGCGTTCCAGCCTTGTCCGAGGCTTCGAGTTCCGCCGTCGCGCTCGGTCGCCATGAGCTGGGGCGGATTCTCGATGAGGAACAGCCGGACCTGGTCCATATCCACAACACTCACAACATCGGCGCGATCGAGGCCTGTTTCGACCGCGTGTCGACGGTGCTCACGACGCATGACTATCGTTACGCGTGTCCCGCGTCGAATTTTTTTTATCGCCGAACGGAAGAAGTCTGCGAGCGAACCTGCGGACCGGGCTGTTTCACGACAACCTTGAGCAAACGCTGCATGACGCCGCGTCCTAGATATGCCTGGCGATATTACCGACGTGTTCGATGGGCGATGCGAAATGCCAACCGGTTTGCGATGCTCGTCGCGCCGAGCAGTGATGCGCGAAGACGATTTATCGCGGCGGGTTTCTGCGGCGATCGAATCGAAGTGGTGCCCTATTTTTGTCCGGTCACCCCGCGAGAAAGTCCGCGTGAACCGCCGTCGCGGCCGACCATTCTATTCTTAGGGCGTATGCGACCGAACAAGGGCTATCACTATTTTGTCGAAGCGCTAGGAAAACTTCCTCAGGCGGTTCAAGCCGTGATGGTCGGAAACTGCTCGGCCGATCGCGAACGCGAGATTCACCAACTCGCCCGGCAGGCGGGTTGTGACGGGCGTTTGATTTTACGATCTTGGGCCAAGCGCGATGAAATCGCTGGGCTGCTTGGAGAGACGAGCGCGCTGATCTTTCCTTCCGTCTGGCCCGAGACGCTTGGCATTGTGGGCCTCGAAGCCTTGGCTTCAGGTGTCCCCGTGGTGGCTAGCGACATCGGCGGCGTGCGAGAATGGTTGCACGACGGCGAAACCGGATTTCTCGTGCCGCCGAAGAATCCCTCGGCCATCGCCGACAAGACACGGCAACTGCTTGATTTCCCCGCAGTGGCCCGGCGGATGGGCGAGCAAGGCATCCGACTCATCCGCGATCGATTTTCTCCGGTGTGCCACCTCGAGTCGCTGGTCAAGGTTTATCGCCGCGCGCTGGGCGACTGAATCGCCACTTCCTTACGAACCATGAGCCAACAAATAACTATCGAGTCCGATCTGCCCGAGCGGTCCCCCATGGCCCGTGTTCGGGTGTTGTTCTACCTGTTCTTTCCAAGCAGCGGGATAGCGCGATCTACCCACGAGCAGCTCAAGTCATTGAACCGGTTTGATGACCTGGACCTCGAGCTTGCTTGTCTTGAAAGCTACGATTGGGCCGACGAGGCCACGTACCGCATATGGCCCCATCTTCGAGGAATCGCCCATCGTCGACCGTGGCGGCGTCGCGTGCGCTTCTTGACGGCGCAGCTGATCAACCCGCGCCGCGCATGCCGACGCGCGCGTGCCGTTGGGGTCGATATCATGCACTTTGCCAATATCAATCATCTGACCTATCCATTCTGGAGGCCGGCGCTCAACGCCTCACGGGCCAAGGTCGTGGCCACGGTGCATGACGTGCGGCGCCAAAAGGCGATGGTCAACCGTCGCTACGAGGATCAGCAGTTGCGAAACTTCTATCGTCGGGCCGACGCGTTGTTTGTCCACGGACAGAATCAAGTGGACGAACTCAACGCGTTTGCCGGGGTCGAGCCAAGCCGAGTGCATGTCGTGCCGCATGGACTACTCGACTATGGCCCCTCGGTGAACGAACCGGCAACGCTCAGAAGCCGGTTTGGCCTGCCGCTCGAGAAACAGGTGGCGTTGTTTTTCGGTAACATTCGTGATGAGAAAAACCTCGATTTGATGCTGCGTGCCTTGGCCGGTTTTCGCTCGTCGTTGCATTTGCTCGTCGCCGGACGTGATGGAGCCAAGGGGCAAAAGACGCTCGATTATTATCAGTCGCTGGCCAAAGAACTTGGGGTGCAAGACTGTGTCACGTTCCTCAGCGGTTACCTCCCCGACGAACGGGTGCCCGAGTTGTTCTCCGTAGCCGATTGGGTCGCCTTACCGTACAGCCGCCGTTTTACATCGCAAAGCGGCGTGCTGAACGTTGCGGTTCAATATCAGCGGGCCGTTGTGATTTCCGCGGCCCCGACGTTCGAAGAAACCATTCGCGTCTGCGATGTCGGCGTGCTAGTCGCTCCCGATGATCTCGGTTCGCTCGAAAAGGGCATTCGGGAAATGTGTACGCGAATCGAACAGGGCCACGAACATCAGTTCGACAAGTATCACCGCATGTTCGGCTGGGAAGAAAATGCCCGGCGAACTCGAGCGGTCTATCAGCGATTGCTGGCGGAGCCAACCGGTCCACGAACACCGTAGCCGCCGATCATGAATCGCATCTCAGCCCGTCGTGTGCTTGTGATTCGTAGAGGAACGGGGTTCATGGTGTCTCTGTGGCGCGCTTGACCGCGGCGTGGCAGCCCTGAGCCGGGCCATTGAAACCCAAGGATTCATGGGCTAGAAAACGAAAGCTACAAAACTCGAACCACGACAAGAGGCTGTTTTCTTGAGATCGCACGTTCAACACGCCTTACCGCTTTATTCGGCAGCGCTGAGTCAGGGGCCGCATCGACGATGAAAGTCGCGGTCATCACGCCGATCCCCACGCCGTATCGAGATCCGTTCTGGAACGAAGTCGCGGCGCAGCCGGAGATCGATCTGCACGTCTATTACTGTTCGCGCGGCCGTGGCGGTCGGCCCTGGAAGCCGTCATGGCCGGTCAAGTTCGAGGCCGACTTTACGCCCGCCTACAACCTCACTCGATTCATCGCGCCGGGGGGAGCCTGCTATTACAATCCCGCGGCGATACACCATCTGAAATCGACGAAATATGATGCCATGGTCGTGGGGGGCTACAACCATGCGACCATGCTCTCGGCCATTTTTTACGCACGGAGATCGAACACGCCGTATTTCTTGATGAACGAGGTCTACTTGGCTCAGCCGCGGGCCGCATGGCGAAAGATGGTCAAGTTGCCCTTGGTACGCTCGATCGTTCGGCACGCGGCGGGATACTTTCCCACCGGAACCCTTTCCGGAGAATACCTGGTTCACTATGGCGCGTCGCCCTCGGCGCTATACCCTCTGCCAAACACGCCCGATGTGGACGCTTTATGGCGCGACGCGCAGCGGATGATCGGTGAGCAGGCGTCCATTCGACGGCAACTCGGCTTGGACGAAAAACCGGTCATCATGTTCGTCAGCCGCTTGATCCAACTCAAGCGAGTCGACCTGCTGCTCGAAGCGGTGCGGCCGCTGCTCGCGCGTGATGAGGCCACGGTCGTGATTCTCGGCGACGGACCGATGCGCGAGGCGTGGCAGTCGCTCGCCGAGCAACTGGGCGTTGCCTCGCGGGTGCGGTTCGAAGGGTTCGTGCAGCCGGACGAATTACCGCGCTGGTACGCGGTTGCCGATCTTTTTGTATTACCATCGGTCGATGAAACGTGGAGCGTCGTGGTCTTGGAGTCGCTGGCGTCCGGCGTGCCGGTGGTCATCACGGACTTAGTTGGTTGCTATGCCGACATGGTGAACTCACCCGAGGTCGGCGAAGTGGTTCCGGCAGGTGACGCCGAGGCGATGGGCGCGGCCATCCACCGGCGTTTGCAACAACCAAGAACACGCCAACAGGTCGCCGATGCCTGGGAGCCGGTACGCCGAGAGTTGGCCTATCCGGTGCTTGCCCGACGGTTTGTTAGAGCACTCGAACAACACACCGAGGGCGGGTCAAACTGCCGTACCGGAGCCGCGTGAGCAATCAGACGGATGCGTGAAACGTTCAAGAAAGTACTGCCGACGCTCGCACGTTTCGCAGCCCGGGATTGGCGTCGGCCACACTGGCGCATTCTTTATTACCACGCCGTCTTACCCGCGCACCGCGATACGTTTGCCGCGCAGTTGGATTGGTTCTCGGAGCGGTTTAGCTGGTGTACGGTGGACTACGGCTGCGAGGCCCTTACGCGTCCCGAATTGTTGGGCGGGCCTCTGCTTAGCCTCACGTTCGATGACGCCGACCGCACGCTATTGGATGTGGTCCTGCCGCTGCTCATGGATCGCGGCATCAGCGCGTGTGTGTATGTGGTACCAACCTACGTGGAGCGAGGCGGCTCCTATCGCGACGAGACGCCGCGGCCGATCATGAGCTGGTCGGGGATTGAAGAATGGCTTTCCACGGGAAACGAAGTCGGCAGCCACACGTATACCCACGCCCCTTTGGTTCGCTGCAGCGACGAGCGGTTGCGTCAAGAGGCCCGCTGGAGTCGCTGGGAGCTGGAACAGAAGCTCTCCATCCCGGTGCGGCACTTTGCCTATCCCTGGGGGCAGCACAACGAGCGAACGAAGCGGCGGATTCACGATGGCGGCGAATACGAAAGCATGGCCACGATTTTGCGTGGGCGAATGATTGGCGGACATGATCGCCTTGCCTTGCGGCGAGACCGGGGAGATCCGGACAAATCGCCTGAACAGGTCGTAGCGATGATGCAACTGGCCGATCGTCTTTATTGGCTGCGTCGCCTACGGAAGCACCATTCTCGTTTATACTGGGAACGGCATCCCGAAGAACGCTTTGATGCCATCGACCCGGTACCCGCGGCGGTTCAGGCGGCGGACACCGGCCTTTTCATGACGAATCAGGCGATTCCCTAGTTGCCCGAAAAAAACGGTTATGCCCCAACCGCAGCGGTTGGGTTCGCATGGCTCACGATTCTCGCGCCAAGACCAAGCCACTCTGATGACAACGGTCAGTACGACAACCCGCTATGCGCCCGCGAAGCGATTCTTCTGGCAAGACTCGTTCTGTATGTTGCTGTTCATGCTGCTGTTCGGCATTATGGCGAGCAACTTCGAGATTGGCGGGCTGGCGAAGTTTCTGGAAAAGATTCGCTGGGGGCTGTTGGGCATCGCGGCGCTGGCCGGCTTGAAATATGTCCCCGATGGCTTGCGGCAAGGCATGACACAGGCACATAAGGCACTGCTGGCGTTGATTATCCTGGGGCTGGCCTCATGCGTCTATTCGATCATGCCATGGTATAGCTTTCAGAGGCTCATGTCGTTCGTCATGCTTTGGGTCGCCCTTTTCCTGGGTGCCTGGGGCTGGCTTTCACGACCCGGAAACCTGAAACTCGGCCTGGGATTGCTTTACGGGTTGTTGTGGGTAACGTCACTCATCGGCGCCTATGACATTCTTACCGCCGGCGGGTTTTCCGCTGATTCACGAGCCGAAGGGGCATTCAACCGCGCCACCTCAGCCGGTACGTTTGCCGCCGTGGCGCTGCCCATCATCCTCTGGAAAATCCGCTATTCCCAAGGGATCTTCCGTACGGCGGCCATCGGCCTGTTTGGCATTCAGGGTTACATTCTCGTGTTCTCGTCGGCACGCGGCGCGCTGGTCGCCGGCACGATCAGCCTTTTCGCCGTGGTTTGGACGAACTACCGCCGCTATGGACCCATGCTCACCGGCGGCTTGGCCTTCATCGGTGTGATGTTGCTGGCCATCAACGGGCTGAAAATTCTGCCGAAGCGAATCGTTCGTAGTGAAAGTCTGGGAACCTTAACCGGCCGGACCGACCGCTGGTACGCCGGCTGGCGCGTGTATCAGAAGAGTCCGCTTCTCGGTTATGGTCACGGCGTCGAGCGATTCTGTATCGGCATGGATCGCGATGCGGTCGACGTCTTTTACAAGCTAACCGGTGGCAATCGCCGCGCCACGCGAATGCGACAGGCTCTTGAAAACAGGTTGTGGGTTGAAGAGACAGTCCACAGCGAATATCTGGCCCGCTTGCTTGAAGAAGGCGTCTTGGGATTGGTGTGCTTTTTGTGGTTTTGGGCGTCCATCCTTTGGGGCATGGTTCGCGCGACGACGCGCCCGAATAACCCCTTGGCCGATCTGGTGCGCTGTTTATATGCTGCCGTATGGGTAATTTTTGTCGATTCGTTCCTTCACTCATGGATGTTCGCCGTCGGTTTCGGATTGAACCCCGTGCTGTGGTACGTTATCGCACTGACGCTGGCGGCCGATTGGCAACTGATGCGGTATGAACGGCGCATGGCCGGCCTCAGCCATACGCAAAAAACGCCGGCGTCACGTCCGCTTGTTCCCGCCGGTGCCGGCATGCCGTTGTAATACGTGATGGGCTGTCACACCGTTTCACCGAAAAATAAAGACGCCGTGAAAATTCTGCATGTGATCAATATCATCGACCCCCGTTCCGGCGGGCCCAGCAACGTGATTCGTCATCTGGTTCGCGAGCAGGTGAGCCAGGGCCACGAAGTTTCGCTACTGACAACCACCACGCAGACGTCCGAACCTTGGGAGTCGCGTGAATCGTATGTGTATCGCATGCTCGCCGAGCCTGAGTTTTCCGAGGTCGAGCTGTTTATCGCGCCCGCGATCGGCCGGCGCCGCCCGTGGTCGCGATTGGCCTACAGCCGATCGGGGGAACGGTGGCTTCGCCGACGGATGAACGACCCGGCACGCATTCCCGATGTGATTCACATACATGGTGTGTTCAGCCACGTCACAACCCGCGCCGCGGCTTGGGCGAGAAAGCGGAACGTGCCTTATGTCGTTCGCCCGGCAGGCAGTCTTGACGCGGCCTGTTTCGAGATGGGCTACCATCGACTGAAACGCGCCTTCACGAAGGTTTATCTACGGAAAGACCTTCAGTACGCGGCGGCGATTCATGTTACATCGGACGCCGAAGCCGAGGAGCTGACGCACTGGGCACCGACAACGCGAATCGCCAACCTGCCCCACGGCGCCGACGTGCCGCAGTTCGATCGCCACGCCGTAAGCGAGGCCTTTCTCGACGAATATCCGCAGCTCCGCGGCAAGCGAACCGTGTTATACATGTCGCGGATCACGGAGAAGAAACGGCTCGAACTTCTCGTCGAGGCGATCGCCCAGGCACGACAAAAGCACCCGGAGCTAATGCTCCTGGTGGCCGGTCACGACGCCGGACATGGGCCGGTCGTGCGTGAAGCGGTACGCCGCTGCGAGATGGACAAGGCCTGCGTATTCGCCGATTTCCTGGCTGGCGAACAGAAGCAAGGCGCGTTTGCCGTGGCTGATTTCTTTGCCCTCTTGTCCATTGATGAAAATTTCGGCGTTGCCGTCATCGAAGCGATGGCACACAGCCTTCCCGTGCTGGTCACACCTGGTGTGGCCAGTCATGTTTATGTGGACGAGAGCAACTCGGGCGAAACGGTCGAAGGGCGTCTCGACAGAGTGGTCCCGGCGATCGAGCGAATGCTTGCGGCAGACCTCGATGAAATGGGTCGCCGGGGCCGCGACTATATCGAAGCTCATCTTTCCTGGTCGTCCATCGCGCGGCGATTGGAGGCCGTGTATCAAGAGCTTCAACCTCTGGCTGCCGCCTCATGAACCGCCGTTGCAACACAGCTTTTTTCATACCCCGTTTGCAAATCGAACGATCGCCTCGAACCGGCGGAGGCTCGCTTCCCGCGGGGATTTCGGTGGAGGTACCGCGAGAATGGTACATTAGGAAATTCGGTCGCCGTCGGGGACTTTTCACCACCGTCAGAAAGGTGAGTGGGCATTGAAGCAGGTCGTGCAAAATCTGAAATCCGGCAAACTTGCCGTCCAGGACGTACCGCCGCCGATCCTGCGTGAGCCCGGCATCCTGGTACGCAGCCGGGCCTCGCTGATCTCGGCGGGAACCGAACGGGCAGCCATGAAATTGGCGCATAGTTCGCTAGTCGGCAAAGCCCGACAACGGCCCGACCTGGTGCAACGCGTGCTCACGAAGCTCAAACGTGACGGGTTTTGGGCCACGCTTGAAACCGTGCGCCAACAGCTCGATCGCGAATCTGCATTGGGCTATAGCGTTTGCGGCGAGGTTGTCCAGGTTGGCGCGCGTGCACGCGAGTTTCAAGTCGGGCAAAGGGTGGCCTGTGCGGGGGCAGGGTACGCAAACCACGCCGAGATCAACTATGTTCCCCGGCTGTTGGCCTCGCGGGTGGCGGCGAACGTCGACGCGGAAGCCGCGGCCTATGCCACGGTCGGCGCCATCGCCTTGCAAGGAATTCGCAACGCCGACGTCCGCGTTGGAGAGACCGTGGTCGTGTTGGGGCTCGGCCTATTAGGGCAGCTTGCCGTGCAGATGCTGCGTGCTTCGGGCTGTCGCGTGATCGGCATGGACCTATCTCGTCAACGTGTTGAATTGGCCGCCGAACACGGTGCCGATCCAGCACTGCTGATCGGCCAGGACAGCGTTGACGACGCCGTGATGGACTGCACTCGCAATCGAGGAGCGGACGCAATTCTGATTACCGCCGCCACGTCGAGCAACGAACCGGTCGAAATGGCCGCACGGCTCGCTCGCGATCGAGGACGCGTGGTGATGGTCGGTGTCACCGGCATGCAGATTCCTCGGAACGCCTATTACGAAAAGGAACTGAGTCTGGTCGTTTCGCGATCGTATGGGCCGGGGCGATACGATCCGCAGTACGAAGAGCAGGGCTATGATTATCCGGCCGGCCATGTGCGTTGGACCGAAAACCGCAATCTCGAAGCGTTTCTTGATCTGGTTGCCTCCGGCCAAGTGAAGCCCGAGGTCTGCACCACGCATCGCTTTGCGATCGCCGAAGCGGAAGCCGCTTTCGAGATGGTTCTGAAAAACGAAGAACCTTATCTTGGAGTGGTGTTGACCTATCCCGAGGCCAAGCATCTACCCGAAGGCGAAGCATCGCGGCGAATCGTGCTTCGCACGCCACAAACGTCGCCGAAAAATCGAATCGGCGTGTCATTCCTCGGGGCCGGTGGTTTTGCACGATCGGTGCTTCTGCCTCAAATCGTCAAATTGCCGGACGTCGAGCTTCGCGGCGTGGTGACCTCCTCCGGCCTGACGGCACGATCCACCGGCACGAAGTTCGGCTTTGCTTTCTGCGCGTCGAGCGAAGCGGAAATCTATGCGGACGACGCTACGCAGGTCGTCGTCGTCGCCACGCAGCACTCGCGACATGCCGAAATGGTTGTTCGCGCGGTCGAGGCCGGCAAAGCGGTCTTCGTTGAAAAGCCGCTAGCCGTCAATATGGACCAGCTTCGCCGGGTTCGCGAGGCAATCAACCGAAACCCGCAGCCCTGGATAGTCGGCTTCAACCGGCGTTTCTCACCGTTGGCCGAACCGATGAAGTCTCATCTCGGCGGCCATGGCCCGTTGGCCATCCAGTACCGCTGCAACGCCGGTCCGCTGCCGGCGGATCATTGGCTATCAGACCCGTCCGAGGGGGGCCGCATCATCGGTGAGGCATGCCACTTTATCGACTTTTTCGCTTACCTGACCGATTCATCGCCCCTGGGCGTTCATGCCACCTCGTTGGCCGGCGCCGGCACGGACGACGCCGCGCTGACGATTAACTATGCCGACGGTTCAACAGCCCAATTGATCTATACTAGCGCCGGACCGCCGAGTTACAGCAAAGAGCGTGTCGAGGCGTTTGCCGGTGGTCGGGTCAGCGTGATCGAAGACTTCCGCCTGCTTCAGTGGCAGACATCCGGCGGTGGGCTGAAACGTCGAAAGCTGGGCCGCGCCGACAAAGGGCATCGCGACGAGCTGATGCGGTTCTTTGCCGCCCAGCGCGACGGATCACCGATGCCGATCAAGCCCGATTCGATCTTCGAAACGACGCTCGTCACATTCGCCGCGCTCGACAGCCTCGGCAGCGGTCAGCCGGTTGCCATCGCAGACCTGAAAGCCCAACTAGTCGCCGAGACTCCGTAACCAAGTAAAACCGGCCGACGGACGAGCGAGCATTCCCCGGGCCGTATCCGCTTTGCCAACCGCTTGTTGCACCACCACGGCTTGAGTATGAAGATCCTCTTTTTCAGTCACTACTTCCCGCCGGAGGTCAACGCACCGGCGAGCCGAACCTTCGACCACTGTGCGCGTTGGGTTCGCGAGGGACATGACGTGACCGTGGTCACCTGCGCGCCGAACTGCCCGGACGGTGTGTTGTTTCCGGGCTACCGCAATCGCCTGAAGCCGCAGTTGGAAACGATCGATGGCATCCGGGTCATTCGCACGTGGACCTACTTGGCGGCGAACTCCGGAACGGCGCGTCGCATCGCCAATTATGTGTCTTACATGGTCAGCGCGACGCTGACCTCGCTACGAGTTGCTCGCCCTGATGTGATCATCGCCACCTCACCGCAGTTCTTTTGTGGCTGGGCGGGCGTCTTTGCCTCGTGGCTTAAATGGGCCCCGCTGGTGATCGAGATCCGTGACATCTGGCCCGAGTCGATTGTTGCCGTCGGCGCGCTGAAGGAGGGCACCCTGCTTCGCGTCTTGGAATGGATGGAACGCCGTATGTATCGCTCGGCGGCGCATATCGTGGCGGTGGGCAACGGCTACAAAACCCGGATCCAACAGAAAGTCAACGTCGACGGCCGCATTTCCGTGATTACCAACGGCGTGGACCTCAAGCTTTTCACGCCGCGAGACGCCGATAGGCAATTCTTGCAGCGGTGGAATCTAGGCGGAAAATTCGTCTGTTCCTACGTGGGCACGATCGGCATGGCCCACGGGCTGGAAATCGTCACCGAAGCGGCCAAAATTCTGCGCGAAAAGGGCCGCGACGATATCACGTTCTGCCTCGTGGGTGACGGTGCCTCGCGGCAGCGTCTGGAAGATGAGGTTCGCCGCGAGGGCCTCGAACCGCTTGTCGTGTTCGCCGGGCGTCTGCCCAAAGAGGCCATGCCCGACGTGCTCGCCAGCTCGGGAGCCAGCTTGATTCATCTGAAAAAGTGCGACTTGTTCGAGGGCGTGATTCCGTCGAAAATCTTCGAAACGATGGCCATGGGCGTGCCGATCATTATGGGCGTGCGCGGCGAAGCCCGGGACATTGTCGCTTCAGCCGGCGCCGGAATCGACATTGAGCCGGAAAACCCGGTCGACTTGGTTCATGCCCTTGAGGCGCTGGCAGACGATCCTAAGTGTGGCCAACAATTGGGCCAATCGGGCCGCGATTTCGTCGACGAATTTTACAATCGTGATGCGCTGGCCATGCAGTATTTGGCAACTCTTCAGGCCGTAGCCAGGCGGAGCACCGCAACCTCGGCTCGCTCGCCCGCCAAGCCCGTCGCCGCATCCGAGACGGCTGAAAATCGTGATCCGCTCGGCTTGGACGAATTGCCCGGCAAGCGACAAGTGGACCGTTAATGCGTGGCGGCAACGCCGTGCCGAGACTTGCCGGAGGATGGCATCAGTTCGATGAAGTCGGAGCATCACGGCATCGACGCTCCCAGCATATCAAAGGGGGTTTCGCAACGCTTGGCTCGCGGCTGGTACGTCCTTCGTTACTATCGCAAATCGCAAATCGCCCGGCGTTTGTTCAACCTGACCCGTCGGGCGATCGGCCGCGTTTTCGGCCCTCGGCGAAGCATTCCGCTCGACGTCGTCGCCCCGCTTCGCGAATCGGCCGATTTCTCCGCGATCGTGCGGCGAAAGTTCGCTCGGCATCGAATCGCCGCCGCCATGGCTTCCGCCAAAGCGTTATGCCAGGGACGCTTCGAGCTGCTCGCCACGGAGCGTATCCTTTCCGATCCGATCGACTGGCGACTCACCGCATGGCCCGACACACCACAGTTGTGGCGATTTCACTTGCACTATCAAGACTATCTGTTGGATCTTGCGCTGGCCGGAAAGCAGACCGCCGATTCCGCGTTCGTTGGCCGGGCGTGGTCGCTGATCGAACAGTGGATTCACGGCAACCCGATCGACGATCTTCACACACTCAACGACGCATGGCACCCGTTTTGCATCTCGCGGCGGATCCCGAATTGGATCATTCTGTGGAACGCCGCGGCTCCGCCCGAGGAACTTTCCGAACCGGTGGGGCGAAGTCTGGCTCAACAGGCGGAATATCTGTTTCGGCATCTGGAATGGGATTTACGCGGCAACCATTTGCTGGAAAACTTGCGCGGCGTACTGATGGCCGGCGTTATGTTCAGCGGACCGCGGGCCGAATCATGGCTTGACCGCGGCGAGGCGATCCTACGCAACGAAATCAGCGAACAGATATTGCCTTGTGGAGAACATTTTGAGCGGACGCCCATGTATCATGCTTTGATGCTCGAACTGTTGCTTGACCTGCGAGACAGTCTGGCGTGTTGCCGCCCCGAGTTGTCTGAGTTTTGTGGTGCGACGGCGCGGCGGATGGCCGATTTCTTGGAAGCGATCCTTCACCCCGACAGCGAGATTCCGCTGTTCGGCGATTCGGCGTTTGGCGAACACATGGAACCTCGCCGGTTGATTGCCGAGGCGCGAGCCGAGCCGTTGGACGTTTCGCCTGAGCATGATGCGGACCGGGAGGTTGCCGGCGTGGGAGCTTGCGTGACGGGCGATTATTGGACCTTTCGTGACGACCTCGGTTTTCTGCTGTTCGACGCCGGACCCGTGGGAGCCGACCACCTGCCGGCGCATGCGCATGCCGATCTGTTGAACCTGGAAGTCTCGATCCATGGGCAACGAATGATCGTGGATAGCGGCGTCTTCAGCTACGCAGACGATGCCATGCGGCGGTATTGTCGATCGACCCCCGCCCACAATACGCTTGTCGTCGACGGCATGAACCAATGCGACGTCTGGTCCAAGTTTCGCATGGGCTACCGCGGCTGGCCGCGGAATTTCGAATCCGGTCGAACGGCTGAGTTTGCATGGTGTCGCGCCGCGCACAACGCATACCGCCGGTGCGGCGTTGCGCAAGTTTGGCGCTGGATCGCATGTCGGGCGGGCGGGCCATGGATCTGCCTTGACTGGGCGGATACGCAAGGCTCCCATGAGCTGACCAGCCGCCTGCACCTTCATCCGGACGTCGTGGTGGAACCAATGGCGGAGGACCAGTTTCTGATCCGCGTTGCCGGCGTAACGCTCCGGCTGGCGTACTTTGCCGGCGGCGACATATCGCTCAAGCGCGGCTGGTATTGCCCGCGATTTGGACAACGATTTGAAACCAACGTGATCCTCTGGAGAGCCAAGACGCCGGCGCAGCAGGTGTGCGGTTGGTGCCTGACGGATGAGACGACCGCAGGCAGCATGTGCTGGGAAAATATCAGCGGCCGGATGAGCCTCAATTGGTCGGATCCCAGCGGCCAGATCCGGCTCGAACCGTTCGGTCGGTAAAGACACGTTCGCTACCGGCGCACGGCAACTCTCGAAGCCGGGCGTTTCACGGTTGGGCTTCGTACTGTTACACTTGGTCGCTTCATGGCTAGGATCAAATAGGAGCTGTCAGATAAAAATGCGGCACATCGTCTGCGTCGTCGGGGCACGTCCCAACTTCATGAAAATGGCTCCGCTGCTGCGCGCCTTGGATGCCTATCCCCATCTTCAGGCTACGCTGGTACACACAGGCCAACACTACGACGCAAACCTCTCGGACGTCTTCTTCGACGAACTTGATATGCGCAAACCCGACATCTCGCTAGGCGTTGGCTCGGGCAAGCACGGACAGCAAACGGCACGCGTTCTCGAATGTTTTGAAGAGGTGCTCGAACGCGGCGCGGAAGACGGGCAATCGTACGAGCGTGTCGTGGTCGTGGGCGACGTCAACTCGACGATGGCTGCCGCGTTGGCTGCCGTGAAGCTTGGCATTCCCGCCGCCCACGTCGAAGCCGGCTTGCGCAGCTTCGACCGCACGATGCCCGAAGAGATCAATCGCATCGTGACCGATTCGATCTCGGACGTGCTCCTGGTTTCCGAACCGACCGGGATGGAAAATCTACGCCGCGAGGGCCACGCCGAAGATCAGCTGCATTTGACCGGAAACGTGATGATCGATACCCTGCGATCGTTGTTGCCTCGAGCACGGTCGCTTGACACCTTGGGACGCTACGACCTCACGCCGCGTGAATACGCTCTCGTAACCCTGCACCGCCCGGCAAACGTCGATTCGCCCGAGGTGCTCGGTCGCCTGCTCGATGTGTTGATCGAGGTTTCCGAAAATCTTCCGGTCGTGTTTCCGGTTCATCCTCGTACGGCGCGTCGGATGCAAGAATTCCAGTTGGCCGACCGCTTCCAATCCACCGCGGGCGTGATTCAGTTGCCGCCTTTGGGCTACCTCGACTTCCTTGCCCTTTCTTCGCAAGCCAAGGTCATCGTGACGGACTCCGGCGGCTTGCAAGAGGAATCCACCGCACTAGGCGTTCCGTGCTTGACGATGCGAGCCAACACGGAACGACCCGTCACCGTGAATCAGGGCACTAGCACGCTGATCGGCAACGACGCCGAAAAACTGCGGCGACACCTGCGCGAAGTGTTGGGCGGCTCTTACAAACCGGGCCAATGTCCCGAACTGTGGGACGGTCGCGCCGCTGAGCGGATCGCTCGCGTAATTGTCGAATCGCTCGACCGCTAGATTGCGGGCTATCGCACGCTCCCCGCCCCCGCTTTCACGAGACGCCGGGTTCGAGCCGACCCTCATGCAGTACGCGATACGCAGCCTCAGCGTAGCGGGTTGCGCCGTAGTGGCTCACCGCGAGGCATCCGCCGGCTTGGTTCAACTCGCGGTCGCATCGACTGGTGCGATGCGCGGCGCAGCGGATTTGTCGACGCGGCCGATTCGTCAGCACGCGCATGAGTCATCCATCGAGTCCGAGTAACGCTGGAATTCGATCCGCGCGGCGACTCCTCGTTTCGGAGTTGCCGAGGGTCGTGAATGCCCGGAAGGACACCACGCGCATCGCTTGGCTGATTTCGAAGCCGAGTGGTGCGGTGGCGTGATGCGCTACCTTCCGCGGGATTGCTGAAACGAGCCGTTGCCGTGCGTCGTCGGAGGGACGGTTGCTCTGCATCGCGGCTTCGGCGGCCATCGGGAACTTGCCGCATCGGCGAACCAACCATCGGTCGGCCCAACGTGTCGATCCTCGCCGTAGCTCCTCGGTCCAGCGGCTCGAAGCCACTCCAAACCGATGGCAGCACGTTAGGACGTGATTCCGGGCTCACCGTCCGGGTGGGGTGGGTTGATCGGGGCGTGTTTTTTTGGGCGACTTGGGGGGTGGTTTCGTCGGTGGTGGCGCGGCGGAGTTGGGGGAGGCGGGGGATTTTTTGGTGTCGGGCTTGGTCATCCGG
>Ga0114931_10001510_pt1 | contig 29724 bp, 19 predicted proteins | sample 2SBtaG_FD_89579 | JGI IMG/M metagenome (GOLD analysis project Ga0114931, IMG submission 89579) | Deep subsurface microbial communities from Kolumbo volcano to uncover new lineages of life (NeLLi) - 2SBTROV14_V59a metaG | ecosystem: Environmental > Aquatic > Marine > Volcanic | place: Kolumbo... | reverse complement strand
TTCGGCTGTCCTGTGCGGCAGGTCACCGAGAAAGCCCATAGCGGCTCGTATTTGCTGAAACATCCAGAACAGATGGGGCGAATCATCGAGCAGGTGGTTGCCGCTTGTGCGCCGACGCCGGTGACGGCCAAGATTCGGCTTGGCTGTACGCGAGATTCCGTCAACGCGATTGATGTGGCACAAGTAGTCGAAGGTGCTGGTGCGGCGGCGCTTACTGTGCATGGTCGGACGGCTGCCGATATGTTTCGTGGGGCTGCTGATTGGGAGCGGATCGCGGCGATCAAACCGCATTTGAAGAAAATCCCGTTGATCGGCAATGGCGACCTCGGCTCGGCAGAGAAGGTGGTTGATGCGTTTCGTCGCTACGATGTCGATGGCGTGATGATCGCTCGGGCTTCGCTGGGAAAACCGTGGCTGTTCGCACAAGCGGCGGCGGCAGTGCGTGGCGAGGCGGTGCCCGCCGATCCGACTCTGGAGGAGCAGCGCGAGCTGTTACTGTACCATTTCGATCTTGTCTGCGATCGCTTCGGCACAAAAAAAGCGTCGGTGCTGATGCGGAAGTATGCCTGTTGTTACGCGCAAGGCCGGCGTGGGGCACGTGAGTTTCGCAAGCGCGTGGCGAAGGTCGAAACTCCCGAAGTTTTTTATGCAGTGGTGGAAAATTATTTTCCGCGGGAAGCGGAATAGGCGTTTGGCGGATCTTGTTTTTTCTGCTTGGGAAGGTTTCTGTTTGAAGATGTCGCTGCCGATAACGCTAACGCATGCTTTTGGTAAACGTTAAATTTTTGTATTCGAGTTTGCGTTGCAAAATAGCAAAAAATTGGCTTTCGTATTCAAAGAACGTGTGCAACGAAGTGCGTAGATAAATGAAGATATCCACCCTAGTAAAAATACCCATTCTGTTGCTGGCTGCGGTGCTATTATGCTTTTGCCCCTACTTCAGTTGTGAGGCACAGGTTGTTTCCGAGGAACCGATTTCGCATAGCAGCAACAGTCCTTTCGTGGAGGATCCATTTCTAACGGGGCACTTTTCATGGCTCGCAAGTGATCCATTGCTAAACCCTGTCAATCATGGCGATGACCAGGGCTATTCGATCAAGGATCCAACGATCGTACATTATGACGGTCGATGGCATTTATTCACGACACTGCGTAGTAAAATACGATCGCATCAGATTGAATACGCTTCGTTCACCGACTGGAAAAACGCCTCTCAAGCAAAACGGCATCTGCTGAATTTGACTGACGGGTATTATTGCGCTCCGCAAGTCTTCTTTTTTTCGCCTCAGAAACAGTGGTATCTAATTTACCAAGTCGATGATCCCACTCGGAAACCGTCACTGCAACCTGCTTTTTCGACTTCCAAGGATATCAACGACCCTCAATCGTGGAGTAAGCCCAAGTTGCTTTTCAAGAAACATCCTGGAAATGTCAAAATGTGGATCGACTTTTGGGTCATTTGCGATGATGAAAAAGCACATTTGTTTTTTACTTCCCATGCGGGTTGGATGTGGAGAAGCGAAACGTGGCTAAACAACTTTCCTGCAGGTTGGAGCAAGCCCGAAGTGGTGCTCCGCGATAACATTTTCGAGGCTAGCCATACCTATCGCTTGAAAGGCCGAGATCAGTTCCTGACGTTGGTGGAAGCTCAGAACGAAGGCAAACGATATTTCAAAGCGTACACGGCTGGTCGCCTGGACGGCAAATGGAACCCTCTTGCGGCATCGCCTAGTCAACCTTTTGCCTCCACGAAGAATGTCCGATTCCAGGGAAAGCCATGGACGACTTCGTTTAGCCACGGCGAATTCCTACGTTCGGGCTACGACGAGCGGCTTCAGATCGATCCCAACGACGTGCAACTATTGTTTCAGGGTGTAGCAGGAGAAACCAGAGCAGACCAAAACTATGGCAAGATTCCTTGGAAGCTGGGCCTGCTAAAATTTGAACCGTAGATTGATTCAAGCCCTTTGCCTGACTCGTCCCCATCACTTGGAACCAGCACATCTGTAGCAATGCTATTTCTCGAATCTACGTTTGCTTTTTGAGCGAGAACTCTTATCGAATTCTGATTTCGTCATTCAATTTTCATTCGTTATTGGGTGCCTCGTCATTCGTCATTGCACCCCCAGGTGCCGGCAGCATTTCAGGTTTTGGTTCTCTTTTTAACGAGAACGGCTTGCTCAGGTCGAACGACTCTTCAGCCGGTTTGTTGCCGACGGGGTAGCGCTCAGCATTGGAGGTAGGTCGGCGAGTTTTCGGATAGCATTGGGGCTTTGCTAGCCGTCCCAAGGGGCCAATCGAGCCGAATCGCTCTTCGACAAACGTGACGCCATGCGTGTTGAGAATCGTCCCCGTCTCGCGTTCCAGATTGGCCAGTTCGGTGTTGTACAGTGCCAACGATTGCGCTTCGGCACTTACCGCGTTTCCCCAAGACGTGATCGCCTGTAGCACGTTCAGAAAGATCACCTGATCTGCCCGATACTGAGCAAATTGGGCATCCAGGTTTTTTCGTGCCGCAATGCGCGCCAGTCTAAATGCTTCGTATTGTGCATAGAGACTGGCCTGATTCTGCACCGAGATCGACACGGCATGGACTGCACTATGAAGACCTTGATCAAGATTGGCTCGGTCGCGAGTGATATTTAGTTGTTGACGACGCAAACCAGCGCGAGCTTCTCTCAGACCAAGCGGTACCGAAAATGTGACGCCTAAAGTCCAATCCGTAAACTGTCCAGGGCGAGAAGAGATCGTATCTCCAATGGGCATCTCGCCTACCAGGCCATTCCAACGATAGAGACCGACTGCATCGACCTGCGGCAAAGCCCGATTGTTGGCTTGCAGGAGTAGTTGTTGGTCAGCTTCAAGAATCAATTTTAATTCGATCACATCGGGCCGCCGCTCCTCGGCCATGATTACCAAGCCGTCCCAATCGACGGGTAACTTGTCGGTCTGCGGCGCGCTGGTGGGAACCAATCGCTCGGTACTCGCTGGAGGGAAGCCGAGGATATTTCGGATCGCTGCCTCGCGTAGCAAGACATTCGCACGAGCGGTCACGAGGCTGGTCCGAAAATTAGCCAACGCGAGTTCTGTCTGAGCCACATCCCCTTGGTCCTGCAAACCATGTCGAAATCTCGCCTCAGTCAAGTCGTATGCAAATTGAGCTTGCTCAACCTGTTGCTCCCGCGCCCATTGATCGACTCGGGCGAAAACCAATGTCCAGTAGGCGTCGATCACCCCTCGAACGAGTTGTTGCATACTATCTTTGAAACGGAAGTACGATCGTTCGGTGTCGATGCGAGCCAAGACGATCGGCGCACGATTCGTCGCAATGCCCCCGCCTCGGAGCAGGGGTTGGGTAACCGATAGCTCAAGCGAAGAGCGATCCCGCGGATTCAATGGAAAAATGCCCGGCTGCAAACGCGTTGGATTGGTGTTCACACCGAAATTAAAAATTCCGCCGGTGATCGACGTTTTTGAGAGATCGAAATCTAAGTTGTAATTATCCGTGCGCGTGCCTGTAATCAACGCCCTGGTCGGGTCACCCGGATCGAAAATTCCGACGGGCGATTCCAAGCGGTTCCAGGTATTGCCAGCACCAATGGTCGGGTCAAACCTTCCCTGCTGTTGGTCGATGGTGGTGCTCGTGATTGGTGCGTCGTAGATGGTCGCGCCGCTGGCTACCGCTCTCACACCGGCGAGGACACGCACGACCTCGGTGTTATCCAGCGCGATGCGTATCGCATTATCGAGCGAGAGAAACTGCTCGGGAATCTCGCCTTGGGTATCTACCGTCAGCGGCGATCCCACTGCGGGGATCCGTGCCTTGCGCAAGCTGGACGGATCGCGAATGTGTACCGATCGTTCCTCGGGCATGATCGGCCAAGCCACGGGCCTTGCCGCGATCGCATGGAGACTCGCTGCCACTAGATAGCTAGCAACTGTCAGCGCACAACGAAACAAAAATCCAGACCGGGCCATATTGGTGAATGATCGGGATATTCATCTGGTACGTTGAGCAACGATTATTTCGTCCGTACATGTTGTGCCTATTCTGCCGCCGGGGCGGTGGAATGTAACGCTTGTAACGCCTGGCGAAAGTCCGTCGTATCAGTCACGATATTGCCATCACGCAAAACGAGCGTACGATCGGCGTTGCGGCCGACGTCCTGGTCGTGAGTGACGAGAATAACGGTTAGGCCCTCTTGGTTGAGTTTTCGGAATAGCTCAATGATCTCGACCCCAGTTCTGCTATCTAAATTTCCAGTCGGTTCGTCGGCCAAGAGAATCGAGGGATCGTTGACCAGCGACCGAGCAATCGCCACCCGCTGTTGTTGTCCACCAGAAAGCTGGTTAGGGTGATGATCCATTCGGTCAACGAGGCCAACTTGCTCTAGCATCGCTGCCGCCCGGTTGCGACGCTCGCGGGCCGACACTCCTTTGGTGTACAGCAACGGCAATTCGACATTGTCGATTGCCGAGGTCCGGCTGAGCAAATTAAAACTTTGAAAGACAAACCCGATCTGGCGATTGCGAATTCCGGCGCGCTCTTGCAGCGACATGCTGACAATCTCTTCGCCGGCGAGCAAATAGCTGCCCCCCGTTGGCCGATCGAGGCAGCCCAAGGTGTTCATCAGCGTCGACTTTCCCGAACCCGACTGCCCCATGAGAGCTACGTATTCTCCGCGTTCAATACTGACGGTCGCCCCTTTGAGCGCCTCGACTTGGATCTCGCCCAGATCGTAGACTTTTCTCACCTCGTTTAGCTCGATCAAAGGCATTTTTAGGTCCTATGTCAGGATTGATGTCACAGCAGCAGGAATCCCAATCTCGGCCGCTAACTCCTAAATCTTAGTGTCTGGCGGCTCGGACTTCATCAGCTGTGGATTTATTCTGCAAAATATGGGAAAATAGACAATCTCTTCCACAAGAGAACGAAGAAGGGGTGCCAGCCGTTGCGAGAATAGTAGGCTAGACTGCCATACTATTTCCTTTCCTGTAGCTAACACATGAAGGCGCTATCATGTCGAGACTCCTAAGTATCTGCTGTTTGCTCCTCCTCGCCAGCATGTTGATTGGCACAACCAACGCTCAGCAAGACGGCAATTCCTCTGTGAAAGTCAAGACAAGCCTCGACGGCGTGCTTTCACCAATCGGACGTCAAGTCGAAGACTTTCGTCTCCTCGACTTCCGCGGCAAGGAGCATACGCTTGCAAGTTTCGATCGCTACCCAGTGCTTGTCATTACTTTTCTTGGCACCGAATGCCCGCTTGTCAAACTCTATGGGCCTCGATTGCAGGAGATGGCCCAAGAGTTTGAAAAACAAGGCGTCGGTTTTGTTGGCATCAATGCTAACAGCCAAGACTCGATGACCGAGATCGCCGCCTTTGCACGTCGACACGAAATCAAATTTCCTATGCTCAAAGATCTCGGCAACCACGTTGCCGACCAAATGGGTGCTGTGCGCACGCCTGAGGCCTTCGTGCTCGACTCAAAACGAATCATTCGCTATTGGGGACGCGTCGACGACCAATACGGCGTAGGTTATGTCCGCAATGCACCCGAGCAGCACGATCTGAAAAACGCCATCGAAGAATTGTTAGCCGGGAAAAAAGTGAGTAATCCCGTCAACACGGCAGTTGGATGCTTTATTGGCCGCGTCCGAAAACCCGACCCTGACGCGGAAGTAACCTACTCCAATCAGATTGCGAGGGTGATGCAAAAGCATTGTGTCGAGTGCCACCGCGAAGGCGAGATCGCTCCCTTCGAACTGACTGAGTACAGCGAAGTGGCCGGTTGGGCCGACATGATCGAAGAAGTTGTTCGCCAGCAACGCATGCCACCTTGGTTCGCCAGCCCTGAGTATGGGCACTTTGGCAACGATCGCAGCATGAGTGCGGAAGAAAAACAGTTGGTCTACGACTGGGTTGAGTCAGGAGCGCCCGAAGGAAATCCAGACAATTTGCCCGAACCTCAAACCTATGTGTCTGGCTGGCAACTTCCGCAAGAACCCGATTTCGTAGCGCCGATTACTAAAAAGCCATTCAAAGTAGTTGCCGAGGGTACGGTCGAATATCAGTACTTTTTTGTCGATCCAGGTTTTAAGGAAGACAAATGGGTCAAGTCGATCGAACTTCGACCCGGCAACCGTGCCGTGGTTCATCATATCTTGATGTTCTCGGGCACGAGCAAGAATATCGAACAAGACATTCGACAAAAGTTTCGTGGCGGAACAGGTGGCTACGACGGTGCTTATGTGCCGGGACAGCGAGTGCAACCTTTTCCCGAAGGAGCTGCCAAATTCTTCCCTGCCGGTTCGCGACTCGTGTTTCAGGTTCACTACACTCCTATTGGTAGTGAACAACTGGATCAGAGCCATGTCGGGATGGTGTTTGCAGACCCCGCAAAAGTAAAATATGAAGTGCGAACGACCAGCGCCGTGAATCCTGCCATTCGAATACCTGCCCACGATCCTAACTACCGCGCCGAAGCAGGAAGCCCTCGACTTCCTCCCCAAGCACAGCTCCTCTCGTTCTTGCCCCACATGCATTTGCGGGGGAAGGCTTTCTTCTACGAAGCCGTTTTACCAGGGGGAGAACGCCAAACTTTGCTTGACGTTCCTCAATTCGATTTTAATTGGCAGTTGGCTTATCGCCTACAAGAACCTATCAAATTGCCTGCGAAAACACGGATTCACTGCGTTGCACACTTTGACAATTCAGAAGCCAACTTGGCGAACCCCGATCCCACGAAAAACGTGCGCTGGGGAAACCAAACCTGGGAAGAAATGTTAATCGGCTATTTCAACTATATGATCCCTGTTGGTTCTCAAATTCAGAAAGTGCAAGATCCTGTAATTGCTCGAGTCACCGCGCTGTTTGACAGCCTGGACAATAATCTCGACGGAGTAATTACGCTCGATGAAGCCCCAAAACGTTTTCGTTTTCTGTTCGGGCCGCTCGATATCAACGGCGATGGCAAGCTTAATTTCGAGGAAGTCAAAGCGCTAAGCAAGTTTAAGGGATTTTGATCAGGCGACCGGCAGGGTTGAGGCAAAACACGAATGACGCTCTTTTTCCAAAGAAGGGCCCAATAACGCAACAAGAAATAAGGTATTTCAGGCAAATACTCGTAGTTCTCACGTTGCGTTTTTTCGGATTTGGGTATTCTGGAATTCGTCATTTGCCTAGGGCCGTTCTGTACCCAGCGACCACCTGATCGCATTCACCAGCAACTGTCGAAATGCGGGCTCCGAAAAATCGTCTGGGTGTCCTAGGCTAGTATAGAAAACTCGCCCGTGTCTCTTGTCCGCTTCGCGAATCCAGGTCAGAGGCTCCGTGCGGTCCCCTGATTTGCCTTCCATAAGGAGGGTCGCATCTTTGGCGATCGGATCGACCTAGTACAGCGAACCCGCGCTGTGCCAAGCTGGTGGCGAGACTCCTTCCAGAATACGATGCTTCAAAGTAGCCACATTGCTTACCTCGGTACCCAAATCGTTTGGTCCGTGCCCATGATAGTTGCCACCCAGGATATCAGCATCAAATTCGCGCCATTCGGCTCGCCCAGCCGGCACCCGAAAGTCATCGGGCGGAATCAAGTTGAGCGTAAACGCATGACTGGCCGTGCGCAACCCTATCAAAGGTTTGCCTGCTGCCACGTACTCTTGCAATGCCTGCACCTGCTCCACGGGCAACCCCAGTCGGCGCACAAACAAAATCACCGCGTCGGCCGACTTCAAATTTTCAATACCTGGCAGTTCATGGCCACCTTCGCCATGCAGCACGGTGCAATGAAGTTCTTGCTCCTCTCGCAACCACTGGGCGAATTGCGGCAAAGTCTTGTCGGCATGGTAGTGGTCGTCGCTCACCAGCAGCACAACATGCGGCCGAGTGTCGCCAGCAAAACGAAACGCAGGCTGTTGCAGAAAATCGCAACTCGTGATCGTCGGGCACCAATATTTTTCGATATGCTCGACCACCAGTTCTGTCCCCCGATAGTGGCTCACCTGCGGCTCCATTGCCGGATTATACAAACTGTCTGTCATGTCACGCATCAGCGCCACATTAAAACCGAGATAAGTAAGCTGACGGATGCCGAATGGTCGACCAAGCACACACATGTTGGTATGCACGCCCATCAGTATCACGTTCTCAATCTTCCGCTGCCGTAACAGATAGTAGATATCCTTGCTGTCGCCGATCGCGTCGCCGGTGCCAATTTTGATCGCATCGTGCTGATGTGTTTGCGGCCGTCCTTCGAGCACCGGGCCTTCCCAACCATTATCTGAATCATCGATCGGAAGTGAGGCTTCCAGGTCTTCACAAAGATAATTCCACTTCAATGGCACTGCACTCTCCACGACTGGTGCATCGACACATTGCGCTCGTTGAGGCGTGTCGCGATAGTAATCCATCGAACCGCTCGGAGCGTGAATAATGAGAACTCCGCGCTGCCGCGCTGCCGCTACGACTTCATTCATTCGCGGAGCCATCTCCGCCACTCGGTCTGCCGGAATCTTGCAACGCATCGTGTCCCACATGTCGCAAATAATGATTGCCGTTTTCTCGGCAGACCAATTCACCGTCTTGTACTGGAGTGTGTAAGGCCGATCACTTTTCGGCGCAGGAAGATGCGAGTGCCCCTGGGTCGGTTCCCATTTCGAAGTTTCGACGCGGCTACGAGTATGCAACGTTAATGTCGATGACGAGGCCTCTTCGGCATTGACTGTCCTGCATCCACCGGTCGCAATCAGCACTAGCAGTAAGCTCAACAATGGGTTGCAACGTCTCATTATTTGATGTCCTTACTGGGTGGCCCCAAGGGTGGTGACAAACGTATTTTTTGAAACCGGTTTTTGTTCGACTTTCGCGCTCCCCCACATCCGCGGGACCCCGCGAAACAAGCTAAGGCGAGTGCCAGATGAAAACTTACCCATCGTAACCCGCTGCGTCAGCGAGGGATGACATCAGTTCGGGCTCTCTCTCTGATGCGTCGGGTTATGAAGGTAAATTCCTATCTGCCACTCCCTAATACTAAAGCGCAGGGTCAAGACAACCACGACGACACAACGGCCACGACGTAACACTTGCGTGCAACATGGAACTCGTATTGGTAGTTTGAAATGATTGCAATGCCCGTATTCCGCGTTTTATTGCGTCGATCGCGGGCCTACTTTTCTATTTTTTCTCACTAGCAAAGAGTGGAAATTGTTTGCTCGGCACGTGCGCGCCAGTCATCATTTGTTCCAACTGGGCTACTCTCTCAGGGTATTTCTCGGCAAGGTCATGCTGTTCAGCAATATCCTTGGCAAGGTCGTAGAGTTCGGTTTTCATGTTGCCTTTGAAGATGTTTTGGCGGACCGCTTTCCAATCGCCGACACGAATGGCCTGCTGACCACCGTAGGCGGGGAATTCCCAGTAGAGGAAATTGTGCGTTTTTTGGTTCTCTTTTCCTAACAAAGTTGGAGTGAAACTGATGCCGTCGATCTTCTCTGGCGAAGAGATCTCGGCAATATCGCAAAGGGTGGGAAGAAAATCCCAGAAAGCTGATTGGAGGTCGCTCGTCGTGCCAGGCGAGATTTTCCCAGGCCAACGGGCTATTAACGGTACGCGGATACCGCCTTCGTAGACCGAGCCTTTGCGACCACGGAACGGACCAGCAGAATGAAAAAAACGAGAGTCGGAGCCAGCGAGCCGGTCGTACGTAGGGCCGTTATCGCTGGTGAAAAAGACGATCGTGTTTTCATCCAAGCCGAGATCCTTCACTCGCTGGGTGATTTGCCCTACCGCATCATCCATGTGCGTGACCATCGCGGCATAACCAGCGCGGGGGAACGGGTGCTGGATGTAGCCTCGGTGTTTGTAGTCTTCCTCAGGGATTTTTCCTTTGTACTTGGCGAGCGATTTTTCTGGCACTTGGATGCCTAGGTGTGGAATCGTAAAGGGCAGGTAAAGAAAAAACGGGCCCTCTCGGTTGTCTTCAATAAATTGCAAAGCCACCTTGGTGAATTGATCTTGCGAATACGTTTCTCCGTACAGGGTGCGATCATTGCCAGGTTGGATTTCCTTTTTTCGGTTGCGATAGAGGAAACGCGGGTAGTGATTGTGGGCGTGCCGCTGGTCGTTGTAGCCGTAGAAGAGGTCAAAGCCTTGTCGGTTCGGCTCGCCGGTAGTTCCGAAGTGCCCGAGACCCCATTTGCCAATGGCGGCAGTGGCGTAACCTGTGGCTTTTAGAAGTCGGGGAATCGTTACCGCATCGGCAGGCAATGGGTTTTGGCCAGGGAACTCCCAACCAAACTTTTTGCCCAGGTGCTTCAGATGCTTTGGCACCCCGTTATCACGTGTGACGGCATGGCCCGCATGGACTCCGGTCATCAACATACAACGCGCGGGCGCACAGACGGGAGCTCCGCTGTAAAACTGGGTGAAGCGAATGCCTTCTTTGGCGATGCGGTCAATCTGCGGCGTTTTGATTATCTCCTGTCCGTAGCAGCCGAGTTCGGCATAACCGAGGTCGTCTGCAACGATGAGGATTATGTTTGGCCGCTCGGCAGCGGAAAGGAGGGCTGTTGAGAGCGTAAGGAACAAAGTTAGGAGGTGTTTCGCTTGGAGCATTTTGTGGCTACCGATCATAGACGCTGATGGCTTAACTACTACCAAAACAGTCTAACCGCTTAGAGATGAATGGCAAGAGATTAGCCCAGGCCAAAAGATGGTTCCGTAGGGGATCGTAGGGCGGGCACCGCCCACAACCCAAGAAAGCGTGTCAAGAAAACAAAATTTTACGGATTTGCTTACAGAGAAGGGAGCTGTTTAAGATTATTTTTTGCTGCGAACCTGTAAACGACTTAGGAAAAATGACTTAGGAAACAAAGTGGCCAAGAAAAACGCTCGTCATCACGTCCTCAGCAAGCGATAATCCCAATGCACGATTGGCGGCACCGCAACATTCCGAATTCCACAATCCGACTTCGAATTCAGTTGACTTTTGTTTCGAAAAAACGCGTACTAATTGCAAAACTCCCCGACTTTTGCAGCCCCCTCAAACACGAAACCCTTACCCGCTTGCGGTTTCGCCAATCGAGCCGTGCAAAACAAATAGTTTTGCACCCAAAAACGCGTTTTCGCCCTTTTCGCGACAAAATTACTTACGACAACAACCGCAAACCTCTACAAACAAAGAACGCTCTTTCGAGCGAACCCCGACTTTTGCACTTTTGCAAACTGCAGACCAGTTCAAAATTCATGAAAACCTATTCGCGATGAATGAGTAGCGGCACCCCGTAAGCACCGCTACTCAAACATTCCTACCTTCCCTTCGCCGAGATCAACCCTGCATGAATGCCGGCCAGCCGAATCGCTTCGATTGCTCGGATCAGTTGCTCTCGCGTATGGTTGGCGGTCAAGCTGATACGCAACCTTTCACTACCATGCGGTACGACAGGGTAGGGAACCGAATTGACACAAATGTTATTCTCATGCAGTTCCAAGGTCATCTGACGAAGTCCCCGCATTGTTCCCACAATAATGGGAATTATCGGGCTCACTTGGTTGCTCGTCTGAAAACCCAATCGTTCCAATTCGCTGTGCATGAAATGGGAGTTTTCCCACAGGCGTTTCCGTCGCGAGGGTTCGCTGTGAAGAATTTCTATTGCGGCACTTGCTGCTGCCATGACCATGGGAGACGGCGCCGCCGAGAACATCGCAGAGCGAGCGAAATAACGAATGTAATTGACCAAATCACTATCGCCAGTAACAAAGCCACCGCACGAAGCAAGCGACTTACTCAAAGTGCCGACATGCAAATCGATCTGGTCTTCCACACCAAAGTGTTCAGCAGTCCCGCCACCATTGGCGCCCAATACACCAGTGGAATGTGCTTCGTCCAACAGCAACAAAGCACCGTGTCGCCGTGTAACTTTACAAATCTCTCGCAGCCGAGGCATGTCGCCGTCCATGCTGTAGAGTCCTTCAACACAGACTAATTTGGTGCCCGATTGATGATTACGCGTCAGGACTCGGTCGAGATGCTCCGGATCGTTATGCTTAAATGCACGTACTTTGGCGTCCGACATATTTGCCCCATCCCACATACTGGCGTGTCCAAGCTGATCGACAACAACGAGGTCGTTTTTTCGTACGAGCGAAGAGATCACTCCCACATTGGTTTGATAGCCGGACGCAAAAACACATGCTTCTTCAGAATGTTTCAAGTCGGCCAATTGAGACTCGAGGCGTCGAGTGATAGGAAAAGTACCTACCAACAAGGGGGCGCTACCTGAACCTGTCCCATATTGCTCGGCAGCTTGTTGGGCGGCTTTGACTACGCGTGGATGGTTGGTCAAGCCAAGATAGTTGTTCGAGGCAAGCATGATCATTTCGCGACAATGGGAGTCACTCGGATAGTAAACTCGCGCCTCCGCGTCGCTAGGGTCAAGCAAAGTCCGCCGATAAAGATTCAGGCCTTGGCTCTCAAGCTGTTTAACAACTCCCTGAAATTCGCGAGCCGCTTGCCGAACTCCCATGCCTTGATCACGTGCTCGCATGATATCGGCTAGAGAAAAATCGTTATTTGCCTCTTGAGGCTGAAAAGCAGAGGTCTCCAGCTCGAGTGTCGTGTCATCTTCACAAGTTTCAAATTCTGGCAGCCAAGTTTCTTCCGATTTCGATAGGGGATAAGTAGCCGTGGACATGATGGTCTTTCTGGGCAGTTTCGCCCGGTAAGCGGGAAATTTGTGCGGCTCCTCTATGGCGTCCGCTTCTACCCAGTTAAGCGGAGGCCATGGTGAATTGTTACAGCAGGGTTATTGCAAGCCATAAACAACTAGAAAGCAACTATTCTCGGGGAAGGAAAGAAATTTTTCCCGGGGCGTAACAAACCACAGTTCACAACGCTTTTACCTCTAGATCAGCCAACTTACCTCGCTTTCTCGGAGACAAGAATCATGTCTGCCCAAACGACCGTACTGCCTCGGTTTACTCTCTTGCGGCCTCGCATTGCAACGAAGACTCGTGAATCGATCTCAACCAATTCCGTGACAATTACGCCTGTCAATTCACGGCGAAGCATGGCTGAGTTCATCGATTTTCCGAAGAGACTCCATCGCGACGATCCTCATTGGATTGCACCACTCGACCTACAAGTAAAGCAGTTCCTCGATCAAAAAAGGCATCCCTTTTACGATCATGGAGAAGCCGAGGCTTTTTTGGCAATACGCAATGGCAAAACAGTTGGACGCATCTTGGCGAGTGACGATTCCCGATACAATATGGCACATGGTAGCAACGTCGGCTGCTTTGGACTTCTGGATACGATCGACGACCAATCGACTTGCCGTTGCCTGCTAGACTCCGCCACCCGTTGGCTAATGGCTCGTGGCCGTACCGAACTACTGGGACCGATCGACTATTCGACGAACTACCCAAGTGGGCTTTTGATAGATGGCTACGGGACACCGCCCTCGGTGATGATGAATCACCATCCCGAGTATTACCAAAGTTTACTTTCTAGCTGCGGCCTGACCAAAGCCAAGGACCTGTACGCTTGGTGGTTTGACAGAGAAAACCAAATGGATGCCGTTTGGCAACAGCGGGTCGCCAAGCTCGCAGGTCGCTATCGAGTGCAGGTCCGCCCGATCTCGTTCAAACACTTCGACGAGGAAATTGCTCGTTGCAAAACGATTTACAACGAATCGTTCGAAGAAAACTGGGGATTTGTCCGGATGACCGACGCAGAGTTTGATCACCTAGCCAAAGACTTGAAGCAGATGGCGGTGCCAGAGCTTATCCAGCTTGCAGAAGTCGATGGTCGACCGGTAGGACTTTCAATCACCCTCCCCAATCTCAACGAAGCAATCCAACCGCTCGGCGGCAGGCTGACTACCGCGGGCATCCCGATTGGGCTACTGCGGTTAGCCTATCGCCTGAAAAGAGTGAAAACGGGGCGACTGGCAGTGCTGGGAGTGGTGCCAGGGTACCGACGACGGGGTGTCGCCGAATCGCTGATCCAGCAAACATTCGATACAGGCTTCGGCAATCTCGGATATCAAGGCGCTGAACTCGGCTGGACTCTCGAGGACAACGTGATGGTAAACCGCATGATCGAGAGAGTCGGTGGGCGAAGGTACAAGACATATCGCATCTACCGAAAAGAGATGCACTTGCATCGGTGATTGAATAAGAAAAACAAGCTCCAACCCAGCTTCAATGAGCGAGGTGGAACCCATTGGTTGAAAAGACAACAGGGTTTTTTAGGGTGTGATAGGTACGGACATCCCGTCGCGGCGATGCCAAGCGGAAAACATCCGCCGTGACCGATCCAAAAGTCGCTCGGCCCACGCTTTGGTTTTCTTGCGGCGATCGACCTGCTTCTTCGGCGGCTTCACGATGTCACTGGACGGCGATTTCGAGGAGATTGGACGAATTCTTCAACGCCTTGGCAAGCTGCAATTCCAGTTCAGAAACTCGATCGATCAAATCGGCAATCTGCTTGGCCTGCTGAGCAATAATATCGTCTTTGGTCGCCATCCGAGAACAATAACAACATTCGGAAATCTGCGAGCTACCAATTTACCCGTGAACGGTTATGCAAAGCACGAATGACGCCCAGTACATCGAAAAATGGCCCAATGACGAAACAAGAAATACCGTATTTCATGCAATGACTCGCGGTTCTCACGTTGCGCTTTTTCGGATTTGGGTATTTTGGAATTCGTCATTTGCCTTACGTGTGTTGTTTGGTTGAGCCATTTGGGCGGGCGACTTCCTACCTTGCTTGGCATGCTTGCATAGACTAGGATTTTCTGCGTTGCTCGATTAGAATGGAGCTAACTTTCAACACTCTGGTAGCGTTGGCAGGGGGCCTTAGAAAACTTTTCAGGAGCTAGGAGCGATGGTGCTATTTCAACGATTACAGGTGATATTTCTAGCGGCAATTCTGGGTTGCTTTGCAGCTCCTCTTAGAGCGGTCACGGTCACCCTGGATTACCAGTTTGACACAAATGATTTCTTTGGAGCTGGTAACCCCGATGGTGCGGTTGCCGGGGCAGAGGCTAGAGCTTCGCTGGAAGCAGCAGCGAGCTTTTTTTCTGGAATTTTAACCGACACTTTTTCTGAGATACAAACGCCGGCTCCTTTCAGTTCCGCCATGTTTAGCGGCATGGTAACTTGGCAGTGGTCGTTGGATTTTTCGAATCCTCAGACGGGTTTGAATGTGACTCTTCAAGACGAGACGATTGCGGCAGACGAATATCGAATTTATGTTGGCGCGCGTAGCCTTACTGGAAGCACTTTGGGTGTCGGGGGCCCTGGGGGATTTGGTTGGAGCAGTGCGCCCACGGGTTCTTTTACATCGACAGAGATTGACCAGCTCAATCAGATTACAGCCGATTTTTCTGACGCAGTTGAAACTCGTGGGGAATCGAGTGGATTTTCCCGTTGGGGCGGGGCCGTTACCTTTGACAGTGATGCCAGCACCAATTGGCATTACGATCATGTCAGCCAGCCGTCGCCGACTTCAGGCGATAGTGATTTTTTCTCGGTAGCAATCCATGAAATAGGTCACTCTTTGGGGCTCGGAGCTTCAGATGATTGGGATGCTTTGGTAAGCGGGACGTCTTTTACGGGTGTTGCCTCGGTGAGCGAATTTGGAAGCAACGTGCCCTTGGATTGCGATATCAATGGCTGCGGACATTGGGCCGATGGGACTTCAAGCGTGGTCCTTGGTACTGCGATGGCGCAGGAAGCTGCGATGGATCCCTCGTTGCTGCAGGGGACCCGTAAGTTATTTACTTCGCTCGATGCTGCAGGACTTACCGACATAGGCTGGTCAGTTGTGAGTCCTACTTTTGACCCAGCGGACTACGATGGGGATGGCGACGTAGACGGTAGCGACTTAGCGACTCTGGAAAACTGGTTCGGTATTAACGGAAACGGCGATGCGGATGGCGATGGCGATACCGATGGCTCGGACTTCCTTGTTTGGCAAAGAGACTTTACAGGCTCGCTTCCTTTTTCTGCTATCACCAGCGTCCCCGAGCCAAGCACTTTTATGTTGTGTGCTTTGGCATCCCTGTTTTTCGTTACGCGGCCTCAAGCGGCCGGGTGTGGGCGGCGGACTCGACCCAGGCTTTAATCGTATCGCGACTGGGAGGCGTACCGTTGCGAAGGATACGCTGGCCTTTTTTCGTCTCAGAAAATTCGACGATCTCCGTTGCTACGGCATCGGCATCGGCGGCTGAAATCTGTTCCGGTTCGGTATAGCCACACGCGACGAGCAACTGGGCTCCGAAGCCATGGAGCTGTGGGATCCGACAGACGAGGCGCGACTGTTGCTGCCAAGCGGCAATCAAATCGGCTTTGATATGCCGGACACCCAGTTCTTCGGCCGTACTCTTTGGATCGGTGCCGAGCAAGTCGGCTACGGTGCGAATGCCCACTTTGGCCAAGCGATCGGCTGTCTTGGGACCAATCGAGGGAGCATCTTCAACGGGATCTTCAAGCTGTAGATAGAAGCGTCTCGCTTGTGGTTGAACGGAATGTTTGCTTGAGAGATTGTTGGTTTTCTCGGGGGCTCTGTAGGCGGGGGCTCTGAGGGTATGCGAACGATTTGGACGCGGGCTGTGCCACGAATACCTTGAACGCACTCGCTGCCAACGTTCCCGATTCCGTCGAGAGCCATGAATCCAGCCGTTGAGGCGTACCATGTTAAAACGGCTGCGCGACGAAGCGAATCGCTGGCCTCGCTTGCTGCCGAGAAAAGATTCGATCCTGGCTAGCAGTATTTCTCCATCTAAGTTGAACAGATCATCGGGAGAGCCGACCTCACAAGATTCTAAAATTTGCGCGTCGAGGAGAGCCAGATCAGGCACGTAGCACATCAGCCCCATGTGTGTCTGCCAGAGGACGACGGTTTCCGGACGTATTTCACGATGGTTAAGTTGACGGGCCACTTCGTGCGAGTCGGCGGACAGCAAATCTTCGACCGTTTTGATGCCGATCTGATTGAAGAGTTTGTTGGTCTCGTCGCCAAGCACAGGAAATTCTCCGATCAGGCTCGATTCGGTAAGATAGAAAACGTCGCCAGTGGATGAAGCCAATTGAACGGTAGGCGAGAGGTGTCCGCCGGTCGTTTTACGTGTGATTCGAGTGCTGGTCGTGGCCTGAGTTTTTGTGCCGATTTTTGGCTCGACCTGTAAGGGGACCGCTTTGGGTACAAAAGGTTTTCTGCGGAGAGATTCTAAATCAAAAACCTGGGTACCAAGCGAGGAAAATTTTCGTCGCGCGTCGTGGTCTTCGGTGAAGACGAGCAGCTGATGCCCTGCGCGGGTAAATTCTTCGAGCACCCCTGCCATGGCTGCTGCGCTGGCGGAGTCTTGCCGCAGGAATGGTTCGTCGAGAATCAATGGAAGCTTGATACCGCGTCGGGCATACGAACCGACTAGAGCCAAGGTAAGCGCCAGATAGATTGCGTCGTGCCTAGCTGGCGAAAGGGATTCAATTTCCAAATTTCGCCCAGGCCGATCGACGACGGTAGCTCGGCGTCCGTGTCGTTCCAAGTGTATTTGTACGAGTTGCCCATCGGTAAGTTGCGCGAGTACATCTGAAGCCCGCCAGCCGTTGAAGCGAGAATTTTCTTGCCGTTTTATGGTTGGCTCAAGCGATTGGTTGATGATCGTTTCCAGGCGTTTTAGTTCGGTCTGTTGTGCTTCGACCGTGGCACTGCCGAGGAGTCCACTGCGTTGACTCTGCAGGTCTTTCCAGTGAATTTCGAGTTGGTCGAGATCGCGTTGTACGGTAGCGAGCGTTTCGGCAATCTGATTCCGCTCTCGCTCCAGTTGGCCGCGTTGTGTGTGGGCCTGGTTTTCAATTTGCGGGCGACGAGGGTTGCCAAGTCGATAGGAGTTTGCGTCGGCAAGAAAGTGTCCGTGGTGGTCACAGTGACAATGATCTACGACCGGCGGCAAAGGCGAGAGGGCTACGTGTTGGCCTCTCTGCCGCGACTTTTGAATGAGGGACTCTCTGCGCGAGAGCAGCAATTCAAGGCGTTCGCCCAGATCGGTTTGCGAACGAATGAGCTGCCGCGATTCGGCGGCCACCTGTTGTCGACGTGTAATACGTTCTTGTTCAGTGAGCTGGCCACACAAGGTATAAATTTGCTGTCGCAGTATTTCGGCCACGGGCGACAATTTTGCATGGGCATTGGTGCTGTAGCAGCGGCTGGGCTCGTTGGCTCGTGCAAGTTGCGAAATTTCTGCGTCGAGATCATAGAGCAAGTGCTCCATGACTGACAGCGTAGTGCGGCTATCCGTCAGACAGGTGACGGCATCGGCAGTGCCGTCGGAGGTCAGATTTGCAAGTTCAGTACGAACCGTTGCTTCACGAGACTGTAGTTCGCCTAACGCCAGTCGGCAGCGGGATATCTCGGCATCGAGTTCTCCAAGTTGAAGGTTGGCCTGCTCGGTTTCTTGCTCGCCAGGGTTCAGTTGGATGGTGGTTTCCAACGAAAAATAGCGAAGTCGGGCCTCAATCTCAGCAAGTTGCGACTCGACGCCACGAAGCTGCGCACGGAGCAGCTCCGATTGTTGGCGTTTTTTTGTCAACAGGTCTTCGACATTGCGAAGTTCGTGCTCTAGGACGCCGCTCTCTTGGCGTCGCACGGAAAGTTGTTGCTCAATTTTTTGCGCGATAGTGTCGCGTTGACGGACCAACTCGTCGACGCGGCGTCGATCGATGGGTTGGACGTCGCTGCTGGTGCTGATTGAATTGCAACAAGGCCTTTCCAAGTTGAAATTTGCCGCTGTTTCTTGTTGAGTTGCCATAAACTGGCGGCTGAAGGTTTCGCTCAATAGGTTGTCGATGTTAGGAGATTCATTGAAATCAACGGCAAAGAGCTGAGACACCAACCCTGGATCAAGATTGGAGAGCAGGCTGCGAACAGTTTGGTTGTCGATTGAGCCACCGTCGGCGGAGGTGATCGTCAGCCGTTCTTGTCGTTCGGTGTCACAATGACGACGAAGAACAAATTGTCCCTGCTCTCCGTCGAGCGAGATGGAGCCCTCGGCCATCGGTACCGTTGGTCCAAACTGGAGTCGCCAGGGAGTGTCGGATTTTCCGTACAGTAAATGGCTGAGCAGTCGGGCGACGGTGCTTTTACCGCCTCGCGGGCTGGCAAAAAACACGTTAAGCTGAGGGCTTATTGCGTCGATGTGCAGGTCGGGCCATGCGCCTCGTCCTGCGAGGCTTAGCTGCGAGATTCTCATCTTTTGCATCCTTGCAGTGAGCAATCTGGGTTGGCGCGGTCGCGTACCAAGAGAGAAATGGCCGATGGCGGCGGGAGCCAAATCGGACAAGACAATCATGCCAAAAAAACTACCGAAAAGACGCTTTTTACACAACCTGAGATTCGATGTTTCGGTGTGATGCTAGCAGGGATTTTGGCAGGGTGAAGTGAGGTGACTACAAGAAACGCAAAAAGGATAGAAACACAGTGACATAGAAACACAGTGACATAGAAACACAGTGACATAGAAACACAGAGACACCGAGGACACAAAGCTTGATTTGCTTGTCTCTACAGAGCTCTCCGTGTCTCTGTGTTTCAAAAAAGAATTGCAAGGTTTGGGATTTGCCTATGAAACTTCATACCGTTCGCGTTTATCCTTCCTCAACAACGCTTGCCAAAGAGTCGCAATTGGCTTGGAAACTTGCCGAGGTGGCAACCCACGAGGTGGCAGTTGAGATCGAGGTGGCCAGGATGGTGGCTAACCGCATGATCGACAATGCCGCGGTGGCTTTGGCGGCGCTCAATCGGGGGCCGGTTTGCCATGCGCGTGCGCAAGCGATCGCCCATCCGCGCGAGGACGGGGCACGACTGTTTGGCATCGAAAACAATCGGACCTTTGACGCCGAATGGGCCGCTTGGGCAAACGGCGTTGCCGTACGCGAACTCGACATGCACGATACTTTTTTGGCGGCCGACTATTCGCATCCGGCAGACAATATCCCCCCGCTGCTTGCTGTTGCGCAGCAATGCGGTTGTACGGGTGCGAAGCTATTGCGAGGCATCGTGGCCGCTTACGAGATTCAAATTGCGCTCGTGAAAGGCATCTGCCTGCACAAGCACAAAAAGGATCATATCGCGCATCTTTGCCCTGCCCAGGCGGGCGGGATCGGCGCGATGTTGGGCCTGTCGACCGATATCGTTTACCAGGCAATCCAGCAAGCGGTGCACGTTTCGTTTACCACGCGACAGTCTCGCAAGGGCGAAATATCGAGTTGGAAAGCGTTTGCGCCGGCACACGCCGGCAAGCTGGCCATCGAGTCGATCGATCGGGCGATGCGCGGCGAGCGCAGTCCTTCACCAATCTACGAAGGTGAAGATAGCGTGCTGGCGTACATGCTCGACGGGCAGCAGGCCGAGTATCTGGTGCCGCTACCTGGGGCAGGGGAGCCGCGCCGAGCGATTCTTGAATCCTACACCAAAGAACATTCGGCCGAGTATCAGTCGCAGGCGCTCATCGATCTGGCGTTTCAAGTGCGGACGAAGATCGCCGACCTGCATGAAATCAAAAAAATCACTATTCACACCAGTCATCACACGCACTTTGTCATTGGTACAGGTTCAGGCGATCCGCAGAAATTCGATCCGAATTCGACCCGTGAAACACTAGACCATAGCATTATGTATATTTTTGCTGTTGCGCTCGAGGACGGGCACTGGCATCATATCAATAGCTATACGCCCGAGCGTGCGCAGCGTACCGAAACCGTGGCGTTGTGGCGTAAAATCGAGACGACTGAGGATCCGGTCTGGACTGAGCGATATCATGAGCCCGACCCAGCGCGGCGAGCTTTTGGCGGGCGTGTCGTGATAGAATTGAAGGATGGTGAATTATTGGAAGACGAATTGGCGGTTGCCAATGCCCATCCTTCCGGAAAGAGTCCGTTCGCTCGTCCCGATTATATTCGGAAGTTTGATACGTTGACCGAGGGGCTGGTCGCGACGGCCGAGCGAGATCGTTTTCTCGGTCTTTGCGATCGTTTGTCGGAATTGTCGGTAGGTGAAGTTGCTCAATTGAACATCCAATTTGTTAAGGATGCGGTACAGGGAACCGAGCGCGATACGAAAGGTATTTTCTGATGTTGCATTCCACCAAATCCCCGGCAGAAAAACGGGCCTCGTTTCGTCAATCGCTTGCAAAAGGCGAGTTGCTGCGGTTTCCAGGCGCGTTTGCACCGTTGGTAGCGATGCAGATCGAAGAGCTGGATTTCGAGGGGGTCTACGTTTCAGGTGCTGCGTTGTCGGCTGAGTTGGGGCTGCCGGACATTGGGTTGACCACGCTTTCGGAAGTTTCTGGACGAGCTCAGACTATTGCACGCGTGACCAACTTGCCGGCGATCGTGGATATTGATACCGGCTTCGGGGAAGTGGCAAATGTGGCGAGGACGGTTGAGACGATCGAAGCCGCCGGGTTGTGTGGCTGTCATTTAGAAGACCAACGGTTTCCCAAACGCTGTGGCCATTTGGACAACAAGCAGTTGGTTTCAATGGAGGAAATGTCGCGCAAAATCAAGGCGGCTGTTGACGCGAAGAGAGATGAGAATTTTTTGGTTATTGCGCGTACCGATGGCCGTGGCGTTGAAGGTCTTGATGCTGCGGTAGAGCGAGCATTACGCTATGTTGAAGCGGGCGCTGAGATGATTTTTCCTGAAGCGTTGGTCGACGAAAGTGAATTCGCGGCATTTCGCGAGGCGGTCGAAGTGCCCCTGCTGGCCAACATGACCGAGTTTGGAAAATCGCCGTTGTTAACGACCAGTCAACTAGCAAACCTTGGCTACAACCTTGTGATTTATCCCGTTACGACGCTACGGCTAGCAATGCGGGGGGTGGAAGAAGGATTACGAGCTTTGGCAGAGCAGGGGTCTCAACAGTCGGTAGTCAAGGAAATGCAAACACGTCAGCAACTGTACGAATTGCTCCGCTATGCTGAGTATGCCGAATTAGATCAAGACTTGTTCAATTTCAAAGTTTCAGATTCACAATAGAGACACAGAAGGCAGTGAGAATAACGGAATACAAGAAAGACTCACGCAGAGACGCAGAGGAAGATAAAAGTAAGAAATCTCTGCGTCTCCGATCTCCGCGTCTCTGCGTGAAAATATTTTTGTTACTTTCGGAGCCTCTGTGGTGAAATTACCGAAGCTGTTTTTGAGTTGTTCCTAAGGAGATTAACGTGGCTAGTGCCGATCGATTCAAAGCAAAAAAGGGCTTAGAAGGCGTTGTGTTTGACACGACCGAGGTGTCGCACGTCGTGGCTGAGAAAAAGTCGCTTTACTATCGCGGCTATCCCGTACACGAACTGGCCGAACAATGCGAGTTTGAAGAAGTTGCTTTTCTTTTGCTTTACGGAGAGTTGCCCAATGCAGGTGAGCTGGAAGATTTTTCTAAACGCGAGCGAGCGTCGCGTGGCCTCGATTCGAAATTATTAGAGGTACTGCAACGGTTTCCGGCTAAGGGACATCCGATGGATGCGCTGCGTACCGCGGTGAGCTATTTGGGTATGGAACCCGATTTTGCTGGAGCGGACAATTCGCAATCTGCGACGGAAAAAGGTTTGATGCTGATGGCAAAAATTCCGGTGCTTATCGCCGCTAGTCAGCGTCTGCGACATGACCAGCCGGTGATTGCTCCGCGTGACGACCTTTCATTCGCAGCCAACTTTTTTCACATGTGCTTGGGCAGAGTGCCTGAGGCAGAAGTAGTCAAAGCGTTTGATGGGTCACTGACGCTCTATGCGGAACATGGGTTCAATGCCTCGACGTTCACGGCTCGTGTTATCGCTTCGACGCTCTCGGATCTATGCGGAGCGGTAAGTGGCGCGATTGCCGCGCTGAAGGGTTCGTTACACGGCGGGGCTAACGAAGCGGTGATGGCTATGCTCGTAGAAATAGGCTCGCCGGAACGCGCGGAATCATGGCTCGAAGAAGCGTTGGCTACGAAGAAGAAAATTATGGGGTTTGGACACCGGATCTATCGTCATGGAGATTCGCGTGTGCCGAGGATGAGCCAATATCGTGACATGCTGGCTGAACGATACAACGGCCAGAGCTTGGTGGAAATTTCTCGGGTGCTTGAGGAGGGAATGGTTGCGCGGAAGAAGATCTACCCGAATCTTGATTTTCCTGCAGGCCCTGCCTATCACCTCATGGGTTTTGAGACCGATCTATTCACGCCAATTTTTGTGATGGCGCGAGTTGTTGGCTGGACCGCGCATGTGGCTGAGCAACTTTCCGACAATCGGCTAGTGCGTCCTTTGGCAGAGTACGTAGGATCGGAACCGAGGGCAGTCGTTCCGATAGCAGAACGAGGGTAGGCTACTGCAGGGCCACTTCGCTGCCCATCCGTACGTAGAATATTCCGCCGATTTCGTGATAAGTCGAATCCAGTTCACGCTGGCGCGCAATTTGGACAATTACTTGAATCGGTTCCTCTAAACCCGAGCCTAGTGCTTTGACTACTCTTAGAATTGGGGTGCTGGCTGACGGAAGTTGTTATACGATAGGTTGTTCTGTCAGCCAGCACCCCAATTTTTAGTTGTGACAAAGCACTAGTTCTCAAGCAATAAACTCAGCATCGATTTGTGCGTTGTGAACCAATCCAATCCCTTCGCAAGATAGGTGAGCAAGGATGCCTTATTAACTCAAAGTGAAAACCGCCAAGGACGCCAAGAGCGCCAAGGGGCTATTTTTGCAGAACCAACAAGGATTTTTTCCTCTTTGCTCGTCAATCATACTTTACTAGGCGGGTGTCAGAATTTTCTCTGTTCTCTTGGCGGTTAGTCTTTTCAGTTTGAGTAGTTCCAAATTCGGCAGTAGTTGTAACTCAACTACTCCGAAGGAGTTACACACCATAGCCTAGTGCTTAGTCATCTCAACTTTTAAGAGTCGTCAATGCACTCGGGTTGCAAACGCTAGCGAGCTACCCTGGGTTCGGAAAAAAACAAAATGTTTACCCTGAAAGGGTTACACACTCACGGGCTTGAAGAGGTGGAACCCTTTCAGGGCACGTCTGCTAGACTCTCAACCCAGGGTAGCTCACTCCGTTCGCAACCCTGGGCTACGGTATAAAACCCCTTTTTGGGGTAAGGTTCTTGCGAACCCTCCCAATTTGGAACTACTGAGTTTGAGTTACTAGCCGTCGTCGGAAGCCGATGGTTGTAGCCCCTTACCACTTCCGCGGATCAGTACGCATGATGATCTCGCTGACGCCAGTCTGATTAAAACCTTTGTAGCCTTCGTTACGCTCGAGGATTTCAAGATGGGAGCCAAGGGCCCCTTCGCGGCGAAATTGCTCGGCCAGTTCTGGTGAAATATGGCCGCCTGAAAGCGCGGCCTCAATTCTGCTCGGCCGGAGGGGCCACATTTCGCCTTGGGTAAACGCTTGCTTTAGGAATGAAAAATCGGTGAATGGGGCCATCGTTTCCACGCCGGCTTCTGCGAGCTGGCTGCAGGCGGCGTCGAAGTCGAATTGGCATTCGAGATGGTGCATGCCGGCCTCAAGAAAAGAATCGCCATGGAGCGCACACCACAGGCCAACGGTGCCCAAATGGTCGCGGGGCGGGAGTGGCAGACGCGAGAAATCAGCGGCGATTTCCTCGGGCGAGAGATTGACGTCGGCAAAGACGACGATTCCACACTGCGGTTGTTCTAACACCTGTGCGCCCCAGCCTGCTTCGCGACCTGCGTAGAACCTCTCACGGCACTGAAAACCCATCTGCTGCAGCAATGCAATCAATCGATGAAAGCCATCTCGGCTGGAGCGGAAAGTGTGGTGATCGTGATTCGCCCAGCCGAGGCCGAGCTGTTGTTGTCGATCGTATTGTACCCGCGCAGCATGATTGCGGCTCATCCAATATTTTCGCTCTGCGGCAAAGAAAAGATGACACGCCCAGTCGCAGCCAAGGTCGTCAATTGCCTGCTGAAGAATGTTTGCGCAAGAATCGAAACCCTCCGTTAGCGAACTGCAGGAACGTTTCCGCGATGCAAAACTACGAAGATGCTGTTCTGCCGACGTGATTTTCTCTGGGGAATCGCAGGGCATGGAAAATTCCTGCCAGCCTTGTCTTTCGATGGCAACCAAGCCAGAGTCTTGTTGCGGTGGGAGATAGGCCACGCGAAGTCGACTGCCCGGCTGGCCGACGATGCAGGATTCGTCGAAGCCATGGGCTCGCACAAAACTTGATACGTCGCTGACCTTGATTGCCAGCGTCAGATTCTCAGATTTCTCAAGCGATTTAAGATAGTTTGCTGCTCCGACCACGATTTTTGGAAAGATACCGCCCGGATGGTGCCATACGTGAGGCTGCATTTCGTCAGACTGAAAACCATCCTTGGCAAGTATTTTTTCGAGGGAACCTTTTTCGAACGATCGTGGTAGACAAATCGAGTCGATCCAATCGACGAGGCGTGTTCCCGTTTCGTCATGCATACGCTGGGCGAGTTTGGCAGCGTCGTGGTTGGCTACAAGAAATTGTTCGACTAGGCTCGCGATGAACGAAGCCGCAGCGGGTTGTGGTTCCCATTGGAACGACTTGGGATCGCTTGGAAATTGGCTTGCCATGCTCAATTCTCCTCCTGGAATAGCGGACGATTGGAATTGCTGTAGTTGAAAGCTATGGCGTAGGATGCGAAAATTCCTTTTTACAGTGGACCAAAAACCGCCCAGGCCGGCAATCGGAGCCTGGCATTCCTGATTGAAGGCGAAATCTATGCACCGTGTGTTGCTACTTGGAGCGGGTAAGATAGGTCGGACGATTGCTCGGTTGCTGACCGACTCGGGAGATTATGAGGTGCTCGTCGGCGATGCCGATCTGCAGGCGTTAGAGCGATTGGCTGAACGTGCCAAGGTAACGACCAAACCGGTGGATGCGACCGACCGAACGCAATTGAAGGCGGTAATGGCGGATTGCGATTCAGTCATCTCGGCACTTAGTTTTCGATTTAATCCTCTGATTGCCGAGGTGGCGTTGCAGTCGGGCGCGAGTTACTTCGATTTGACTGAGGATGTTGAAACGACTCGTAGCGTGCGGCAGATTGCCAAACAAGCGAGGGCGGGGCAAGTTTTTATGCCTCAGTGTGGTTTGGCACCGGGGTTTATTTCTATCGTCGCCAATCATTTGACCCAGTCTTTTGATCAACTTGACAAAGTGCAAATGCGAGTGGGGGCCCTGCCACAGTTTCCTACCGGAGCGCTCAAGTACAATCTCACTTGGTCGACCGACGGCCTGATCAACGAGTATTGCAACCCGTGCGAGGCGATCGATGAACAACAGCGTATCGAAGTGCTGCCATTGGAAGGGTTAGAGCATTTTTCGCTCGACGGCGTTCGCTACGAAGCATTCAATACGAGCGGCGGGCTTGGGACATTGTGCGAAACGTTGGATGGCAAGGTGAGGCAGCTCAATTACAAGACGGTCCGCTATCTGGGTCATCGCGATCTCATGCTGTTGCTGGTGAACGAACTTCGGCTGAGTGAACGGCGGGAGTTGCTCAAAGATATTCTGGAAAGTGCGGTACCGATCACTTTTCAGGATGTGGTCGTCACATTTTGTACGGTTACGGGAATGAGAAAAGGCGAGTTGGTGCAAATCACGGATGCGAGAAAGATCTATTCCAAGACCGTCGGGAACGAAAATTGGAGTGCGATCCAAATTACTACCGCTGCCGGTATTTGTGCTGCTCTTGACATGCACGTTGCCGGCGAACTACCCGGCAAAGGGTTTGTGAAGCAAGAACAGGTGGATTTTAATCGCTTTCTTGCCAATCGTTTTGGGAAGCATTATCAATCTCGAGTTGCGACACGATTTTAACACCGCGGCAGAATAATTCGACGGGTCGAGTCATGCACAAATCAGTTCAAACTGCGTTAGAGTCTCTCGGGGTAGAACCACCGCTTACCGGCTTTGCGATTGGCGATCAGTTTCAGGCAGGCAAAGGCGATTTGTTCGCGGTACACTCTCCTGTCGATGGTTCCTTGCTAGTCGAGTTGCCTGCAACCGATGCTAAGCAATTAGACGAAGCAATTGCGGCCGCCAGCGAAGCATTTTTTAAGTGGCGTGTGGTGCCCGCCCCGGTGCGAGGAGATTTTGTGCGTCTGTTTGGCCAGTGTTTGCGCGAGCATAAGGAGGCGCTGGCCACGCTTGTCACTTGGGAAGCAGGAAAAATTTTCCAAGAGGCGCTCGGTGAAGTGCAGGAGATGATTGATATTTGCGACTTCGCGGTGGGCTTGAGTCGGCAACTCTATGGCAAGACGATTGCTAGCGAGCGGCCCGGACATCGGCTCACCGAGCAATGGCACCCGCTGGGACCGATGGGTGTCATTTCGGCTTTTAATTTTCCTGTGGCGGTGTGGGCATGGAACGCAGCAATTGCTTGGGTTTGCGGCGACCCGGTCGTTTGGAAACCGTCGGAAAAAACGCCGCTCACTGCAATCGCTTGTCAGAAGTTATTTGCCAAAACTTTTGCCAACGCAAGTGATGTCCCGCCGGCAATCTCGAACGTAGTCGTCGGTGGAGCAGATATCGGCCAGTTGCTTGCCTCTTCGCCGGCGTTGCCGCTCATCTCGGCAACCGGCTCGGTACCCATGGGCCGAGCCGTGGCGAAAACGGTCGCGGCTCGCTTAGGACGCTCGCTGTTGGAGCTCGGCGGAAACAACGCCATGATCGTAGCCTCGTCGGCGGACCTCGACTTGGCTGTTCGCTCGATTACTTTTTCTGCGGTAGGCACGTGTGGACAGCGTTGCACAACATTGCGTCGATTAATTGTGCACGAGTCGATTGCCGACAAGCTCCGTGATCGATTGCTAGAAGTTTTCGATAATCTGCCCATAGGTGGCCCCCACGAGGCAGGCACACTGGTTGGTCCATTGATCGATCAACGAGCGGGCCAGTCGATGGCTGAGACGCTTGTTACTGCGAAAGAGCAGGGCGGCATCGTTCATGGGGGAGAGCGAGTTGAGGATGGAGTTCCAGCCGGCGGCATCTATGTACGGCCTGCTCTGGTCGAGATCGATGCCCAGGCCCCGATTCTGCAGCAAGAGACTTTTGCACCGATCCTTTATCTTTCTCGTTACCATACCCTCGACCGAGCGATCTCGATTCACAACGATGTTCCGCAAGGTCTCTCTTCTGCCATCCTGACTAGCGATGTTCGCGAGGCGGAGCTGTTTTGCTCGGCGGCTGGTTCGGACTGTGGGATTGTGAACGTCAACATTGGCACAAGCGGTGCAGAAATCGGCGACGCGTTTGGAGGCGAGAAAGAGACGGGCGGCGGCCGCGAGTCAGGCAGCGATGCTTGGAAACGCTACATGCGAAGGGCGACCAACACGGTGAACTTTTCTGGTGAGTTGCCGCTTGCCCAGGGTATTCGGTTTGATATTTGATGCGAGTTCCCTAATCCTGCGGCGCTAAGTTGATTGAACGACAACGAAAGCACGTGTTTGTAGAGGAATAAGAGTGCGGAAAAAGCCTGATTCTGAGTCTTTGCCGACGCTCTCCGCTGGGTCGCAAGGTGGGTAAGAAAGGCCTCGATTTCCGGTTTGCCCAGCGCGCCGGGTGTTTCCAATTATCGCCATCGGGGTGAAAACGCAAGAACTCAACGATCCAATGCCGGTAGGCCTTCTCCGTCGCTAGGGCGTAGTGAAGCGAACGCATCTTGTCGCGAAACTGGTCCAGCAGCTTCTGGTCCTGTGGAACGCAATTCGGCTGAATAACGCCCGCAACTGGGGTGTTATACGGCGCAGTGCGGCCTTTGCCGATGCTTGCGACGGCGGTTTGCTGGCGATAAGATATTGCCATGACAGGAGTTCCGTCGTGGGGCGGAGCGGCGGCGGACAGTTGATATACGCCTGGATACTGCATAGCTCCGCCCTGTCAAGTACTATGCGGCACTGTGCCGTAGAATTCTTGTTATGCCGCTAAACTTACTGCGCCGCTGAGGACAGACATGCAAACGCAAATCACCATCGCCCACTATCTGATTGCCATCGCGCTGTTTTCCGTTGTCGGATGCGACCAGCAATCCACCAACCCTCAGTCGACCGAGCCGCACGTAATTGCCGAGGGTATCATCTACTACCTGGAGTACAAACTTGAAGACGGCAAAACCGCCGGCTTCACAAGACTCAATATTGCCAAGGCGGTTCCGGGTGGTAACGGCAGTTGGAACGTCGACGCCAACGGGCGTTTGACGCAACACTACCTCGTCATTACGTACCCACAAAAGAAATACTTAGGGCCCCGCGTCATTCCGGCTCATCGACTGGTGGATATTCAATTTGGCAACGGTGGTATCAAGAATGTCAACGAAAACAAGCCAGAACCGGCCGGGCAACACTGATTGTGATGACACGCGGCATAACAAACCGTTGCACACGGAGCCGCGGGTCGCGCGGTTTGATGAGATCAATGTAGCTCACCGCGGCCCGGTGAACGGGGACGTTATGCCGCCAAACTCATTTCCATGAATACATCTCGCCTGCAAACTCAACGCCTTGATCTGGTGCTTCCGTCGGTCGAAGAGGTGCTTTCCGGAATCGACGCGATGTCGCCTGCGGAAAAGGAGCAGTCCGTAGCGACTGTCTTTGAGTTCAAGGGGTTTGGGTGAATTTCCAGGGTTTGTTTTCTTTGAGGATGGCATTGAGGATCAGCAGGAGCTTTCTCATGCAGGCCGT
>Ga0114931_10001509_pt1 | contig 29743 bp, 23 predicted proteins | sample 2SBtaG_FD_89579 | JGI IMG/M metagenome (GOLD analysis project Ga0114931, IMG submission 89579) | Deep subsurface microbial communities from Kolumbo volcano to uncover new lineages of life (NeLLi) - 2SBTROV14_V59a metaG | ecosystem: Environmental > Aquatic > Marine > Volcanic | place: Kolumbo... | reverse complement strand
ATGGCTATCCAGCCAAACCGTTGGCCCTTGACCTGTCGCGGCTTGCGGCGTTAACACTTGGCAGCTTGACACCATCCTAGTAGACAGAACTGCGAATTTCAGATTTCAATGAAATCGCGGCTATTCCCAGCCTACGATCCACTACGCTGCCGCAGTCGCTCCGCTACCCATGTTAGCCACTCGGGCGTCGGCCGTTGGTAAGGGCGGAACTTGGCGTGGGTTCCCAGGTCGTCGCGATAGAATAAAGCCCTGTTTTTACCCAGTCGGCCGCCTGCCGGGGAATCGATCAGGCTGGACGAATCGGCCGCGTTCATGGGCAGGACAATGCGGTAATCGATATCGCGAAGTGTGAGTCGATCGATCGACCGGGTGAGGCTGTTGTACGAGTCGCACCACACCAACAGATGCACACCCACCGCGGGACCTTCGTGCACCAGTTCGCGGAAACGACGATCGATGGGGACCGGTTGGGAACCGGCAGTGGAAAAGCTGAAATAATCTTCGCCGCGGCGCAAATCCCGAAACTGAGCCAGGTCGTAAATCACCAGGTAGAGAGGAGGGTGATCGCCACGGGCGTCTTGCCCGCGACGGGCCACTTCGTCGGCCAGTTGTTCCACCACGGCCGTGGTACCGCCGGGGCCTACAACCTGGGCCTGGCAACCCATTGCCGCCAGTTGCAAAGCCTCCATCAGCCGGGGCCAAGCCTGGTGAGAAGCCGTTCCCGGCCGTGCCCCGTCAAGCAGGGTCCATGGAATCGGATGTTGTTGGCCTTGGGACGCGGTGCGTCTGCCTTGGGCCACCAGGGCGACCAATGCGGTTGCTAAAATTCCAAAAGGATCCTCCTGCCCGACGATCAGCAGGTGATTGCCTGCTTGCCGTCGAAAGGTCAGCTCGGTGGGCGGCTCGATTCGTACCGAGGAGCAGAGCCAGATGGTCGGTTCGCGGACCGTTTGGCCGCCTGGGTCCGAAAGAAACTGCTGCAAAGCATGATTGTCGCGTGGGTCGGCAGGCACGTTCCCCTCGAAGACGATCGGCGTGCGGGTGATTTGGCCGGTGGTCCTGGACTGCGTTTTGATTTGGGCCAGGTATTGTCTGCGCTGGTCATCGGGGAGCCAGACAACCTGGAAGGGCTCATTGCCCGACATCAGGCCGTTCTGTTCGTTGTAGATGGCTTCTCCCGGCCGGCTGAGCTGCAGCGCGGCGGGGTTGTCGTCGCTTAAAATGAGATGGGCATCCGCATCGCTACATGCCAGTGCGATCCGAACGGCCATCTGCCCCAGGGTGCTGCGCGCCAGGCTGTAGGCACCGGACAATGTTTGCGACCCCAGCAGCACATGGATTCCAAAGGCGCGCCCCTGGCGCACCAGCCGATCGAGCAACAGGGCCGCGTCCTGGGCCAGCTTGTCGTCCGCGACAAACAGTTCCTGGAATTCGTCAATCACCAGCAGGATGCGCGGCAACGGAGGAAGATCGCTTCCCTCCATCTCAGGCTTCTGGCCTGTGGCCTGTGGCCTGTGGCCTCTTGCTTCCCGCCTCTTTTCCCGGTATCCCACCAGGTCCTGTACACCAAGCTGGCGATACAACTCGCCCCGCTGCCGCAGTTCCGTGTCCAGCCGCTCCAGGACACTAACACCAAATTCTCGTTCGCTTTCCACCGCGATGACCCGGGCATGGGGAAGTTCCGCGGTAACATACGTTTTGAACTCAACCCCTTTCTTAAAATCGACCAGGTAAAATTCGACCTGGTCGGGGCCGTAATACAAGGCCAGATTGGTGATCAACACATGGAGCAGGGAGCTTTTTCCCGAGCCGGTCTTGCCGGAGATCAGGCCATGCTGCGCGGTGCCGATGCCCAGCCTTAGTGACTGCAGGTGATTGGCGCCGGCGCGACCGATCGGGACGACCAGTTCCTTGCTGCTGTCGCGGGTCCAGAGTTGGCTGCAAGGCGGGGCGACCAGGGCAAAGGGAACCTCCACGCGACTGGCCTCGTGGGACTCGCGGCCCGCTTTGCGGAGCACCTTGGTATACCGGTCGGCGGGAGGTAAAGGGGCCAGTTGCAAGGCCAGTTTTTCAAACAGAGGATAATTCCATCTCGGCTGCCCATCCCGCCACTCGATGAAGACCGCCTCTTCTGGTAACTCCTGACGTTGGAACCAGTCAGGCAGTCGCATGTGATTGTCGAGACTCACCAGGGGATAGACACCACAGCGGGGGCCACCGTTGATAATCTTCAGCATTTTTTCGGCAGCCACATCGCTGAAGCCGGCGGGGAAATTGGCTACCACGACCAGATGATAGGGTTCGGAGACCTCACCGGCTTGCAGGTTGTATTGATCCAGAGTGGCATATTCATTGCGCAGATATTTTTGCAGGACCATTTCCAAATGGTCAAGAAGCAACGACAATTGCTCGTCGATTTGGCGCCGGTCGGTCCAGATCCGCGGCCCGATCAAGTGCTCGTCGATGTCGGTCAAATGCATGAAAGCCGAAAAATTGTCTCCCAAACCGGCCGGGTCGATGATCGTCATACGAAGTTTACCGGCAGGCATGGTGGTCAAGAAACGAAGCATCACCAGTTGCAGCAGTTCCGTGGCCTGGGATCGATCCTGGCCGCCGGCCGACAGAATCAGGCGCGGTTGCTCGTCAAGCGTTAACAACGCGGGTATGTCAAGCGATTTGCGTTTCGGGTTCAATCGCCTGTCCGAGGACAAACCATGCTTCACCGCCGCCAGGGGGAGCCGGTAATGACCGAAGCAGATCGCTCGAGGGGGGGGCTTGGGGCGTTGCCACTGTTGCCAGTTTGTGTCCGACCAATCGGGGAACCAATGTCCACACGTCTTGCCGATTGCAGTCAGTTGGTCGGTGATCCGCTGGAAACCTTGCTGCCATTGCCTGGCCATGTCGTGCCAGGCCTGATTCTGTTCGCATTCCGCCCGATGACGCCGGGCGGTGTGGATCTCATCGGCTTCGCAGCGGGCGGTTTGGCGTCTGGCGGCCAGTTGCTCGAGCAGGGTTGAATATTTCTGGTCGGCTGCCAGGGTTATCGCATCATGTTGCCGCAGCCCTTGATCGGCTTCGATTTGAAACTGCGCGTGAGCCTGCTCGAGGTCGGTCGTGCGGCTTGTCTGGGCTGCGAGTATCGTTTCCTGGCGTTCGGATTCGGCAGTTTCCAGGTCGTGATCGCGACATTGGACAATCGCCCGGGTATCGCGGCTGCAAGTTGCCTCTCCCTCATCAAGGGCCGCCTGGCGTAGCTGGTGGACGCGATCCAGCAAGTGACCGATGACCTGAAATTGCTGACAGGACTGTCGCCGACAGCGCGGGAGGAGCAGGGCGTAGGCGGCGGCAGTCAGCACGCTGCCAATGGCCAAGGTGATCACCAACCAGGTCACCAGCGAGAGGGAGCTGAAGCCACTTGGGATGGCGACCATCAGGCAGGCTGCCAGCCACCAACCAAACCAGCGTCCCCCTTCCATCAGCAGCGCGGGGAGACGCTGTGCCTGGAGGGCAAGAACTTCATCGTGGAGTTGGTGGAGGGTTTCCAGAAGGCGGTCCTCACTGCTTGATTGGGCGCTGGACTGGTGGCAGGAATCGTTTGCCGGCAGGGCAAGTTCCGCGGTCTGGTTTGGGCCGGTTGCTGAGGCTGCTTGCTGGTTCCCGTAAGGCTTGGAACCGTTGGCCAGGGGACCGTTGGGCATGGCCCGGTGAAGTCTGCGCCTCGTCAAGAGCGTTTGGGCGTCGCGCTGCAGCCCATTGGCTTGCTGGCGACAGAGTTCCAGACGCTGCCTGGTCTCCTGGAATTGTTGTTGAGGTTGGTCTTTGGACGCGTCGTAGACCGCATGGGCTTGCCAACTGGCTTCCTGCTGTTTCCGGGCTGCTTCGGCGGTGATCTTCTCGTATTGGGCGTCCACTTTCCGGATGGCCTGATCGCGAGCCTGTTGGGCGGCCAGGAGATGCCGACCGGATGCTTCCGCCGCCTGTCGTTTGGTTTGGGCAAACTCGTTTTCCAATGCTCGGCGATCAATGATGTGCTGCTGGTGCAGTTTGTCGTTGTTGGTTTTGTATTCAATCTCGGCCGCGGATAGTTCCGCCTCGACCCGCACGGCGATTGCTGTTTCTACCTGGGCACGCTGGTCGGCCAACTGCTGCAATTCAAGCATCAGTTCCAGGATATGCCGGGTTGACAGGTTGGGTTTCGACAAAATTTACGATTCGCACTCTTGTTGCATTTGCTGGATCAAAAGACTCATTTGGCCGATGGCATCAAGGCCCATTTTCACGCATGGGCCAAGTGGCTCCAAGTACTGTTGGCAGAATTTTCGGCTCACCGGATCGTCCCACTGTGCCGCGGTTTGTTGCCACGCCAGTTGGAGCTCTTCGGTGGCATCGCGCAAATGCGCGGCGCCGGTAAACAGGTCGATGCTAGCCATGGAGGGGAATGCGGATTGCGGATTGCGGATTGCGGAATGCGGAAGGGCCAAGAAAGATGGTGGGACCGGGGTGCCACTTGGGATTCTTTGCTGGGCCGCTAATGCCTATGGGCTAGTCGTCCTCGTTGGCGGAATTGGTGGGGGGGAACTTGTGTTGGTGCCATTGGATACATTTTCGGACGCTTGAGTTTCCTCAGTTGTTTGGGGGGCCGTGGGAGATTGCTCGAGTTGATACGATTCAAGCTGCCGCAGGATGTGCTGGAGGGCGGCACGGGCTTGGGGAATGTCGTGTTCCAGCAGGCGATTGAGTTTACTAATACGGCCTTGGTATTCGTACAGCTGATGGTGCATGTTGCGTTTCCAATGGCGTACGCGCTCGATTTTTGCTCGACAGTAATCCCGCCGCGCTTGGGCCTTTTTCAGATTGGCCCGTTCTTCACGACACGATGGACGCTCCTCGGCCACCCGGTAAATCAGGCAACGTTCCAAATCGAGTTTGGCCTCGTGGATCCGTGCGTCAGCCTCTTTTGCCAGGGTGCGCCAATGAGCAGGCCGATCGTGCTCGATCCAATCAACCGCTCGCCGCATCTGGCCATCCAATCCTACCAGCGCGTCCTCCACCCGTTGCTGGAATTTCAACAAGGCTACCCGAAAAGCTTCGATGGCTTCGATCGAATAGACACGAGCGGGCATGATGGGAAGGAATTAAATGTGGATTGCGGATTGCGGAATGAGTTACATGCGGAACCTTGCCTCGGGGCTAGTCACCCTCAACGCTCAACTACTTTTGCTGCAGGTATTCTTCTATTCGTTCGGCCTTGCGAAGCAGAAACGGGGCATACTCCTTGGTGGTGTCGATGGATCTGGCGATTCGTCTCAGATGTTGCTCGAATTGGTCGGCAAATTTTTTATGCTCGCCGTCGCGCCATGTGGCGTTGAGCGTATGAAGCTGGCCAGTGAGCGAGGCAATGCGCTCTTCCAATTCTTCATTGAAGTTCTTCAATTGATGCGCAAATCGGCGCAACTCGCTCGGCTCGACAATTGCTTGAGACATGATGTGGTTTCCTCACGGTTTCCTGTCCATTGCCCCTATACCCCCAGCCCCACGCGCGGAACGCTAGCCCGCCACAACACGAAGCGATCGCCCCACGGCGTTTGCTTTGTCGATTCGGGCCAGTTCCTCGTCCACCGCGGCCACGGTCGTGCGGATTTGATTTTCCGTGTGGGAACTGGTGATGAAAAATCGCAACCGGGCCGCACGTTCCTCTACGGCCGGGTAGAGAATGGGTTGCACGTTCATGCCCCGTAAATGAAGTTGGTGGGATAATCGTAATGCGTGTTCCGAGTTGCCGGTGATCACAGGTACCACGGCCGTATTGTTGCTCAAGCCCGTATCGAGCCCCGCCTCCCTGGCAAGCTTCAGGAAGAATCGCGAATTATGATTGAGCCGGGCAACCCGTTCTGGCTCTTCTTGCAATAGTTCGAGGGAAGCCAGCGCCGCGGCCGTATTGGGGGGAGACAGGCCGACACTGTAAACAAACCCGGGAGCCGTATATTTTAAGTATTCGACCAAGGCACTCACCCCGGAAATATAACCGCCGCAACTTCCTAACGATTTGCTAAGCGTTCCCATCCAGACATCCACGTCGCGCGGTTTGATGTCGAAATGTTCCGAAATCCCCCGGCCATGCAGACCCATCGTGCCGAGTGAATGCGCTTCGTCGACCATCAAGTACGCTTTGTGCTGTTTTTTAACTTCAATGAAACGAGGCAGGTCGGGGTAATCCCCATCCATGCTGTAAACGCCTTCGATCACGATCAGAACTCGGCGATATTCGTGCCGGAGCTGTTCCAGCAATCGGCCGCAGGCATGCCAATCGTTGTGTGGAAATGGACGGCGTCTGGCTCCTGAGAGTATCGCCCCCTGAAGAATGCTATTGTGCGACAGGGCATCGTGAAGGATCAGGTCCCCCGGTCCAAACAGGTGGCCGATGGTCGACTCGTTCGTCGAATGGCCTCCCACGAACACAATCGAATCTTCCGTGCCAAGAAATTCGGCAAGGGCCCGTTCCAAGCGTCGGTGCAGCGGTTTCTCGCCCGATACCAGGCGGCTGGCCGATACGCTGGTGCCATATTTTCGAGTGGCCTCGTTGGCAGCCTGGGTGACTATCGGATCGCCCGACATGCCCAGATAATTGTAACTGCAGAAATTAATATACTCGCGTCCCTCAATCGTGGTGCGATCGTTCGTGATGCCTTCATGGACGTTGAAAAAGGGATTGACGAGGCCCGTTTTTTTTGTGATCCGCAAATTCTCTTGCAGACGCAGGTACTCCGCGGACTTTTGGAACTGGTAGTCTTCTTCAGGCACCTGGTATTTCGCCGGCCGGCCTTTGCGTACTTTCAGTTGGCCGCCCAGGTGGGTTTCGATTGCCTGGACCACCTCGCCGCACGTTTCCATTTCGGCCATGGCATGTTCCGGGAACCGCCCGCCAAAGGCCTCTTCCAGCCCAGCGACGATTTCCATTCGCTCCAGCGAGTCGAGTCCCAGTTCCACAATATTCGTATCCCAGGTGAGGTTGCGGGCCCGCTCGCGCCCCACGGCCCGGACATGTTCGTAGACGATCTCGACAATTCCGTCTGTTTGTCTGGCAATGGATTTCTGCCCGTGGGAGTCGACTTCCGTTTGAGGCTTGCCATCGCGCTGCCAGTCGCCCAAAGTGTTTCTCGCGCCGGCGTGGTGACTTTTTAAGGATGGTGCCCGACATGGTTCGGTTCCTGGACCTGAATACGGGGTATTCAACTCAGGGATACTGGGGCCTGGAAAGTTCGGTTGGCTCCTGGCACGGCGGGCCGATTTGATGATTTCGACCTGGCCCGTTTCCGCCGACCAGGTGGCCAAGGCAGCCAAAGTGCCCGCCAGGTAGCTGGCCCGGCAGGCATGGCGCTGGATTTTGCCGCTGGAAGTTTTGGGGATGCTGCCCGGCTTGAGGAGCACGATCGCCGACACGGCCAGTTCGTGTTGTGTTGCTATCCGTTTGCGGATGGCCTCCATGCTCGCCTTAAAATCGAGATCGCGCCGGCGGATGGCCTCTTGAACGACGACCAGCCGCTCTCGGCCACTCTCACCCACGGCAAACGCGGCGACCGCGCCTTGCCGCCCCGCGGCATTCGCCTCCTGGACGGTGATTTCAATGTCTTGCGGGTAATGATTGACGCCGCGCAGGATGATCAGGTCCTTCAGCCGACCGGCGACAAACAGTTCGCCTTCGCGCAGAAATCCCAGATCGCCACTGCGTAGAAACGGGCCGCGACCATCTTCAAGGTAGGCCTGGAAAGTAGCTTCGGTCAACTCCTGACGATTCCAATAGCCTTGCGCCACGCTGGGACTGGAAATCCAGATTTCGCCAATTTGATTCTCTTCCCGGGGCACGCCACCGTCCGGGTCGGCAATGACAATCTGCTGGTCGAGCAGGTTGCCACCGCTACCGACCAGCTCGTGGCTGCCTGCTGTGCCGGAGTCAACCAGCTCGGCTCGGTTTTGCTCCAGTATCGCATGGTCGAAAGGGCGTATGGTGGGAGGGCTGTCCTTATAACCTCCCGCTACGATAAGCGTGGATTCCGCCAATCCGTAACACGGATAAAAGGCCTCGCGTCGAAAGCCACATTCGGCAAAAACCTGGCTGAAGCGATCGATCGTTTCCGCCCGTACCGGTTCGGACCCGTTAAACGCCAGGGTCCAGCGACTTAAGTCCAGCGATCGCTTCTGCTCGGCGGTCACCTTTTCGACGCACAGGTCGTAAGCAAAATTAGGGCCGCCGCTGATGGTTGCGCCAAAATGCGAGACAATTTGTAGCCAGCGGACTGGTTTTTGCAAGAAGTGGGTAGGGGAAAAGAGAATATTTACTTTGCCAATATAAATCGGCTGTAAAATCCCGCCAATGAGCCCCATATCGTGGTAAAGAGGCAGCCAGAATACGGTACAACCCGATCGGGTGTGCTCAAAAGCATAGGAAATCATGGCCGAATTGTGCATCAGGTTGGCATGCGAAAGCATGACTCCCTTGGGCGTGCCCGTGGTTCCCGAGGTGTATTGCAAGAAAGCCAAGGTTTCGCCATGCACATCGGGCCGTTGCCACTCGTCGGCCAGCGAATCATCCCAACTGTCGGTGGCCCGCCAGCGTATCTGCTGCAGAGTGGGCGTGTCGCCAATCATGGTTTGCACCCGTTCCAGCACATCGCCCGTGGTCAGGGCAATTTTCGCTTCCGCATCATTGGAAATCGATTCGATGCGGGCCATATTGCGATTGCGCCGTGGCGGATAGGCCGGGACGGCTGTCACGCCAGCGTAAAGGCAGCCGAAAAAGGCGGCGACAAAATCCAGCCCCGAGGGGTAAAGCAGTAGGGCGCGTTCCCCCTCCAGGCCCATATTCAGCAGCCTGGTCGCAATCGAACGGGCTTTACGGTCCAAGTCTGCATAGGTCCACTCAATGTCGATGTGCTCGCCATCGGACATGAATTGGAAACCGACATCGTCTGCCTGGTGTTCCGCCCGGTGGCGAAGTAACTCGATTAAGGTCGAAGGTCCAAAAAATGAACCGGGGAGATGGTCCAAATGCACGGTATTGATTCCTCCGTGGATATAAAAGCGGCGGCATAGGAGCTGCCTTCATTCAATACCATGGGTGTGACCCTGATGGCACCGGGCGGCAGCGGTGTTCATCTCACCGCAGACCCAGTTTGATCGATGGGCCAACTTGAACCAGGCGCTGGGACAGGGAAGGCAGGCGATTATGGGTGTTTGCCAAATTACCACGGCAGGTGGAAGATCCGGCGGTTGGCGATCGAGTTGAGAACTTCCCTGTTCAGCGGCCTCGTCCTTGGCCAACATACGGCACTCTTGCAAAACTCTGCGGTCTTCGGCCGACTCGCACCAATGGACCGAATCGGCCCTTGAGGAGCGAATGTCGCAATGTGCCTTTAATCTTCCCATTATAGGGCAATAACCGGCCAGGACACCCCCTCGGGAGGGGGCTTTGCGGTTATCAGGATCGAATCAGGCATGACTCTTCGCCTAGAGGGGAATCTTTTCCTGACGATGAAATCCGTTTCAGACGGTTAACCAATTACAAAAAAACCTGGCCTTGCGGCCAGGTTGATGATTCCATGGATAAAACCGGCTTGCTCCAGTCAGTGGATCAATTCCAGGCCGAAATTCACCCCGTTGATGAAAATGCCCTGATTTCCACCTTCAAGCAGACCCATGTCGGGCAAACGCCAACGCACGGTTTGCGAGGCTCGGGTGATATGGTCGATGTAGGTGGCATTGTAGCCAAGTTTCAGGGCGATCGCGCTGGTCAACTGATAGCCCCCTTCGGCCCGGAATTCGGCCGTGGGCGAAAAACTGTTTTTCGACAGACTGGTAGCAAACGCGTTTGGCTGGGCGCCAGCCGGGCGATTCAATCCGCCCGGGACCAGGTCTTCGCCAATCGCCCCGGTTTGTTTCTGGTTCTGGATATTGTAGCCGAACATGAACCGGCCATCGAGATTCATGAAGAAACGGTGCGGGAGCTGCCTGCTCCACATCGCCCGGACTTGCGGGCCGACAATCTGATTGTAGGCCCGTGTGTCGGCATAGGTTCGGCCCAGGACGTCACCCTTACCCTCAAAGTAAAACGTATCGCGGAGCGACAGAAAACGTACACCACCGGCGATGCTGAAACGATTGTTCTGCTCTTTAACTGGCAAGTGGCGATTGTTCAGCTCATAGGTCTTCATAATCTCAATGCCCTGCGTCACCGTGGTATTGCGAACGAACACGTTGTCGAAGCGGATGTTGAACAGGTGCAGGTCCCCGAAGTCGACGCCGGTGCCGACGATGACCAGATTCCCGGTCCCATCGTCTTGCATGACAGCAAAAAATGTCTGGTCCGGATTGGCGTTCGCTGGATCGTGAACGTCCCCATCGAGGTTGTCGGGAATGCCATCGGCACCGGTAGTCGGGGTAGCGCTCGTGATTTGAAGTTGGACCTGAGGGTTCCCATTGTTGTCGGTACCAATGGTTTGCGTGACCGTGCCGACCACCAGCCTGCGTCCCGGCCCGCCCACGGTGGGGCCCAATTCGCCGTTGGCGCCGTTGGTGGCATAGTCGCGAAAACCGAGTAAATAGCCTGCTGGAGTCTCAAAGTTGACATGCACACTGCCGAAGCCATTGCGGCTGGTGGTCAGATTGGCGCTGCCGGTCAGGAAGGGAAACAACCCGCCGGGAGCAATATCTGGAGGGAAATTGATATTGATCGGATTGAGAAATTGACTGCTCAACGGCAGGGTGTTGGGCAGAATGATTTCCTGGAAACCGTAGGTTGCCTGGCTGGTTACCTTGGGCCCGTCCAGGATGCCAATCAGCCAACCATGACTGCCATTGAAATGGCCGAATTCATACCGATTGCCAGTGCCGAACTGGGCGTCCGGCTTTGCGTCCTGAATGCCATTGATGATATTATACGACGGCGGCGGGGTGCCTTCGTTGAAAGGGCTGGTGCCAAAGATCTGCTCGGAAGGAACCACCAGGCCTTTCTTGCCGATGGTGACCGTTTCGCCAGTCGCGGCCCAGTTGAGCTTGTCGTAATTGAAAAAATAGCCGCTACTTTTCTGCCTGGGCCAGTCGTTGAAATCGAAATCGACCGGCGAGAACCACTGGGTTTCGTAGTTCGTGGGGTCGTCGGAAAAGGCATCCACGGCTCGTGCCGTGGGGGCCAACATGAGGACCAGCAGGCAGGCAGGCAGCCACTGGGTTGTATTCCGGTTTTTGAGTGATCGAGCAACCATCGGATACCCTTGTCGAAGACACCCAGAATAGGGTGTGGTGCTGTTGGGCTCGCGTTTCCAACTCAGCAAACGCGATAGTGTCTGTGCCGGTAATATCGGCCACACCGGTCGCAGGAGTTGAGTAAGATCGGTAAAGACGATGGATTTTGCCGGCAATTCGTATTTCTGGCTGCTAGCAGGAGGGAAGCCTGGAACTTATTTTTCTTTTCGCCATTTTCAATTTTCACTTGTGATTCAGGCGTTACGGCGATAAGAGTTCCTGCCCCGAATGGCGGATTGCCCCTCCGCACGCACCGGTTCCTGCCTGCGATTTGTTTCTATTGGCAGGCAGGGATATACTTGCAAGGTACTGTCAGGCAGGGCCGGCTGGATCCGCCTTCCGCAATCCGCAATCCGCATTGAATTCCTTCCATCTTCTCCTTGGGACCATTCGCATGAAACAGACTATATTTCGAGTTCTAATGCTCCTGGGCAGCCTCTATGGGTTTCTCTTACCAGCATTGGCCGTGCCGCCGGCGACGCTCGAGCGTGAACCGGCCACCGGGCCCACGGTTGGCAAAAATTCAGTGGACAGAAATTCAGCGGATGGGCAATCCCCGGCAGGAGGGCAATGGGTCCGTATCCTACACGATCCGCAGGGTAAGCCGCTGGCCATGCAAACGGCCATCGTTCGCTACGTTCCCCGGAAGGCGGCCGGCAATCCGAGCAAGGCCCGGATTACCGTTGATCTGGTCGGGGCGGTCCACATTGGCGACCGGGCTTATTATCGAGAGCTAAACGACCGTTTCCGACAATACGACTCGGTGCTCTACGAATTGGTGGCTCCAGAAGGCACCTACGTACCTCAAGGACGCGGCACTTCCAACTCAAATCCTCTGGGGGCGATGCAAAACGCCATGAAAAACATGCTGGAGGTAGAGCACCAGCTGGAGCAAATCGATTACACCAGGCCCAATTTCGTCCATGCGGACATGTCACCGCAAGAATTCATGCAGTCCATGGAAAATCGTGACGAAAGTTTTTTGCAGATGTACTTCCGGATGCTGGGCCAGTCGATTGCCCAGCAAAGCCAGCAGTCGGTCAAGGGGGAGTCGGCCGATGTCGATTTTGTTTCCGCTCTGTTCGCCAAGGACAGGGCTCGACAGCTGAAAATAGCCATGGCCAAACAGTTTGGTTCGATGGAAGCCTTCCTGGCGGGCATGTCCGGACCGGAGGGATCGACACTCATTACCGAACGTAACAAGCGGGCATTGCGGGTACTGCGTCAGCAGTTGGATGCGGGCAAGCGAAAGTTGGCCATTTTTTACGGTGCCGGCCATCTGGCCGACATGCACGGGCGTTTGGAAAAGCAGTTTGGCCTGGTCCCGGTGAAGACGACCTGGATCGATGCCTGGAATTTAAGAAAATAGTGAGGCTTCGCGCCTGTGCCCCTGGGCGGTATACTGGTGGATTCCGATATTCGTGGTCTGCCCAGGACCACTTTAGCAGCAGGCGGCTCAATTCGGCCCGCCTGGCATTCCAAGCAGCACAGGAGAACATAGTCCCATGGCAAAGCCTGGTCGCAAAGTCAAGAAAGCCAACCACGGCAAACGGCCCGCGTGCAGCCGTCCACGCAAACAGCGCAGGCAGCGAGTAAAGACCTAGGGCGTAAAGAGACGCAATGCTCTGTGTCGAAAGGTTTTCTCATGGCAGTCAAAAGCCTGATCTGCGATCCGGCCCAACTCGATTTTGAGCATGTCGTAGCGGATTTGGATGAAATCCGGCGCTACAATCCGCAGCGCTACGAAATGGAGCAGATCACGGCCATTGTCGAGGACGATTTCGAAGCGGGAATCTGCATTGGCTACAAGGACATCACCGACCACGAATTCTGGGTTCGTGGTCATATGCCAGGCATGCCACTCATGCCAGGGGTGATCATGTGCGAAATTGCTGCCCAGCTATGCTCTTTCCACGCCAACAAGCACGATTTGCTGGGGGAAGGGATCGTTGGTTTCGGTGGACTGGATGATGTCCGGTTCCGCGGCCTGGTCCGGCCGGGCGACCGGTTGGTCATTGCTTGTAAAAAGCTTAAAGTTCGCCGCAGCCGGATGATCACCTGTCTGTTTCAGGCTTTTGTCGGTACCGCGATAGTCTGCGAAGGTCATCTTCGCGGCATCCTGTTACCCAAGTCGGCCTTGCCTGAGAGTTGAGAGTGGCGAGTGACGAATTCAAATTTCAAACAGCAAGATTCCGAATTCCGCATTCCTTTCCCATGGGCCGACGCGCACTGAGAAAAATCGATCCTGCGCTCGACTTGTCAGGCCATCTCTATGAGCTCGACCAGCTATCGCAACCGTGGGATGCCCAGCGACTGTTCGGACGAAACGCCCCGTTGGAGGTTGAGATCGGATCGGGAAAGGGCCTTTTTCTGGAAACGGCTGCTCTCGAAATGCCGCAACACGATTTCCTCGGGATTGAAGTTTCGCGGAAATATGCCCGTTTCACCGCTGCCCGGCTAGCCTGCCGCGAATTGCCCAACGCTCGGTCCGTGCGTGGTGACGGCTTGCGGCTGCTGGGCGAAGTATTGCCCGGCCAGGGAGTAACGGCAGTCCATGTCTATTTCCCGGATCCCTGGTGGAAAAAACGGCATCGTAAACGGCGCGTGCTGACCGGCCCATTCCTAGACGATGTCGTGCGGGTTCTAAAGCCCCAGGGCCGATTTCATTTTTGGACCGACGTGAAAGAATATTACGATACCACGTTGGCGCTAATCGCCCAGCAGGCATCTCTCCAGGGCCCCTTGGCGGTGCCCCAGCGACCTGCCGCCCACACGCTTGATTACCATACCCATTTCGAACGGCGTACCCGGCTCCAGGGAGCGCCCGTGTATCGATCGCTGTTTGTCAAACGAGCCTAGGCTCTGTTTTAACTCAAGGTGCCGCACTTTCGAGCGGCTGCACGAGCCATCCGCTTCGTTGCGTGTGCATCGACGTATAAGCAATACGGGCACACGGCGCAGCAGGGTCGGCTTCGGACGCCTTGCGGATGGCTCGTTCGCTCGCTCTCGGGCCTTCGGCAGACTTTAAAACAGAACCTTGCGGCTATTCGTCAGCAACAGCCTTCCTCGCCACAACAGCTGCCGCCTGGCAATTGCGTGGTGTTGTAGCCGGTTCCTTTTGTCTCGCGCGGATCGCGCAGTTGGTTGCGGCGGCAGTCGAATTCAGGGGCCTGGCCTTCAGGTATGGCTTTGTGGGGGGGAACCGGCGTGATGTGGGACGCATACGGATCGCGGGTGTAAATGCCATACGTCTTGCCGCATACGGCGGTTCGCTTGCCTCGCGCGAGCGTATGCCCATCGTCGTCCATCACTTGTTTCCATGGGCCGTTGTAGATCACTGCTTGCTGTTGGTCGAGGCAGGGGCCCTCCTTCCCTTTGTAGGCGCGCGCCGTGACACTGCGAAACTCGATCCCCTCGACGGTAGCCCATGCTGTTTCTTGTCGGGCGAGGATTTCTACCCCGTAAAAGCCGGCTGAGGTGAACGCATCGAGGAACTGCTGTTCCACAAATGCGCCGCTGATGCAGCCACTCCATAACTGAGGATCCTCTTGAAGATGCTGAGGTACGGGCTCATCGCAAACGATGTCGCTAATCACGGCCCTGCCACCCCGCTTCAGGACTCGAAACAGTTCGCTAAACAACTGCCTGCGATCGTCCTGGCCAACCAGATTCAGCACACAATTGGAAACCACCACGTCCATCGAGTCGGCGGGCACCAGGGGGGCCGTTTCACGGAGCTCCGCGGCATGGGCCTCGGCCCGGAGCCAGGCACTGCTGGAGGTGACCGGGTTTTGGGCCAGGTACGTTTCAAAGGCTTCCAGGTCCAAGGCAAGGTCCTGGATGCTCCCCTTACGAAATTCGACGTTCTCGAAGCCGAATTTTTCGGCCATTGGCTGTTGGTACTTGCGGGCCAGAGCCAGCATCTGGTCGTTGCGGTCGATACCGATCACATGACCATCGTGGCCCACCACCTGAGCGGCAATGTAACAAATTTTGCCGCCACCACTGCCCAGATCAAGAACCTTTTCGCCCGCAGCCACATGCTTCGACGGATCACCGCAGCCATAGTCCCGCCGGATGATTTCCTCCGGGATGGCTTCCAGGTACTCCGGGTTGTAATCGACAGGGCAGCACAAAGCCGGCTCAGCTTCTTGGGCTGCAGCGGCATACCGCCTGCGTACCACCTGCTCCACGTCCATGGGCAGCTGGGCAAGATCGGTTGAGCCGATGCTGGCATTCCATACTTTCATGTCAAGATTGGGCCGGAGTCCTTGGGAAGATAAATCGATCGGTTCGTGGGACACGTCTGGTTGTCTCCGTGGGGAGGGGAAGTTGGTTCTTGGAAGGGCTCATTTTAGCCTCTCCGAACCAGCGAGTCTGTGGGGATTTTCACATGCTGGTGAGGGGATTCGAAGGCCTTTTCAGGCCGGTCAGACCGATTGGGTCGACAGGCATGCGCCAAGCTCTAGAATGGAGGGTTCGTTACCTACCCAGCATTGATAAGAAAGGAATTCACCAGGCCATGAGCACAATTATTGATATTCGCGGACGCCAGATACTCGACAGCCGCGGAAACCCAACCGTAGAGGTTGACGTAACACTGGCCGATGGCACGGTCGCTACGGCCGCCGTCCCCAGCGGAGCAAGTACCGGGGTCCACGAGGCGTGGGAGTTGAGGGATGGCGGCGATGCCTTTGGCGGCAAGGGGGTGACCCAAGCGGTGGGGCATGTCAATGACAAGATCGCCGACGAGCTTATTGGAGCGGACGCCCTCGATCAGATTGCGATTGATCAGCAAATGATCGCCCTGGACGGCACGCCGAACAAGAAAAACCTGGGCGCCAACGCCATCCTGGGGGTGTCGTTGGCGGTTGCCAAAGCGGCCGCCCAGTATTGCGAATTGCCTCTTTTCAAGTACCTGGGTGGCTCGAACGCCAACCTACTCCCCGCCCCAATGATGAATGTCATCAACGGTGGCGAGCATGCCGACAACTCGGTCGACATTCAGGAATTCATGATCATGCCGCTCGGGTTCGAACGTTTTAGCGACGCCCTGAGGTGTGGTTGCGAGGTGTTTCACCAGTTAAAAAAGGTGCTCAGCAAAAAAGGGTTGAACACATCGGTTGGCGATGAAGGGGGGTTTGCGCCAGACCTGAAAACCAATGCCGAGGCCATTGAGGCAATTCTAGAGGCGATTGAGGCTGCCAATTACAAGCCGGGTCAGCAGGTTTGGATCGCTATCGATCCGGCTGCTAGCGAGTTCTACGATGCCGAGAAGAAAGTGTATAAAATCGAAGGCAACGAACTGAGTGCCAGCGATGTCACCGATCTGTTTGCAGGTTGGTTGGAAAAGTATCCCATCTGTTCGATTGAAGATGGCTGCAGCGAAGATGACTGGGAAGGCTGGAAACGGATGACTGAGAAACTGGGTGATAAGGTCCAGTTGGTCGGAGACGACCTATTCGTTACCAATACCCAGCGGCTGCAGCGAGGCATTGATGAAGGAATCACCAATAGCATCCTGATCAAAGTGAATCAGATTGGTACCCTCTCCGAGACGATCGAAGCAATCCGCCTGGCAAACCGGCACGGTTTCACGAACGTGATAAGCCATCGCAGTGGTGAGACTGAGGATGCGACGATCGCGGACCTGGCAGTGGCCATGTCGACCGGCCAGATTAAAACGGGTAGCGCCTCGCGGACCGACCGGCTTGCCAAATACAACCAGTTGCTGCGGATCGAGGAGCAATTGGGGGACGCGGCCCAGTATGGGGGGCCCCTGTTTCAGCACCGGTAACTGGAGAGTTAGCGATGAACGTAGATCACCCTAGCGTCAGGTCTGCATGTCCCCCTGCGCCCATCACCGATTCCCCCTGGATGTGGCTAGCCCTGTTTTCGGCTGTAGGACTGTCGGCACTGTTGGCAACGGGCGGCAAGTTTGGCAAGCGGCAGTCGGGTATCGAACGCCGCTATCAAGCTCGAAATTGGCAAGCCAAAGATTTGGAACGTATGGACCGCCTTGGAAATGGAAAGGTGGAAAAACCGCGGGCAGAAAAACCACAAGCAGAGAACACACAGACAGGATCGGAGCAAGTCGCAATTCCCAATTACTCGAGTCCTGCGAAAACGATCGTTGGATTGTGGCCGTTGGCGGGCGTGTTGGGGGCACTTTGTGTGACATCGCTGGTGATGCTGCTTTTTACGCGTGGGCCCTTTTGCGTTCAGGTGCCGCCAGGAAAATCGCCCGATTGTGCGACAACCCGGAAAGAGTAAGTTTTCAAAGTAGGGGCGTACATGACCTGGCTGCTGGAAAATCCAGTGCCGATTTGGGCTGTCGGCATCGCCTTGGGAACTCTGGCGGGGCTCGTCTTCCTGACTCGGCGGACGTTCGTTTGGTTATTTGTTTTCGTGGCTATCGTTGGGCTCACCTTGCTGTTGGCATTGTTGGAATGGCTGGTTGTCACCGAGCGCGAGGAGATCGAATTGGCAACGCACCAATTGGCCGCCGCGGTCGAAGCGAATGACCTGGCTGCCGTGCTTGGCATGTTGGCTCCCACGGCCAGGCAGGTCCGCGCTGACGCCCAAACATTACTGCCCCGTTTACAGGTGGCCAAAGCCCATGTTGCAGGTACACTCCATGTGGAGGTTGATACGACCGCAAGTCCGGAAAAGGCAAGCAGCCGTTTTCGTGCCTTGCTCGACGCGGTGGATCGCCGTGAGGGAATGAAAATCGTTTACTACGATGAGATTCAACTCAACTGGGTCCGTGAAAATCAGCATTGGCTCGTGACCAGCTACACGGCTAAAAGAAGAGAGCAGTGGGGCAGGGGCAATATGCGGCGGCGGAGATCAGAACGCAACTAGCCTAAGGAACGAGGCAACCGTAACTGTCGCATTCATCCGGGGACAGCTCAATGTGTTTCTGCCCATTATTGCTAGGATACATAAACCTAACGCAATAAAAGTAATTCAGAAATGGGCTATTTAAAATTGACATTTACTTTCGGTACCCCTCCTACAAACTCCAGTCGGGGGCAGCGGCTCGCACCTTTTCAGTAAGCTCCAGAAGCGTAGCCACGTCAAGCTGTTCGGTTCGCGTATCGCCACCCAGCTGCATCGGTTGCAAGATGGCATCGACCTCGCTTTTGCTCAGGTGGCGTTTCAGTGCCGCGACAACATTGGCCCGCAAGAACTTGCGGCGATGGATGAAGATGGCTTTGACGAATTGGTGGAAGTAGCGCGGATCGGCTATCGCCGCCCGGCGCACCGGATCGAGAAGCACGCGAATGATGGCCGACTGGACCTTGGGCTGGGGCCAAAAAACCGAAGGCGGCATGAGCCGGACAATCTCGGTTTGGGCCTGGGCCTGCATCCAGACACTCAGGGCTCCATAGTCCTTGCTGTCCGGTTGGGCGACGATCCGGTCGGCCAATTCCTTTTGAATAGCCGCGACCATCAAATGGGGCACATGCTCGCACAGCAACAGATTCGAGAGTACGGGCGTGGCGATGTTGTAGGGCAAATTGGCCACCAGCTTGAGGCGGCGGCCCGGTGTTTCGGACAGCCGCTGCTCGACCGCGTCAAGCAGTTCCGGGGCAAAGTGATTTTTGTTTCGCAAAGCATCTTGCCGCAACATCGTCACGTTGTCCCGGTCGAGCAACAACTCACGGGCCAACTCAAACAGGTGTCCATCGATCTCGACCGTGACTACGGCGGCGGCCTGGGCGGCAAACTGGGCGGTCAGCGAACCGGTGCCGGTGCCCACTTCCAGTACTACATCCCGCCGATCGAGCTGGGCCGCATCGACGATCATCCGTTGCAGATTCAGATCGATCAGAAAATTCTGCCCATGCCGGGTTGCCGGGGCGATGCCCATCTCCCGGAATCGGTCCAGCAAAAAAGATTTGGTCTGTCTATGGTCGCGTCCTTCGTGGACGCGGCTTTCCCTGTCCAACTTGTTGCTTGCTACTTCCATTGCAATTGCCTCTCGACGTACTTGGCCAGGACGTCTGTTTCCAAATTCACCCGGTCGCCCGGTTGGCGGGATCCGAGTGTGGTGACTTCCAAGGTGTGAGGAATCAGGGCCACGCTGAATCGGTCGGCTTCCACCTCGACCAATGTCAGGCTCACGCCATCCACCGCGACCGATCCTTTACTGGCCATCTGACGCATCAACGGCTTGCCGGCGGCAAACCAGAGGGTGGACCAATCCGCATCGTCAATTCGTCGCTCGACCGTGCCCACTCCGTCGATGTGGCCGGTGACCAGGTGGCCGCCGAGCGAATCGCCCAGGTGAAGCGATGTTTCGAGATTGACCAAACTGCCTGGAGCCAACTCGCCCAGGTTGGTGCGCAGGAGGGTTTCAGGGCCTGCATCAAACGACAACAACCCACGGTTCACTTCCACGACCGTCAGGCAGCAGCCGTTGATGGCGATGCTGGCGCCCAAAGTCGTCCCTTCCCAGAGACCAGCCCCGATCTCAGCCCCGATCTCGGCCCCGATCTCGGCCCCAGTCTCAGCCATTGGCGCAGGCCCAGCGGAGCGAGCAGCCTTGGCCAGGGACGCTACACGATCGTTTGGCGAAGCTCCAGGAAGAATCGTTTGGGTGGCTGGAGCTTCCACGCTGCTTGGCTCCGCCCCCGAGTGCGCGCCAATCACCAGCCGCATGCCGGGGGGGGCGGAGATCAGCTCCTTCACCTCAGCCAGTTGTTGGACCAGGCCTGTAAACATGGTTCAGGTTGCCTTATTGGAAGGAGAGTGCCAGGTTGCCAGTTGCTGCCGCGCCCATAACCAGCCATGATGCAACAAAGGGACCACCACATAAAGCACGCACAGGGCCGGAACCGCATACCAGCGAACCGACAGTAAAACCATCAACGCAAAGACAATTCCTACCAGATGCGAAAAACTGCGTTGTCCCCGCAACAGTTGCGTGACCACGTGCGGGTAGGGAATCCGCGAAACCATCAGCAAGGCGATTAGCAAAACGAAAGGAGGCAGTATCCGTTGCAGCCACCAGTCGTAACCGGAAAAATCATCATGATTGATGACGTTGCGCAGTGTGTAGGAAAAAATGGGCGCTGGCGATGACCGCGGCCGCCGCGGGTGAGGGCAGGCCGGCAAAACGGCTATGATCGTCCGTGTCGTCGATTTCCACGTTGAAACGGGCCAGGCGCAAGGCCGCACAACAGGCAAACAGGGCCGCGATACTCCAAATCGCTTCGCGGTGCACATTGGCGAACTGGGGGCACATCTTAACCAACAGGATCGCTGGCGCCACGCCGAAGGAAACCACGTCGCAAAGGCTGTCGAGTTGGCCGCCAAAATCGCTGGCCGCTCGGGTAATACGGGCCACATGGCCGTCGAACGTGTCGAACAACATGGCCAGAAAGATCAACCCGCCACAAAGCATCAGGTTGTGTGTGGGATCGACCGAGCCAATCAATTGCCTGACTTTTTCCAGCATTTGCGACTCCAGCATGGGAGCTGGTACAGAGATGTCTCCAGGCCGGGCAATCCGCGAAGCAACCACGATCGCAAAGAAACCACAGACAAGATTGCCCAACGTAAATAGGGTCGGAAAAACGGCAACAGCGCGAATTGGTTTCATGGCAGGCAAGTGGGTAGGGGCAGTAGAATTCTTTGAGAGTCCAGTGCGGGCAGTAGACTCTCAGCTCTCAACATTCAACTCTGGATTCTCCAAATATCGAGCCAGGACCGTTTTGCCCGCTTGAACTTTCTGGCCGACGGCCACGGCTACCTCGACGGTGTCGCGTGGCAGTATCAGTTCGGTTCGCGAGCCTAACTTTATCATACCAAACTTTTCCCCCCGCCGGACTGCTTTACCTGGGCGCAAGACACAAACAATGCGCCGGGCGATCAGGCCTGAAATGGCCCGGACCGCAAACCGCCGTCCAGACGGCTCTTCGAAACCGAGCCATAGGAATTCATTCCTCAGCGCGCTTTCCGGATTGATCGCATTGAGAAATTCCCCCGGTTTATAATGCATCGCCACCACCCGGGCCGCCCGGGGGGCCCGGTTGACATGGACATTGAAAATCGACAAAAAAATGCCGATCCGCACGGCCGGGCCGGCAACAAAGGTGTCATGGTCCAGCGGTGTGACTTCCGCGATGGTGCCATCGGCCGGGGCGACAATTGCATCCGTCTCGATTGGGATGGTACGCCGCGGGTCACGAAAAAAATAGACGATCAGCCCCAGCATGACGGCCGGCACCACAGCCACCAGCCGCCACCAACCACCCAGCCAAAAAGTTAACAGCCCGAACGCGAGCAAGGGCCAACCCATCAACTGCAGCTCGGCCAGGCCCCAGCGGGCAAACGGCAGCCGCTCGCGCCAGCGATAGGGATCGTGTTCCGCAGCCCAGAAGGCCGTGCACTGGTTGCAGCAGTACTTCAAATCGCGCGGATCGAGGATCTCGTGCGGGGCGCCATGGAGGTCACCCTGCCGCAATCGGGCCATGCGCCGGACATAGCCAGCTCGGAACCGCTTCAGATACGCCCGGCGAAGCCGTCCCCAGGCCAGCTCGATCTGGTAGCACACGCCGCCGCCCGGCTGCACACTACCGATATTTTCGGGCAGGGGAGGGCAGGGCATGGGCGAGTTGGCAGGCAGTGTGTCGGTCATGATTCGAGCCAGCGGAAGATGGCAAGTCGGAAAGCAACAATCCGTGGTCCCAACAATGGCCGATGCAGCCGCCCCGACAGGCGTGCGCGCTGCCTAAAAACCGGTTCCCGCACCGGCTTATCGCCCCGAGCCCTCGTAGGACGAAGAGGCAAATTGGAAGTACCGGAAATGATATACCATCGATGGAGGCTACGATAGGGCGGGGAAGGGAATGATCGTCGTGCCGCCCGGGCCGTAGAACGAATCCTCATCAATCGTGGAACCCAGTTTTTTCTGACACCAACGTGCCAACTTCTCCTGCCCTGTTGCTGATCGACCCCAACGGTCAGGGAATTGCCGGTACTCGGCAAGCCGCTGGTCGCAGGCTGCCAAACGTTGGGCTTCCTCGATCTTCAACCACTGAACCTCAAACCAAACGTCACCCGCACAAGCATGAGCCACATCCTGTTCCGGGGAGAGATTCGGCAAGCCAATACGATGCACGGATGGGATACTACCATTGAGGCCCATTAAATGCAAATATGTGGACTAAGCTGTGTGCGAGAAATGGCTGGCGAAAAATGCCAGAGAAATAGCTTATCTTTTGCATTGGCCCTCGCCCGCTCCTCGGCCCTTTCTCGTGCCGAAATCAGTGTCCCGACCCGGCATGAGCGCAATACAGAAAATATAGGTGTGGCCGATGTACCATCGATGGAAATCTTGACGGTACGACTTGTGGGTGGTAGAGTGAACGCGCGTTTTAAGCCTCCCTGCACGCCTACGGAACACCCTCGATGACGAAATCGTGCCGCACGCGATGTGTGCGTTTCTGTAGACGCCGACTTCACCCGCCCGAACGGCTTGAGGACCGATTGGTGATGGACGGTGCGGGATTCGTGAATACCGACCCGCCCGAAGACCCTGAATCGATCGTAGGTGTGGCGGGCATTGTGGCCAACGATGACTATACCTATATCGCAGCGGGTTCGCAGTCGATACGGATAGCGCCGCTGGCAAATGACGAACTGCCCGACGGGGCGACCCAACTAACAATCAAGTCGGTCAGTGATACCGCCCAGGGAGCAGTGGTAACGGTCAGTGAGGATGGGCGGCATCTGATCTACACCGCTGTGGGTGACGAGGGTTTTCGAGGCTGGGACAGCTTCTACTACATTGTTCAAACGGAAAACGGACGGCTGGGCAAGGCGAACGTGCAATTGGGCCAGAAGCGAGTGCCATCGCCCCGGGGAATTTTATCATCGTTTCGCAGTAGTCCGCATTACGAAATTCTCGAAGACGCTGGCGTGCGTTTGCTGAACGTCTTGCGAGATTTTCTCAATTACCACGAATACGAGGGCGCAACCATAACATCTGCGACCATGCCCGAAGGGGGTGGCTCGGTTCGCATCTCGGACGATGGTCGCGGGCTATGGTATCAGCCCGAGTACGCATTCACGGGACGAGACGATGTAGAGATCACGGTCCGCTCAGACGACGGAATGGAAGCCGATATCCGGATTCGAATCAATGTACTCAAACCGTATGGCATTAAGTCGGCCAAGGACGATGTATTTGTCGAACGCGGAACGGGACCTATCACGATTACGCCCCTGAGGAACGATCTTCATCGCCGGGCGTTTGCAACGCCTCCCTATATCGAGTCGGCCACGGTGCCCGATTACACCGGCACGATCAGCCTCACGGCGAGCGGCAACGGAATGGTTTTTAACCCGGCGCCGAACTTCGAGGGTCGCGCCTCGGTCACCTACACCGTTCGCTATGGCGAGGCCGAACACCAAATGGTATCGGGGCGTCTCTACGCTTCGGTAGCGGATGGCTATCAGGCGGTGGAAAATTACTTTTTGATCGAGCCGGATTCCGCGCCAACCGAACTTGATGTTTTAGCAAACGACCCCAACTATCAAGAAAATCACGGATTAACCCTCCGCCTTGTTGTAGTATCGACGACAAGCGCGGGTGGACAGGTTACTCATAACGGTCGCACCATCAGCTATCAACCGGCCCCGGGCTACGAGGGCGACGATACGTTCACTTACACGGTTGAATCGTCCAGTGGCGTACAGCAAACTGCTAAAGTGACGATTGAAGTCGCCCCGCGCCCCATCCGTTCTTACCGAATTGCTCAATTCGCCACGCAGCGTGAATTGGAGCAATACCTTATCGACCGAGCCGTCGCCTTCTATGGCAACACATTCGGCGCATTTGTAGAGAAGTACGCCCCGCTTCCCGAGGGCGTCGTTCTACGAAATTACTTTGAAATGGATGCCATCAGCGCATACTCGACAAACGCCAGCCATTCTGAAACCAATACTCAAGTCGACGGCGTTGACGAAGCGGACATCGTCGAGACCGACGGACGGTATGTCTACACGCTATCGGGTGGAAAGTTAGCCATTATCGATTTGATCGATCCCTCCAAGCCCGTCCTTGCTTCGCTGACGGAGTTTGAAACGAAGATCGACAAGATGTATTTGCAGCAAGACCGGCTGACGCTCATTCACAGTGGCTCGCCTGCAAGAACCCATTACTCAGGTGTAGGGTCCGGTTACCAACGCGAGTTTAAAGAGGATCAGGCGGTTGTGCTTGTCTTGGACTTAAGCGACCACACCGCACCCACCGTATTGGAGCGTACCGAGCTTATCGGCTACATCGCCGATTCGCGAGCGATCGATTCAAAGGTTCACCTGGTCGTACAACATCCGTTCGAATATCCAGAATTAGGAGGAGATTGGATTGTCGACCCCATTCCGCCGGATGTCGAGAATGCCAACGTCGATCCATGGTCTGGCGTTGGATATGTTACCAGTCGCGGCACGGCTGGGGTTTGGGCCAACGAAACGTTGGAGCAATACTTGGACCGCGTTCGTGACCAACTGGTTAAGACGGGATTGCCATCATTCGATACCTACAATGCGGCAGGCGAAGTGGTAGCGTCTGGGCTGCTCACGACGCCGACTAATTTGTATAAGGCGATTGGCGGCGACGATCTGGTCGCGTCTCTGCTGACTATCGATACGGCTGACGCAATTTTGGGACCGTCTGCCGAGGCGACCAGTTTTATTGCCGATGCCCAAACGACGGTGTATGTTTCCACCGAATCGGCATACCTGTTTGCCTACGATTGGCAGACGGACACAACCACCATTCGTAAGCTTGATTTGTCGGAGGATGGAACCTTGCCCCTGGTGGCGATCGGGGAAATCCGAGGCAAGTTGCTCAATCCGTTCTCCGCCGACGAATACGAGGGGCGACTCCGCGTGGCGACCACCCAGCAGGAACGCCAGTACCTTCATAACGGTCGGTCTTGGCGGCAGCGCCGACTGTTCAATAACCTGCAAGTGATCGAGCAGGATGATGGGCAGCTCAAAGTTATCGGCGAAATTGTCAATCTGGCGCCAACGGAGACGATCAAATCCGTACGGTTCATGGGGGAGCGAGCCTACGTGGTAACATTCCGAGTGGTCGATCCGCTGTTCGCGATCGATCTGAGTGAGCCAACGGTGCCAGTCGTACGCGGCGCCCTGAAGATTCCCGGTTTTTCCAACTATTTGCACCCTGTTGGCAGCAATTATTTGCTTGGGATCGGTCGAGATGCCGACGAAATCACGGGGCGCCTTGGCCCTTTCCAGATTACCCTGTTCGACGTTTCCGATTTGGACCATCCAGCCGTTGCCGATCAAGTCACCTTCGAAGGGGCAACCTGGGTCCAAAGCGAGGCGTGGATCGATCATCACGCCGTGGCTTTCTTCGAGGAAGCTGGTGTCTTGGCCGTGCCACTCGCTTGGGGCGAGAGTGTCACCCGGGAGTTGGATGACGGAACGACCTACGAGTCCTACGAACGGCATGAGGCCACCTGGACATTTGCCGTCAAGACCAACGGTAAGGCGAAGCTGAAAGCCACGGGCAAGATCGAGCATCCGAAACCGCTTAGGACGGGAATCCTAGCGATAAATCCAATATCGATTACCACGATGCCTGTCACCAGCGTGTGGATTCCTCCACAACCAGTTACACCTCGGCCGATGCAACGAGCGGTTCGCATTGAGAATACCTTGGTCACCGTGTCCGACGTTTGGCTGCAAGTCCACAAACTGAACAACCCAAAACGACCCTTAGGGCAAATCCATTTGGGACCGCCGGTTGCCGACGACAGGTACACCATTGACGAGGACAGCGGTTCACACACCTTCAATGTACTTGCTAACGATCCCCCCTCAGCAACCAATGTGTCCACCACCATTGTCGCTGTTGGGGACTCGATTGGCGGAACGGTCCAAATTGCCACGACCGGCCAGTCCGTCGTATTCACGCCCGCAGAGGACTTCTTTGGCCAGGCCAGCTTTACCTACACGGTGGACGCCCCGATTTTTGGCGAAATCTCGGCCCGCGTGAATGTCTATGTTCGGGCAGCGCTCGACGATCCGACGGCTGTCGACGATAGGTATGGTCTGGACATCTCGACCGAAACGACCGAGTTCGATGTGCTGGCAAACGACCTGAATCCCGATTATACCAACGGAATTTATTTCTCCTATTCGCAATTTGCAATGCTTGATGCAATATTCACCCACCCGCCTGCCGGCAACCAAGGGTTGGTGATAGCTGAGGTTGGAGCCGCCAGTAGTGGCGCATCGGTGGAGATTACCGATCAGGGTACCGTGGCCTATACCCCGGCGGATGGCTTCGTGGGTGTCGACACATTTCGCTATGCCATTCGTGATCCTTTGGATCGCATGGATACTGCCACAGTAACCGTTTACGTCGGCATCGCACCGCCCTTGAAAGAGCCAATCCCAACCGGCAATCGGGTTATGGAACAATTCCCCGAAATAGAACCACTCGGCGAAGTGGGAGAGAAAACGGCAAACCGTTTGCACGAACCCGAGTTGTCCGTCACACCGTTTCCAATAGACGCTGTCATCGAATCATTGTTTGGATATTCAAACCAACCCAACCACCCTCCGACGGGATATCAGACCACGCTAACCGCTAGCGACGACGTACGGATCGATCCTGCAACACGGTGGGCCGATTTAGTGGATCGTACACACAACGAGCATACTCGAGCACACAACGAGCATACGGGGCAAAAATCACCATCGAGTCGAAGGCGTCAAAAACTTCACGACGAAGACGAAACCAACCATGAGAGCAATGGCAGCAATGAAAATAGCCTTGATGCCGGTGGACTTCGCGAGAGCTTCGTTGACTTCCGGAAGACGGGGTCAACTGCCTTCCGACCGTAAACCGCGGTCATACAAGGTCCTCACGATTCGCAGCTTCCACTCAAACCGAATCGAGGGGTCGCCACGCGTTTGGGCCACGTAAAAGATCGTTGTCACCAGGATCGCGAGCGCGACTGCACCCCATGCCCAGAGCCAAGGCACGACAACAATCACAAAGACCAGCAAAACCGCCACGACCAGAGGCAACAGTCGAGCCCCTTTCCAGAGACCCGGCCAGATGCCACTCAGAAAGCCGCCGAGGTAGATGGCCGTCATCGTCAGCCAGTCCTTCCAGGTCGCCAACGTCATCGACCATTCGAACAGACCTGGCATGCGTCCCCGGCGTCGCCGCCCACAGGGCGTAGAGCAGGATCGGCAAGGCAGCAACCGTCAGGTAGAGACAGACACCAATAAGCAGCTTCGCGCCAACAAGCTGCGTCCGCGAGAAGATCGATGGCCTGACCACGCGTTGCAGCCAGTTCGGATCGGCCAACGTAACGATCGAAGGGGGCCAAGAGCTCATGCTCACGTCGATCGAATTGGAAGACTAGGGCGCGCCGACAACGCGTATCGCCCCCAGTCGGTAGCGGCGCTGGCCATCGCCGTGAGCCAATGGCAACGCGATGGTCGGCGTGCCAATTGCATCGCCCACGGAGATATAAACGGCAAATTCGCCCACCGGCATATTCTGGGCACAGCCGAATTCGGCGGCAAACGTCATCGACTTGGCCTTGCCAGGTGGCCCGGGAGGAAGCTGGCGGACGTTGTGCTGCGAGTCGACAAACAGGGCCACGATGCCGCCCGCGGCATCTTTGAGTGTCACCGCGACGTGACCACCGGGATAGCAGGGAGCGACACCCGCGTTGGCCCACCGGGACGTCAGCGGAAATCGCTGCGATTTACTGACGGCCCTCGGCCACTCGGCTTGACGCAGTTGCAGCCGGTAACCGAGCCGCCGGTTGATCTGGCCGATCAGCCCACGCTGTTCGGCCAGGAATTCGCGCGGCCACCAGTGGATCGCCGCGTAGCTCGCGTGGTAGTCCTCCACGGCCTGCAAGTAGAGTGAGCCGTCGCCCCAAGCCCCGCGATCGCGGGAAGCACCGTAATGCTCACATTCGAGAATGACGGGGCGAAGCGGCCAGAATGGCTGCGCCATGGCAGCGTTGAAATAGTGCCGCGGCGGCGGTTGGACGAGGATACTGTCGTCGCGGAGCGTCAGCCCGTGCCGCAGGGCATAGCGAATCGTTTCGGTCCCGGGATACTGCAGAATGTCCAGACCAGGCGTCTTGTCCGAGACAAAGGCGAAATCGTCGTTGACCACCAGCAGCGTCTTCTTGAAATGCCTCAGGTGCAGGTCGATGTGGCGGACAAGCACTGACTGCGGGTACTTCATTCGCGTGCTGGAGAAGGTGTGGCCTTCGCCCCAGACACCAAACGAACCGACGTCGACGAAGTCGACATGCGGGTTGCCGTCAAACCGTGCGGCCACCGCGGCGAGAAAGTGATCGAGCTTGTCGAGAAACACCGGGTCGGCGTAGTCCGGCTCCCAGAACGGTCCCTGGGGATCGCGCTTGCCAGGCCGGAAGTTGTATCCGCGTGCCCCCGCGTCGGCAACCCACTTCGGTGTGGCGTAGCGAAGCCACGATTCGCAGCACGTTAGCCGCAACGCAATCCGCCTGCCCTTGGCAATCCAACGCTGGGCTGGCGCATCGACGATCGACCAGCGGAACTTCCCCTCTTCCGGCTCGATGAACGACCAGGGCAACCGCAGATAGATCGTCGCGAGCCCCGGAAAATCGTCGAGTGTGTCGGACGGCGCCAGGCGGCTGCCGTAGTTCTCGATGATGTTGCTGTAATAGTGCAGCGTCCAGCCCATCATCGGATTGACCAGCGCCGCGCCCGTATCCTGTGGGCGAACCGTCGTGGTCGGGACGGACTCTGCGGCGGCGGCACGCATGCAGCCAGCGCCCCCAACAAGGGTCAGCGCCGTGACGCTGCAGAACACGCCACGAAGCGATCGCATCGAATTGCCGCCGTCAGGCGATTGAAACATGGCGGTCATCGGTTCATTGCCCCTCAATGACACTCTTCCCCGCTTCGCCAATACCGCCTGGCCCCCAAGAGTCCTTCACGGCGTTCCCCGGGGGGCCGTCGCGTGATGGGGCTTCGTCAACCATCATGGCGTATCCTACTTTCCGATCGCACCATCGGGCAAGTCGTCTCGTTGTTTGGGTGCTGGAGAGCTCAGGACCACCCTGGTCGAAACGCCCCACACTGGCGGTTGCGGTGGTTTGTCCACACCATGCCAAAGACACCATGCCAAACACCATGCCAAAGACACAGACTTTGCGGACGAAGAATAGGTAGCTTGGGTAATATTAGACGGAACATTGCCCAAATTACCCAATTTTCCACGTTGAGGTCTGTGTCTTTTTTGGGTTCTTTTTTGGGTTCGTAATGAATGTTCGAACCGGATAGTACCGGACACGGTCCTCTAAAGTTCGTCTTGTCCAATCTCCTTCCAATTCGACGCTTGTATTTGGCGTGACGTTGCTGTATCTTGATGCGCACT
>Ga0114931_10001508_pt1 | contig 29743 bp, 23 predicted proteins | sample 2SBtaG_FD_89579 | JGI IMG/M metagenome (GOLD analysis project Ga0114931, IMG submission 89579) | Deep subsurface microbial communities from Kolumbo volcano to uncover new lineages of life (NeLLi) - 2SBTROV14_V59a metaG | ecosystem: Environmental > Aquatic > Marine > Volcanic | place: Kolumbo... | reverse complement strand
GAAGCAAGCCTGATGATCGAAAAACCGACGTTAACGCAACCCCACAAAGGCGGAAAACGCTTGAAGGTCGATAGTTGGCAATACCGACTGTTGATCAATTGGATCAAAGGTGGCGCAAAACCGGTTCCTTACAATCAGGCGGCGTTTGTAAAACTGGAAGTCACCCCGAGAGAAATCGTCTTTCAAAATAAAGGCGAACAACAACAAATGAAGGCGGTCGCGGTTTGGGCTGATGGGATGAAAGAAGACGTCACGCCTCTTTGTCGATTTCAATCGAACGACACGTCGGTTGCGACCATCGACACCAACGGACTGGTCACAGCAAAAACATCGGGCGATACTCACGTCGTTTTGTTTTACGATCAGGGCGTCGTCCCAATTCCGGTGATGAAACCTATTTCCAATAGGATTGGCAACAATTTTCCACATGTCGCCACACCGACGAAGATCGATAACCTCGTCGTTGAAAAACTGAAGAAAATGGGAATCGTTCCATCGGAACTTAGCACCGACCAGGAGTTTCTGCGACGAGTGAGCTTGGACCTGACGGGAACATTACCTACGCCCGAGGAAGTCAAATTGTTTCTGAAAGACCGGTCCACCTTCAAACGGAAAAGAAAAATTGACGAACTTCTGGAATCGCCCGCTTACGTTGCCTGGTGGACGACGAAACTCTGCGACTTCACCGGCAATAGCGACGATGCGCTGGTGAATGTGACTCCCGTTCGCGGCAGGGCATCGCAGGAATGGTACGACTGGATTCGCAAGCGTGTTGAAAACAATACGCCTTACGTCGATATCGTGGGAGGAATGATCGTGGCAACCAGTCGCAAAGACGGTCAGTCTTTCGAAGATTACTCGAAAGAAATGAGCGATCTTTACCGTAAAAATCCCAAGGAGAAATTTGAAGATCGCGACGACATGCCTCATTATTGGGCGAGAAGAACGTTCCGTCGCCCCGAAGAACGTGCGATCGGTTTCGCCTACAATTTCCTCGGCATTCATATCCAATGTGCCAAGTGTCACAAGCACCCGTTCGACCGCTGGACGCAGAACGATTTACGGCAGTTTCAAGGTTTCTTCGCCAACACAACGTTCGGTCGCAATCCGCAATCTCGACAGCAGTACCAGACAATGTTAAAGGGACTCGACCTCGTCGGTAAAAAAGGAAACATCGTTCGTCGAGAACTTCCCAAACTTCTCAACCAAGGGAAAACGATTCCATTCCAGGAGGTTTACACAATCCAACCTCGCAAACCAAACCGCAAAGCGAATAATCGAAATCGTCGAAAAAACCGGCGACGCAATCGCGGTGCGACTTCGGCCAAAATACTCGCCGGGGAAACCATCGACCTCACCGAACAAAAAGATTCCCGCCAACCACTGATGGACTGGCTCCGCGATCCCAAGAATCCCTATTTTGCGAAAGCGTTCGTGAACCGCGTTTGGGCTTCGTACTTCAATGTGGGAATCGTCGAACCGGCGGACAATCTCAGCCTTGCGAATCCTCCCAGCAACGGCCCGTTGTTGGATTACCTGACTCAGGGGTTTATCGCAAACGAATACGATATGAAATGACTTCATCGCGAAATTACCAACAGCCGAACTTATCAACTTGGCTGGAAACCGAATGAAACGAATGCAAAGGATTTGCGAAACTTCAGTCATTCGATTCCTCGAAGAATTCCGGCCGAGGTTGCCTTCGATGCCATGCGGTTCGCGACATCGTCCGATCGCGAACTTGTCGCATTGCACGAGAACCCGGAATCAAGGGCGATCCGTATCCCCGGAGCAGGACGCCGCAATCGCGGACCACGCATCAGAAACCGCAACATTCCCGACCCTCGCTACGCCATGACCGTCTTTGGACGATCCACCCGCGATAACAACTGCGATTGCGATCGCTCGTTCGATCCGAGTTTGATTCAGACAGCTTACCTGTATAACGACCGGGACGTGCAGCAGATTCTCGATCGTAGAGAAGGAGGTTGGTTACGACAGGTTGCCAAAGAATGGAAGATTCCTTTTCGATCGAGTGTTGCACCGCAACGACGTGGAAAAAAGCGCCCGGCGAATTACAAAAAGACGGTCGCCAATTTTCAGAAGAGAATTCGTGCTCTTCGCAAAGCGAGAAATCCGCGAAAAATCAGGAAAGTTCAACAACAGTTGAACGCCTATTATCGTCGCTTTGGAAGAGATAATCGAAATAAAAAAACAACCTCTGGCGATAAAAACAGACCCTCAGCCAGAGATTATCGGGAGGTCATCGAACAGTCTTATTTGAGGACACTCAGCAGGTATCCCACCGAAAAAGAAATGGAAACAAGCAAGGCTTACATCCAGAAATCTCAAGACATTCTGAACGGTGTTCGTGGTTTGATGTGGGCTTTACTCAATACGAAAGAGTTCATCGTCAACCACTGATAATCCCAGAAAAGCACCCCGGCTGCTTCAGACAGCCGGGGTGCTGGCGAGTAAAAAATTCGAACTTTACCCGAAAGGAATTCTTATGGCAATTCATCGAAACTGTGAAGGTCTCAAACGCCGCGATTTTCTCAAGGCTGGTGCCATCGGTGCAACCGGACTCACAATGGCGAATTACCTGAAAATGGTTGAAGCCGGAGTTGTGAAGAAGAGTGGCGCGAAAGCTGCCATCTTTATTAACCTACAGGGTGGGCCGTCGCACATGGATACGTTCGACCTCAAACCGAACGCTCCCAAAGAGTTCCGCGGTCTGTTCAATCCTATCGCAACCAACGTGTCCGGGATCGAGTTTTGCGAGCATCTTCCAAAACTTGCCAAATGTGCTGATAAGTTTGTGATTCTTCGTGGTGTCACGCATACTCTTGGTGCCCATGCATTGGGAAGCGAGTACGTCAACACGGGAACGCGACCGCTTCCTTCGATTCAACTTCCCGGTTACGGTGCGGTGGTCACCAAGGAATTTCCCAATCCGAAAGATCTTCCCCCATTTGTGGCAATTCCCAACAGTAACCAGAGACCTGGTTTTCTAGGCGTAAAATACGCACCACTCAATACCAGTACCACACCCAGAGCCGGTCAGCGATTTACGGTTCGTGGAATTTCTCTGTCCAATGGACTGACAGTCGCAGAAGTCGAAAAACGTCAGAATCTCCTCAAAGATCTCGATACGGCGTTCCAGGGATACGAAAAGGATTCTCAACTCGTCGATGCACTCGATAAATTCAATCAGCAGGCTTATGCGATGATTACCTCACGAAAAGCTCGCGATGCCTTCGATATCAGTAAAGAAAAGCCAGCGTTCGCGAAGCAATTCGGCACCACGCCTTTCGGTTTAAGCTGTCTTCTTGCGAATCGGTTGGTGAGTTCGGGCGTTCCGTTCGTGACGATTTCGCTCGGTGGATGGGATACACACCGCAATAACTTCCCCAGTCTGAAAGATAAATTATTACCCACGCTCGATGCCGGTCTTTCCGGACTTTTTAACGGTCTCGCCAGCCGTGGTCTTCTCGATTCCACCGCTGTGTTCGTCACTGGAGAATTCGGACGGACACCCAAGATCAACAACCGCAGCAATCCCGGTGGCAGGGATCATTATCCACGCTGCATGTTTATGCTGATGGCGGGCGGTTCCGTCAGGGGTGGGCAGGTCGTCGGAAAAAGCAACGCCAACGCCACCGGTCCTCAAAACAAGGGTTTCTCGCCCGCAGACGTCGCCGCCAGTTTCTACCACAATCTCGGTATCGATCATACGAAGGAATACAAAAGCACCACAGGCCGACCGATTATGATCGTCCGTGATGGGCATGTGATTCCCGAGTTATTCGCCTGAGAGAAAGCAAATTCGAGCGGAACGATTTGAGGATGCACTATGTTGCTTGTCCGATTGGGTGGTACGCCCTGAGTCTCCGAAGGGTGTGGAATTGGACCCGCGCCCCTCAAGAAACGGCCCCAACTTTCCACACATGACGGGTTCCGTACTCCAGAAGCAACAAAACGCTTGGACCGCTTGGAAACCCGTGCGGCTCTGATGAATCAAATCGCCCCGGAAGCTTGTCCGGTTCGCTTCAAAAAGTTTTCGCTGCTCTGCAACTGACAAAGCGAAATTGTTGTGTTACCATCATTCCGCAGCACAATGGAATGAATTCCACACGGGTCGATTCGCTGTCGAGACTCACTAGAACCGGTTGACTATCAACCTTGGAGCTATCCGCAATGAAAGCGTCCGATTTATTTGTCAAAGCACTTGAGAATGAAGGTGTTGAGTTCGTTTTCGGAATTCCCGGCGAGGAAAACCTCGACTTTCTCAATTCACTCTCGCGGTCCCAGATTCGGTTGATCCTCACGCGTCACGAACAAGCTGCGGGGTTTATGGCAGCCACTTACGGACGGCTAACCGGAAAAGCAGGGGTCTGCCTTTCCACTCTCGGTCCCGGGGCGACGAACCTGGTCACCGCTGCTGCCTACGCCCAGCTTGGCGGAATGCCGATGGTAATGATTACGGGGCAAAAACCTGTCAAGTCGAGCAAGCAGGGGCAATTTCAAATTGTCGATATTGTCGACATGATGCGACCGCTCACGAAATACACGCACCAAATTGTCAGTGGATCGAACATTCCTTCGAGAGTACGAGAGGCGTTTCGGCTCGCCCAGGAAGAACGTCCCGGTGCCGCACACCTGGAACTTCCTGAAGACATTGCACGTGAAGAAACCCACGAACCGGTGCTGAAAGCGAGCGTATCGAGACGACCAACTGCCGAAACCAAAGGCGTCACCGCTGCGATCGAAAGAATTCAATCGGCCACTCATCCCTTAGTTCTGGTCGGTGCTGCCGCGAATCGAAGATTGACCAGTCACATGCTACGTCAGTTTATTGAGTGCTGCGGAATTCCGTTTGTGACAACTCAAATGGGAAAAGGAGTCGTCGACGAAACTCACCCGCTGTTTTTGGGGAACACGGCCCTCTCTTCACACGATTTTGTGCATTGTGCTATTGACTGCGCAGACTTAATTATCAACGTGGGACACGATGTGATCGAAAAACCCCCTTTCTTCATGTCGACTGGTGGAGTGGATGTGATTCATATCAATTTCTTTTCGGCTTCGGTCGACCCTGTCTACTTTCCACAATTTGAAGTCATTGGTGATATTGCCAATAGTGTCTGGCAAATCTGCGAACGCATTGTCAAACAGCCGCATTGGGATTTCTCTCGTTTTATGCAAGTCAAACAGGCCGTGGAATCCCATTTGAATGAAGGCATCCAGGACAACCGATTCCCTCTCACTCCGCAATGCCTCGTCGCCGATGTTCGAAAAGTCATGCCCGAGGAAAGCATTATCACCCTGGATAACGGCATTTATAAAATTTGGTTCGCTCGGAATTATAAAGCCTGCCATCCGAACACAGTCCTGCTCGACAACGCACTGGCAACAATGGGTGCAGGTTTGCCTTCGGCTATGGCAGCGAGGCTCGTTTATCCCGAACGAAAAGTGATGGCAATTTGCGGTGACGGCGGATTCCTGATGAACTCACAAGAAATGGAGACAGCGGTTCGCCTAAAGATGAATCTCGTCGTCCTTCTTCTCCGCGACAATGCTTACGGTATGATTCGATGGAAGCAATCAAATATGGGCTTCGATGACTACGGTCTGGAGTTCGGAAATCCCGACTTTGTGAAATACGCCGAGAGCTACGGTGCTCATGGTTATCGTGTCGAGAGTGCCGAGCAGTTTGTAAGTCTTATGGAAGAGTGTCATCGCACACCCGGTGTGCATCTCATCGATGCGCCGGTCGATTATTCCGAGAACGATCGAATCCTCAATCACGAAATCAAAGAAAAAAGTAGCCTCCTTTAACGAGAATCATCAGATGCTTCAAAAATCGTATCCGTTCTACCTGGCAAACTCCCCGGAAAGCCCCAATACCGATCTTGAAGTCACCGACAAACACACCGGTCAGGTCGCAACACGAGTTGCCTTGGCTGATGCAAAGACAATCGGTCGAGGCATCGCCTCAGCTGTCGAAGCCACAAAACCGATGCGACTCATGCCTCCTTACGAACGCCAATCGGTTTTGAATCATTGCGTCCAGAGATTTACCGAGCGTTTCGACGAGCTGGCAATGGCGTTGTGCATCGAAGCCGGCAAACCGATCAAAGACAGTCGGGGTGAAGTGACCAGACTCATCGACACGTTTCGTGTCGCTGCCGAGGAATCGGTGCGGCTTGGCGGTGAAATACTCAATCTGGAAATTTCGCCCAGATCGCGCGGGTATCGAGGAATGCTCAAACGGGTTCCCATCGGGCCTTGCTCGTTCATTTCGCCATTCAATTTTCCATTGAACCTTGCAGCTCATAAAATTGCACCTGCGCTCGCTGTGGGTTGCCCATTCGTCTTGAAACCGGCAAGCCGCACACCCATCGGTGCTTTGCTCATAGGCGAAGTGCTTGCCGAGACCAGTCTACCAAAGGGAGCTTTCTCGATTCTGCCATGTCGTCGGGACGGGGCCCAACTCTTTACAACCGACGAGCGATTGAAATTACTAAGTTTTACCGGTTCACCGTCCGTGGGATGGATGCTCAAATCGCAAGCTGGAAAGAAAAAAGTCGTCCTGGAACTCGGCGGGAATGCGGCGTGCATTGTCGATCGAGATGCCGATCTCGACGATGCCGTGAAACGAATCGTCCATGGAGCATTCTACCAATCCGGCCAAAGTTGCATCGGCGTGCAACGTGTCATTGTGCATCATTCGGTTTACGATGAATTCAAACAAAAACTTGTTTCGGCAACGATCGAGTTGAAAGAAGGCGACCCCAAAGACGAAAACACATTCATCGGTCCAATGATTTCCGAAAAAGAAGCGTCACGCCTTGAAGAATGGATTTCGGCGGCCCTTGATGCCGGGGCAACACTTCTTTTCGGAGGAAAACGGAATGGTGCCCTTTTACAAGCGACTGTTTTAGAGGATGTCCCCAGGAATCAAAAAATTTACACCCACGAAGCATTCGGCCCCGTTGCCGTTCTCAGTCGTTTTGAAAAATTCTCAGAAGCTCTCGATGAAGTCAACGACAGCGAATTCGGTTTACAAGCCGGAATTTTTACGCGCGATCTCTACAACATGCAGATGGCATGGGACGAGTTGGAAGTCGGTGGTGTCGTGATTGGGGATGTTCCGTCCTGGCGGGTCGATAACATGCCTTATGGAGGCGTTAAGAACAGCGGTCTCGGTCGTGAAGGCATCCGCTATGCCATGGAAGACATGACGGAACCCCGTCTTCTCGTCATCCGTACGCCGTAGAGATCATTCCCGCTGGAGCGTCTGGTTTTTCTCATCGAAAGTATCTGTCCGCAAAGTCGATGTTGACTTCAGCAGCAAAGCCAACGTGTTATTCACGAAGATGGATCTCTTGGTTAAACTCGAATGATCCGTCGCCAGAGCAATCGATGTGGTCTTCCGAATCAATATTGCTCTATCAAGAAGTAATCTTCAAATTCAAAAGGCCTTGTCAATGTTTTGACAACCGATGCTCTGGCGAGTCCAAAAGACATTTTCCACTCGACCGAAAGTCATGCCGTGCGGTCGATATTATTGCTCGCTTCGATAAGTCTCTCCACAAACGCTTCGCACTTCTCTTTGTCCGGTGCTCCTTCACAGATGGGATGAGTTTTCGATCGGTCCAACTCGGTGTCGTCTGCGGAGTGGACAGTTAACTGAAGATCGTGACTTTTGGACATTGGTAGTTCCTCTGGTTGTCTGATGGGTGGCTCGTTTGCCAATCCGTTGGCATCGAGAAATTCACAGAGGCGACGCAGTTGTGCGGGAATCCTTACACCATTTTGAATCAATTCCCGAAGAACGATTGAGAATCTCCAAAACAAGATTGACGTGGCATCAGCTTAAATCCAGAAGTAAGAACCTGTTGCGTTTCATATCGTTCACTTCGCCGGGCTGGCCAGTTGCTGTGCAATTCGTTTCGAAAACGAAACACCAAAACGAACTCAAATCTGAAGATGAGAACCTCACAATTTCGAATAATCCATAGGACTGACTAGCCCGCGATTTGTAATAATTTCAATCGGCGAAATAAAAAACTCATGACAAGAATAAGTAATGAAAGATGATCGACAGGAAGTTCGAGCGTGAACAGAAACGAATCGCAATGCCATCTCAAGAAAGATCAGCCATGACCTCGAGAATATTTTCTCATTCCCTTTCGGTCGGTCAGCGATAAAAACAATTTCTTTGTTCACGCACAGAGATCACCACATACTTCGAAGCAACACTTCGAAATTGCCTTCCCCAATAGTTGCAAATTTGATATCAACCCATCCCTTTCGCTTTCCTGGTTGCAATTTTAGAAAACCGAATCGATTTCTGTACTTTTTCAGCATGAGTTGGCCTTGGATAGTACGATCCGATTGTGTCGGCATCCGAGGAATGGCGACGCATTGCTCGCAATGCGAAATCCGATTGGGAAACGTATCGTCTGTCTCGAAAAATGAGTGAGTATTCTCTCAGTCAAAAAATCATGCAACAAATTATTTTTCAAAGAACATTTCACGACAAAGAGCATTCGCAGATTAGGTACGAGCCAGGATCCTTGCGAGGGAGTGTTTCGATATTGTTCCTATTTTTGATGGCGACTACTATCGTCGGTCTTTTTGTGGCCGATTGTCTTAATTCGGAACTTTCGGAGTCTCCCAATCTGGAAACTGCGTCCGTGACCATTCCGGCTGACACTTCTGACCCTTCTCATACCGACCCTTTACGCCATATTTCTATTCGTCATTCGGAACAATTCGGAAAAAAGCAGAATGCTGCGAACTATCAAACAGCAACCGTGCAAACTGTGTTTGTACCGGGTGATAGAGATTGGAAGAATTCTGGAGTTCATATCCAAGCCGGACAAATTATCAACATCAAAGCGAATGGCACAATTCATGTTTCTCGACCGAAGAAACACAAAGAAAATCTCAACACGAGTTTCAGTCCCTCGGGAACCTTTCATTTTATGAATGAAGAAATTGCCAAACCGTTTCCGCTGCCGGCGGCGGGTGCAGGTCCGACACCCTGCTATGCTCTCATCGGTCGTGTCGGTCGCCAAGGGAAACCCTTCTATATCGGAAACCGCTGTAGCATCGTAACAAGTCAAACGGGAGATATTTGGCTGGGAATCAACGATTTTAACCTCAAAGAAAACACAGGAGGATTCGAAGTCAAACTGACTGTCGGTGCCGCTCTCGAACCCGTCTGTATTCGTCAACGTATTCTACCCAACTATCGAGGTGGATCTCCGAAACCGGGCAGCGACGTACTCATCATCTACGTCGATGGATTACGGCCAGATGTCGTTGAAGAGATGTCAGCCATGGGACATTTACCGAATATCACACGCGTCTTTCTACAAGGCGGGACAAAACTCGAACACATTTTTACCGCGTTCCCTTCCGATACGATTACATCGAACGGGACGATGTGGACCGGCACGTTTAGTGATCGGCATGGGATGAAAGCACAAGTCGGTTTCAACCGCCGCAAATGCACGAGCGAAAACTATTTGGGGAAAGAAGGCCCGGTCTTAAGCGATCGTTTACTCATGCCGCACGGATTAGACCGTTTTTTACTCAATGGAAGAACGACTATTGTGAAGGCAGTAAAGGGGAAAAAGGCGGCACAACGCTTCCATGATCTTCGAACGAGCGAAACTCCGACATTGAGACATTATCTCGCTCGTCACAATCGAAAACTTGGTGCAGGCATCATGCCGGTGATGAACGATCTCGCTCCACAGTTCTGGAGTCGCTATTTTGCCGACGATGCACCCTTTCTCGGTGTACAACAAGCGGAGCAATACATCGATGAAGTCAATACGGACTACGCAATTGATAATCTTTTTCGATCCGATCATGCAGTGACATTGGTTTGGTTACCTGAAACCGATGCTGTCAGCCATCACGAATTTCGTGGTCAATTCGGCATGGCTCGTCGCACAATCGCCGAAGCCGATCGACTCATCGGTAAAATGATTTCCAGCTTACAGCGACAAAACCGACTGAAAAAAACCTATTTGATCCTCGTCAGTGATCACGGACACATTGGAGGTCGATTTTCACACCTCGAACGTTTCGATCTTGTCAACGAGTTCTTCCACAGACCTAGCAAGATCGACTCTGAAGGCCGTTGGGTAGGAGGAGGTTTGGGGCTTTCCGTGCGACAACATCGATATTTCAATCCATCCAGAGGAGATCACAAGAAGGATTTTGTTTTTCTGGACTCTGTTGGAGACGGAGTTGCCCAAGTCTATCTTCCCAAAAAGCATTACGGTTCGCGGGATTGGTCCGGACCCAATCGGATTGGCGATCTCATGCGCTTTCAAATCAGGCAGCGAAAATACGGGGTCGATCTCATTCACGCATTGGCGCGATTCTCGACTTGGAGTCACCGTCACGATCGGAAGACGTCATCCGCCATCGGTCGAATCGATTCGAAGAACAATCCGCCGAACCCTACAATCAAGTCTGCAGATTCCGGTCCGATCGATCTGGTCCTCGCCAAAATCGACGATCGATCGGTTTTGATCGTCAACGGAATGCGCGGCCATGCAGTGATCGATCGGCGTCGCAACAAGAACGAACGATTCGAATATCGCTATCGTGTCGTTAAAAATGTTCGCCCAACAAAAGATGGCGGTTTGAAATTCGATATCGTAGAACATCCTCGAACCGATCCTCTTCGTTTCGCAGGTGCGATCGATTCTCGACTCATCGGTACTTATCACTCCGAACGAAAATGGTTACGAATTACCGCTGGAACAATTTACCCAGATTCCGTCGTCACGATGGCCTGTCACATGTTATGGCAGAAACATCTTAGAGCACGCGAACAGGTTTATGCCCCCGATCTGGTGATCACAGCCAACCCTGGTTGGCAGTTCAATACGATTAACGAACCGGGAACGGCTCACGGTCATCCCTTCCAGGAAACGATGCGAGCATCGTTATTCTTGGCAGGTCCGAATATATTCCATGGTGCAATCCTGTCTGAGCCGGCGAGACTGGTTGATTTGCTTCCCACGGTGCTCGAAATGGCGGGTATCCCTTACGATGCCCAAGAGTTCGACGGCAAAGCAATCCACTCGATTTATCGATCCGGGAAGACACAGAGGTCTATTGTCACGATGCCTTTGCTATGGCAAGACATCGAGTTGGGTGGTGAGTCGCCCATTGTGTATGCGCCACGGCAAGAGTATCCCGTCCAACCGCGTTCTGTAAATCGACCGGGAAGTTTCTGGGATATCAACAATATCGTTTACAATACGTTAGGTTTATCTGAAACGAGCGTGAACCGCGTCATTGGCGATGCCGCACGATTGGCTGGTATTCGTTTCCGGCCGTTACGATCCACCTACCGCTGGGCTAACGATGAGTTCAAGCGGGAGCATGTGGATACTCCGAACCTCCAACTCAATAAGGTGAGTCTCGGTGATTACAGTTGGTATTCGACTGGAAACCTGCAACGACTGAATAATTCAGTCGACTAGGCGCAGCGTCAAGTCGAAAAATTCTACCGCAAGTTAGCCGCACCGTTGGGGACAAAAACCGTGCTGGGAACCCCGTTCACGAATGGTGCTATCGATACCGTTCAATACAGTGCTTGGGAACTGCGCCGTGTTGGTAGTATCGCTGCAACTCACGCCCTGGATCGCTGGTTGCTCGACGGAATCGAAGACGGGGCCGACCGAATTCTTAACCATGGTTTGTCCCAACCAGCACAAAAACCTACAATCCGACACGATCACTGAATCAATTCGTTTTCGCGTCAAATCGATCATTCTTGATCATGCACGAGATGTTCGAGATCACAAACGAAAATCAAGTTGAGTACGATGAATGCGACAATCTATTCAGAAATGGCAGACGTTTCGTTTCCTCTCGAATCAGGCGAATTTCGCATTTCAAGAACCGAACACTTTTGAGTGATTTTTTCTTACGTTTCACATTTATTTGTGTAAGGTCTCAGTAGATTGACCGTCACCCAAGTGTTTCTATCAGCCTCGACAGTCTTGATTCTTGATTGATAACTTTTTAGTGCAAGATTTGCGATTATGAAAAAATAGATAAGGATGATCTATGAACGCATCGAACCCAACCACTTCTTCAGTCGAGAATAATTCACCTTCGCAGGGCAAAGAAACCGCCTGCGCCAGACATAATTCTCGACGTTTACGAATTGTCGCTCTTTCTTTTCTTCTTTCACTTATCGCGGTGATTGTCATCGGCTTCATTCTTTTCAAAACTGGAAGACTGGAAAATGTATTAGTGAATTTTTTCGGTCCTCCCAAAGTGAAACTCCACGAAGCGTACGATGAAAAAACGGGTGGTCCCGAAATGGATCATTCGCTTTTCGAATCGCTATTGAAAAATAATGTGGATTCCGATGGATGGGTCAATTATGAGAACATCAAGAACGATCCCAAACTCCTGGACAATTACATTGCTGCTCTACGTACGACACCATTCGACGACATGGGACGAAGTCAAAAATTGGCACTGCTTATCAATGCTTACAATGCTTTTACGATCAAACTGATTGTCGAAAACTATCCACTGAGTTCGATCAAAGATATTCCTGCCGCGAAACGCTGGGATGATATTCGCTGGAATGTCGGCGGTCATGTTTGGAGTTTGACTCAGATCGAACAGAAACAAATACGGCCAAAATTCAAAGAACCACGAATCCATTTTGCTCTGGTTTGCGGAGCGATCGGATGCCCTCCGTTACGAAATGAGGTTTATCAGGCAAATCATTTGGAAGCGCAACTTTCAGACCAGGCAGTTTATGTCCATAGCCACCAAACGTGGTTCCAGTTTGACTCCACAAAAGACGATCTTGTCCGCTTAACGAAGCTCTATAGTTGGTACGGAGACGATTTCACCCAAGTTGCCGGTTCGCCGATCGACTTTGCTGCTCGATATTCTCCGCAACTTCAACAATCCTTAAATTCTGGTACCGCACCTCGAATCTTTTGGCTCGATTACGATTGGACTCTGAACGACAAGAAAAACAAATCTCCACGGTAATGCGGCTTGCAGTATTAGGAATCGCTCCCCTTTCGCTTTGAGTTGACATTCGAAACCGCTGAGATGGAGACCCCGTTCGACGAGAAAAAAAATGATTGAAGTATTCGCGTTTGGTGGGTTGGATCGGTGTTAAGCACATACGCATTACACAGAGTTGCTGCGAGGAGGCAAAATAATAGGTCATTCCCAGGTCAGGATATTAGGCTTGGAGGCGATTTCGTTATGTCGATTCATGGAATTACCTGCGATTCACCAAACAGCTTTACAAAAATGATCATTGCACATACCTCAAAATCCGCTCACTCCCAGTGCTCTCCGGCTGGATGAAGATATTTCGCTGAAGAGAGACGCAACGCAATAGCCGTAATCCGTGATGCTCTCTCGTGACGTGACTTCAGACTCCGCAATGTTCTTCAGGCGAATTTTCAGATCTTGAACAAAAGTGCGATATTCTTTTGGGATTGTAAAGATTCCATGTAAGGATATTTCAGAAACGCTGTCGCCCTAATATCAGGTCGACCCAATCGATGACGGCGAAAAAGAGACACCGTTGCAATCACTAACATGTCTTCTATTCGATGAAACCGGCAAACCCGTGCAGGAGAAAACATGGCAAACTACAAAAACTCTACCATCGAAGAATTCAAAGAACAGCAATTACAATTCACATCTCGACAAGGGCGTCTCGAACAAATCGATCGTGCAGAAAAATTGCTTGGTGAAATTGACCCCTGTGACACTTACTCGTACCGACGTTTTTACGAACGTATTACCAGGAATCGTTTCGATGGTGAGTCTCGTTTGAAAATTGAAGGTCGAGAAGCGGTCCACGATCTTCGATGTTTCGTGGAGGATCTTTCCGAGAGCGTCGAGATGACTGTCGAATCGATTAAAGAGCCGGTGCTGACCATCGAAGATCTTTGTCGAAAATATCATGTCTCCTCAAAAACGGTGGATCGATGGAGAGATCGTGGCCTGGCCAGTCGTCGATTTCTCATCGGACACCGTAAGCGGATTGGATTTCTGGAATCGTCGGTAGATCGATTTGCCAAACAGCATTCCGAAGAAATGAAGCGTAGTCGAAATTTCACACAGCTTTCGGGATGGGAACGTGAAGAAATCGTCCGACGAGCGCGTCGCATGGCTCGATACGGTCGCTGCCCTTCCGAGATCAGCAAGCATCTGGCAAAGCGAATGAGCCGTTCCCCCGAGACCATTCGTCATGCCCTGAGCGAGTACGATAATAAACACCCTCATGCCAGCGTCTTCCCGCAACATTCGTCGAGAGTCTCCGACGAGCGAAAACAGGAAATCTTTCGCAGTTTTCGTCGCGGAGTTCCCGTCGAACGACTGGCGAAACAGTTCTGCCGCTCGAAAGGAAGTATCCATCGCATTATCTCCAGCCTGCGTGCCAAGAGGTTGCTCGAACAACCGATCAAATTCATGGATAGCGAGGAATTTCGCATGGACAATGCCGAAGAAATTATTCTGCAACCCCCGCCGACAGAAAAAAAAAACACCAAAACAATCAAACCGCTACCTGGTCTGCCACCCTATCTCGAGAGTTTATATGCCGTTCCATTACTCAGCCGAGAGGCAGAACAGTATTACTTTCGCAAGATGAATTATCTCAAATACAAAGCCTGTCATCTGCGCGAGACGCTGGGTTTCGGTCGTCCTCGCTCAAAAAGCATGGATCGTATCGAATCGCTTTTGGATCAATACCTTGAAGTCAAAAATTTTTTAATTCGCAGCAATCTTCGCTTAGTCGTCTCTCTTGCAAAACGATACGTCAAGCCTGGTGACAATTTCTTCGGAATCGTCAGCGACGGAAACATGTCGCTGTTTCGAGCCATTGAAAAATTCGATTACACTCGCGGCAATAAATTTTCAACTTATGCAACATGGTCGATTATCAAGAATTTCTCGCGTACGATTTCCAAAGAACATGCCGTTCAGGAAAGGTATCGAACTGGAACCGACGAACTATTTCAATACACGGTCGAGAAACGTGCTAATCATCATCGGGAAGAAATGATCAATCAACAGCAGCGACAGGTTATCGCCAGTATTTTAACGCAACTCGATGAACGAGAAAAAAACATCATCGTATTGCGGTTTGGCCTGGAACAGGGAGTTCGACCGAATACTCTCGCGGAAGTGGGATTGCGACTGGGTGTTACCAAAGAACGAATTCGACAAATCGAATCGCGTGCCTTGCGAAAACTACAGAAAATCGCTCAAATCCAACGACTCGATATCCCCGGTCTTGAAGAATAGCGTGTAGGCAACACTTCGTCGGCTGGACGATTTCCGACACGATCTTCAGGTTTTCGGCCATCAGATAAAAATACGAGTTCTCGGCGAAATGGTTGCCTTGGCGATTTTCGACAATCGAGATCGTGGTTTTCTAGAACTTCCGTTTACGGGATCGAATTATGAGTCTCAGTTCGATTCGACGATCAATTGCCTGAACGGCGTTCTCACGGAATCTTCCCAATGTGGGATATCGGAAGAAACTGCGCTCATTGGCAAATTCCCCGCCACTTGCCATAATAACAGGGAAGTCAACAGGGTCAGATGACACTCTGGGAGTGAATCCCGTAGTCGTGGTGATGGACTCCCGATTCTGAAACCTGAGCCAAAACGGTTGTTCGCATCAACTTTTAGATCAAAGATGAAGGTTGCTCGACTCAAGTTGAGTACGACAACCCAGTGCAAAGCAGACTATTCCAGACCCGTTTTTTAAACCTTTAAGGCATACCCGTATGGAAGAAAAAGCGGAATCGATTTCAGACGGGTTGCATCCAGCAACCTGGGTCGACCAATATGGTGATTATCTGTTTCGTTATGCTGTCTCGCGATTGCGGAACAGCGAAGCTGCCGAAGAAGTCGTTCAGGAAACATTTGTTGCAGCATTGAAACACGTCGAACAGTATGAGGGAAAAGGGGTTGAAAGAGCTTGGCTGCTGGGAATCTTGAAACGGAAAATAATCGATTTTATTCGCGCGCGAAATCGCACCAGCACTCTCATGGAAGCGGATTCCAACGATATTTCCCAAACACTGTTCGATCGCAACGGAAACTGGCAAAAAGAGAATGCGGCGGTCATTCAACGACCATTGGACTCGTTGGAACGTGAAGAATTTTGGCGGATTTTACATGCATGTCTGGAATCACTACCATTGAAACAGGCGGACGTTTTTGTGCTTCGCGAAATGGATCACCAAAAAACAGAAGTCATTTGTAAGGAATTGGAAATCTCTGCGTCGAATCTGTGGGTCTTGCTTTATCGTGCACGATTGCATTTATCTCATTGCATGAAAGCTCGTTGGCAACAGGATTTTATTTCATAGAAGATCGAGAATCATGCTCTCTTGCGAAGAAATTTCAAAACTCGTCTCGGAATCATTCGAACAAAAAATATCGTTATGGAAACGCTTGAATTTGCGGTTTCATCTCAGTATGTGTCGTTTATGCCGAAGGTTCCACAAGGATCTCGTTCATCTGAACCAAGAATCGAAGCACATCGCAGAACAATTCGAAAAAGAAGTCGATAAAGAGTCGAGTGCGAAACTCTCGGAAGAATCCCGCGACCGAATGAAACGCTTGCTGGAATCTCGCTCACCATAATCGCTCCACTTCTTGTCAAATACGTAGACGGTCGTTGCTTCCGGTCGTTTGCGCATGATTCGCTACAAACATTCGAACTATGATCTTACAGAAAAAGCTTACCGTAATTTTGGGATGAATAATCTCCAATCGCATCGCAAGGCTGGTGCAAGAACCAGATTTTATTTTCTTCAAATGTCTCGATCCGTTTATCAATTTCTTGAAATTTCAGGAAAATCGAATTTTTTTATTATCGACGTAAGGAATCTCACATTTTTCCGTCACCCCATCGTTCCACGGTTGCCGCAATCGCGCAAAGTGTCTCTTTGTTGTATCACTTGCAACCGATCGACACAAAAAAACAATTTCATTCGAAAGGAACGAGCGATGCCAGAAAACCTGTGGTACTTGAACCAATGTGAACTTTTTCAATCACTGACGGACGAACAAATTTCAAAGCTCGAAGCGCAAAGCCGAGTTCGCACATTCCCCAAAAATAGTCCCATCTATTTATCTGACGAAAGAGCGAATTATGTTTTTCTATTAGCTGAAGGTTTGATGAAAATCTCACATATTACCGACGAAGGAAAAGAATCGATTTTGGCGTTTATCCAATCGGGTGACCTGTTTGGAGAATTAGCCATTCTCGAAAACGAACAAACGGACGAATACTTATATGCCCTGGAAGCATCGACCCTTGTGATGATCCCAAAAGGAGAAATGACTCAACTTATGGTTGAGCATGCAGAAGTCGCTGTCGGAATGACAAAAATTATTGGAAGAAGACATCAACAAATCGAACGCCGATTAAAAAATCTTTTGTTCCTTTCGAATCGAGAGAAGCTCGTTCATGTTTTACTCGATTTGGCAGAACAATTTGGTTCTTTTCAAAACGATCAAATTCACCTGCGCATCAAACTTTCTCACCAAGACCTTGCAAGTTTAATCGGCAGCACCCGGGAAACCGTAACCCTGACACTTGGGCGTTTGAGATTGGAGGGAAACGTTTCCATAGCCGGTCGTCAAAATATCATCCTCACTCACCCGAACATTCTTGCAAGAAGCGTCCATCGTAATTTACAGGGGCAACCGCATCTGAGGCCAACGCTTCTAGCAGGCTAGATTCGCCTTATCGGAAACGCTGTGATGGCACGTGATCGATTTCGCAATTGTCGTTCGTCATATCAACAGACACGTTTTGCCAAACTATTTTTTTGGGAATCTTCGAATCGGATTCGACATCCCGAGTAAAAAAACGAATTTCCAGGCACAAATGGGAAACTTTTCCAGACGATCTTCCATTAAATGTTCGGCGCAACACTTGCCGATTCAAAAAATGAAGCATCAGTCCATTCCTTAAACCAGTTTTGCAGGTTCTCAGCAAAACTGTCCCTGTCTGGCTGGTGGGTTTTCACCACAGCCTGAATTGCTTCTTCCAATGTCTGACTATCGTTTAGTGCCGTAAGAAGATCGTACTGAAGTTCCGAAAGGGACCATCGTCGAACGCGATATTCGATTCTACTGATCGCCAGATACGTCGGTATCGGTTCGGGGAGAGGTGGTTCTTCTTTCCTCCGCACCGCCGAAGCATATTCGTGCACGGGATAATCGAATTTTGTGAGTCGGAAACACGGTACAGTTTTCAAAACCAGCATGGAATGATTCTTGCCGCGAAATCGTTCGAAATCAGTATTTCGCAGGGTTTGTTTCCCTTCCCAACCCGGCCCGTCGAACACGTCGCTATACAATCTCTCTAACGTTGCCAGGTCGATGACGAACTGCATCCATTGACCATCATCGTCGTCCGTTGGTGTTGGGCGAGTTTCACGCAGGTATTTTGGAAAATTGGTGGAAAGTTTGTTTAACGTGTAGCTTGTCGAGGGATAATCCTGCAAATAATCGAATGCGAAACTCTGAAACAGTTCTTCACCAATCGCAAAGGAAAGTGCAGGGAATTCCGCTGTCAGACAATCGAGTAAACGCGCGTAGTAGGCGTTGCCGTACACATTCAGCCGTTCGATTGAAGTGAGAGACCGAGAACGACAAATTACACTTTCGATATTTTCGGTGGTGACATCGATTTCACACCGCGAAGTTTCGGAAATAATTCCCTCTTCGACACCGCCGGGGTTCATAATCACCGCTTGCATCCAGCGTTGAATCAGATCGAGTTCGTGTATCTTTTGTTTCATTCGACTTCTGCGGTGACAAAAGTAGCGGGATGAGGAACGGTCTCCGGTTTTTCCTGCAGAGTGGACGATGGCTCGTTTTCGTTTCGCTCACCTGCAATGTCATCCCGCATGAAGCGCTTCGCTTTGAGAACTTCCCGATGAACGACCGGAAATGCCGGAATATTCGCATCCCATTCCAATAGTGTGGATACTCCGCCTGTCAATTCGTGGGCAAGCCGAAACAGTTTCCAGACGGGATCGATGACGGTTCCGTCGTGAGTGTCAATTAAGTGAGTCCCGCAGTTTGTATGGCCAGCCAAGTGAAATTGAACCACTCGTCGATAAGGAATTGTCCGCAGATATTCCACAGGATCGAAATCGTGATTGAAGCTGGAAACATATACATTATTCACGTCGAGCAGTAATCCGCATTCAGTTTCTTCGCAAAGTCTGACGATAAATTCGCATTCGCTCATCGAGGAATCGGCAAATGTCACATAGCTACTGGGGTTCTCCAGGATTAACGGTCGTTCCAAAAAGTCTTGGACAACGCGGACACGTTCGACGAGATGCTTTAAGGTTAATTCGTTGTAAGGGATTGGAAGCAGATCGTGAGCGTTAAGGCCGGCAATTCCGGTCCAGCAAATGTGATCCGAGACCCAGAGCGTTCCGACTGCATCGGCCAGTTTTTTCAGTCGAGAAAGATACTCGAAATCGAGTGGATCGCTGCTGCCGATCGACATCGAGACTCCATGCATCACGATGGGATACCGTTCAGCAATCTGGTCAAGAACGTATCGAGGTTTCCCTTGCGAATCCATGTAGTTTTCGGAGATGACTTCGAACCAGTCGACAGCAGGTTGATGTTCGAGAATATGTGCGTAATGCAGCGAGCGCAATCCCACACCCAACCCGACATTTTCATAACCCAGTCGTGGAATTTGCATGAGGATTTCCCGATGCCAAGTTCCCCAAAACTTCAATAGTTCGAAAACAACCCCGGCAGTGCTACGACTGTCTCCCGGGGAGTTTTCGAAGATCTAATATCATCCCATTGACGATACTTTAAGATTTTTTAGCCGGAGCTTTTCCGATTGTTTTTTTCTTTGTCTTGGCGATTGTTTCGAATTTTGCACGAACTTTTTTCCACGTCTCTTCTTTGAGGGGAACTCCACATTCGCCTTTGGTTTTGCATTCGTTGCGACCGGCAGTTTCGCCACATCCACCTTGGCCTTTACAGGTGTTTTCACCATGGCAAGAGTGTCCTGTCGCCGTGGCACAAGCACCCTGACCGGCGCAACTGTTCTTCTTGTCGACTCCCTGACTCTTGCAGGCATTCAGTCCGCGGCAAACATGAGGTTCCTGGAAGAGATAATCGTCATTCGTAGCAACCGATTCTTTTCCGCCGCTGTTGTCTTGACTTGTTCCGCTTCCTGCACTCTTACCATCTTTTCCTGTTTTCGGTGTTTTTTTTACATTGGATTTGTCTGCGTCTTTTTTACAACCAACGGCGGTGCCGGCCACAATCCCGCCAACAGCAGCGAGCGTTAATTTGGAAAACTCTCTTCGACTCAATTCGGTCTTTTTCATTGATTCCTCACTTTTAATATGCAAACTTGGAACGGATGATAGATCCTTCTTGAATCTATCGAAGAAAATCGTTTTTCTGGATCGGACGACCCGACTTCCGAGACATTCTCCCAGCCCAAAGAGAGATCATCTGTGTTATTTCTAACAGAACGAGAGACGAAATCGATGCGGTTGGATTCTCGAAACGATCGCAACAATCTTCTCTCTAAGAGGCTGTCGGTAGATAGGTTACACTGTGAGAAGCTTGTGGCGGAACTCTGTACCCACTCAATTCATGGAATTTCTTCAGTTTATTGTAGCCAGCTCGGTGCATAATCCATGAATTATGCTGAGATCGATTTCCTCGGCAACCTCGGCACGGTGCACAGGTACTTCTCTTGGCGCAACAACCCCGAGACGAACACGCCTTCCTTTGACCTCAAGTACCGTTAACTCAACAGAGTCTCCGATGACAATTCGTTCGCCGACTTTCCTTGTCAACACCAACATGGTAGTATCTCCTTCTACGAATTTAATGCCCCGCATGAAGCATTCTGCCAGACGAGTCCATTCTCGCTATTCACCGACGAGAAGTCCGTGAAACTCCTCACAAACCACCAAATTATGTCATTTCCGTCGATCGGCCAGTTTCTCCACGTCAGTCACTCGAGAGGGGGTGACTTTCCGATAGGCGTGAACCGAGTCCGGTGCTATCGATCACCGACTTTTCAAAATCCTCTCAGCCTGCGTGGAGAAGAACGAATCGTTTTGTCGACCGTTTGCACGCAGATTTCGAACTCAAATTGGAGTGTGACGACGAAAAATCCATTCCTGTCACGACTTGCGGAGTACTTCATCATCCTCAGTGAAGTATCCAATCGTTCCCTGTGCTTCAATCGCGTCGCCGATGCGTTGTAACGCCAGAACGTAAGCGGCGGTCCTCATGTCAATTTGATGTTTTCTCGTCAATCGATAGACGTTTCCAAATTCCCGGGACATCACGCTGTGCAACTTGGATTGCACTTCGTCGACGGTCCAATAGTAGCCAGCTTTGTTCTGAACCCACTCGAAATAACTGACGGTGACACCGCCAGCGTTAGCGAGAATATCGGGAACCACTAATGTCCCTTTGGCGTTCAAAATGTCGTCAGCTTCAGCGGTTGTTGGTCCATTCGCAACTTCGATCACAATAGGAGCTTTGATACGATCTGCATTTTCGACCGTTATTTGATTTTCAAGCGCCGCTGGAATAAGGATATCGACATCGAGTTCCAGCAAATCGCCGTTGGTCAGTTGATCGGCGGGGACCGACTCGCAGATCGATCCGTCACAGTAAACCGCTTTCAACTGACGACTTGTATTTTTCATGTGTATCAGACTGGGAACGTCGAATCCTTCGGGTTTATAGATTGAGCCTCGCGAATCGCTCACTGCGACGACACGATAACCGTCGGCGTGGAGCAATTTGGCGACGTGTTGTCCGGCGTTTCCAAACCCCTGCACGGCGACACGCATTTCTTTGGGCTGCCAATTCTTGAGCTGTTCAAGTTCTTTGATGCAGTAATAGGCACCGCGTCCTGTCGCATCGTCACGACCCAAACTCCCTCCTAATTGAATTGGCTTTCCGGTGATCACAGCAGGCATGCGCTGACGACGAATTTTTGAGTATTCATCCATCATCCACCCCATGATCATCGAGTTGGTGTAGACATCCGGAGCTGGCACATCGGTCTCTGGTCCGATAAAATCGGCAATCTGAGCGATGTAGCCTCGGCTGAGCCTCTCCAGTTCCAGCCGGGACAACTCCTTTGGATTGACTGTCACTCCACCCTTGGCTCCACCGAACGGAATCCCAACAACCGCGCACTTGCAAGTCATCCAAAACGCCAACGCCTTCACCTCGTCAAGATTTACATTGGGATGAAAACGAATACCACCTTTCCCCGGTCCGCGTGTATCGTCGTGACGGACTCGATAACCTGTGAAAACTCGTAGAGCACCGTTATCCATTCGAACAGGGACTGCCACTTGAAGGACACTCTTGGGATGCTTGAGCTTTATCACAGCTTCCTCGTCGATGTCGGCATATTGAAATGCTCGATCGAGCCGTCGAATTGCGTCTTCAAAAAGCCCTGTTGGTTGCTGATCGGTCATAGCTTAGACTCGTTTCATGGATTAGGCTTCCACCGTTTTTTCGAGAAGTTCTTCAAAAACGGAATCGGCAGAATGACTGATGGACTTCACCGAACGACTGAACAAGTAGAGGAAATCGCTTTGAGTTTTCGTCAGACCAGAAGTGACGGATTAGAAACTGCATCCTTACAGAAGGAATGTACGATCATCCGCAATTATGACAATTTGTCGTCGTTTTTACGAGGGGCTTCGGTGGATGACTCCAGCCGATTTTCACGATTTTAATTCACTACGAAGTCTTGTCGAATGAATCGAGAATCGACAGGTCGAGTGTGAGTATGTGATAGATTTTCGCCTTGGTTTTTTGATTAATTTGTGTTAATTGGAATTGATTCTCGTTATGTATCGTTTTTCACAGACGAGAATGGCCATTCAACCGATAAACCCGCCATAAGCGTCATTTTGGACATCCCTCATTCCCTAAACGGTTTTTTCCCAAACTGTGATTCATCGGAAATCAACGAAAGTTCTGCAATGAAAAAAGTCAGTTATTTGTTTTGGGTTGGTTTATGTGTGACGAGCGGGTTTCTCGCCGGATGTGCAGCTTATGGCAATCATTCCGCACCCCCTGGCGATCGTTCCGAGGTCAGTGATGTGGGAGGTGGTAGCATTGCTCCCTATCGACCAGCTCCACCACCAAAAAGTAATTCTTCCCGATCTGTTCCCACCGCACCTCCTTCTTTTGCGGGATCGGGAACCAGATAGGGTGTGAGGTCATTTCCATTCGAGATTTCATCTGGAATAAAAAGGCTCGAATGTTCGCAAAACCGAGGTGCTGCTGGCCGATTGGTTTCTCAATTCACCGAAGATCGTCATCGATGAATTTCCAATGATCCGTGAGATCTTGACAACTTTTTCTGTAACTCAAGTGTTCGAAAAACCGAACCCCAATTATCCGGGGAATTGAAGGAATCTGCTACATAAGATCTAAGCTCCTGAAACGCTCTGCTTGACGCGATGCTTCACATAATAGTTAAAAACGGTCTCTTTGCGCTCAGATCTCGCTGACCGGATCATTTTTTCCATTCCCCCTAAATGGCGTGAACTATGTTTGTTCGTTGAACCGCACGACTGTGTGCCGGTTCCGAATTTCCGATCTTACCGATTGTATTTGTTTTGCATGTCGAAGCAAATTTGAGATAATGGATGAAACGCAGTATTGCCTAAAAAAATGACTCACAAGTTTCCTGGGGGGGAAGAGAAAATGAAGAAGTTCCTACTGGCTGTCGCCTTGACAATTTGTTCGACAATCGTCACCGACAATGCACAGGCTGCCGATTTTTTCGGTTTGACAGGTTTTCGTGCCTGTCCCACGACGACGTTTCGGCCGGTTTTTCCACTTACCAGCATTCAACCGACGACTTGCTTTCGCACGGTTTATAAAACCGTTTGGGAACCGCAACAATTCACAGCCAGTCGAACCGTCTACGAAACCGCTTACGAAGAGCAACCCGTCACTTGTTACAAATATGTCACAGAAACTTCTTACAGGGACGAACAATACACAACTCGCAAACCTGTCTTCGAAACGGCGAATTACGAACGAACTTATTCGGTCTGGAAACCCGTCTGGGAAACCAGCGAAAAAGAATACACCTACACGGTGGCACGTCCGGTTTGGGAAACTAGCAAACGTGAAGTTCGTCGAGTCGTTTACAAACCGGTTATCGAAACCGCCGAGAGGGAAGTTCGCCGTACCGTGATGAAACCGGTCATCGAAACCGTCAACCGCCAGCAATGCTACACGGTGATGCGCCCCGTGACGACTTACAAAACGGTTCGGCAGAATTTCGGTCATTGGGCATGGAAACCTTATGGCCTTCCCGGTGTCCCCGTCCCTCGTGTTGCAAATTATGGATGCGGAGTCTCTCAGTGGTCGATGACTCAAACACGCGGATTAACGTTGTATCGTCCGGTCTGGTGTCCCAACGTAGTCGAACGACAAGTTCCGGTGACAACTTACCGTCCTGAAATCGTCACGCAAAACTGCCCGGTTCAGGTTTGCCGTCACGTTCCCGAAACTGTTGTCGAAAAAGTTCCCTACAAAACTTACCGGCTGCAAAGGGAAGAAACCGTCGAGAAAATTCCTTACCGCACATGCAAGTGGGTCAACGAGACCGTGGTCAAAAAAGTACCTTACAGAACCTTCCGCTGGCAAAAAGAACAACGAGTATGCAAAATTCCTTACACCGTTTGCAAATGGGTGGAAGAAACTCACACTCGCAAAGTTCCACACCAAGAAGTCAAACGGGTGGAATATACAGTCACTCGCAAAATCGCACATCGAGTAGCCAAACAGGTTCCTTACAACTGTACTCGGATGGTTCCCCGAACGGTTGCGATGCAGGTTCCCTACACGACTTATCGGTTCGTGCCGGTTCAAAACTGGTCGCAAGGATGTTCCGATCCGCTTCCATCGGGTTGTGCAATTCCGGGAAGATTGCAGCCGTCACCGTCACAATCTTCTCAGCCTAAGACATTTCGTTCTGCCAAGCCAGAGGGGAAAAAACCGGAACAAAAGGAAGAAAAACCGAAGTCTGAACCTCCGATTCCAACAATTAAAAGCAACAACGTTTGATTTCCTTTGACAGCCAAATTGTAATGAAGAACCGGTCATGGAAGCATGGTCGGTTTTCTTTGCACTGAAAACCTGCAGAGACGGCTATGCCCGACGCTTCTCTCGCCGACGTGACACGCACGTCAGGTAGACTAAGCCGATCTCACATACACCGAAAGAACACACTTATGGCTTGGATCGATATCATCGAACCGGAAGTTGCCGACGAACGATTGACCAATCTCTTCGAAAAAGTCCGTTCGCCGGACGGTCGGATCGATAACATCATGAAGATCCACTCCCTGCGTCCGCGAACGATGCAGGCACATTTGGAACTTTACAAAGCCACGCTACACAGTTCGCCCAACGGTCTCACGCTGCGTGAGCGGGAATTGGTCGGGGTCTGCGTCTCCGCCTGGAACGAATGTCATTACTGAGTCACCCATCACACCGCCGGTCTGGCGAAACATCTGGGTGACCGGGAACTCGCTGAAAAATTAGTTCAAGATATTCTGGAGCCAACCGACTCCGAAGAAGTCACCCAACGCGAAAAAACAATCTGCAGCTATGCGAAAATGCTTACATTGTCGCCAGTGAAACTACAACAGAGCGATGTCGAGAACCTTAGGGCAATCGGTCTCGACGATACAGCAATTCTCGACTTGAATCAGGTAGTCGCTTACTTTGCCTACGCCAACCGCACAGCAATGGGGCTGGGTATCGAAGTGGAGTAGGATCGGCGCTGCCGATCTCGAAGTTGTGCGACGTGTTATTGATGTATCGGTCGGCAGAACCGACGCTAGGCGAGTCGTTCGATTTCCTCGACCGAAATCGCCTCGTTCATGCTACCGCTGCGAAAACCTTTTTCGTCAATGGTGATATTCCGAAAGCCAAAGTCACGGAATCGATTTGTAATTTTTGCTCGATTCACGGGATTCGAAATCGACTCGATTCGATCCAGAGGAACTTCGATTCTCGCCAATCCATTTTGTTCGAGGCGGACCCTTAATTCACGCAATCCATATTCTTCACGCAGAAATCGTTCTGCCTGGTCAACTCTTCGAACACGCTCTTCCGTGACTTCCAATCCGTAGGCGATTCGACTTGAAAGACACGGGGATGCAGGCTTGTCCCAGTTGGGGAGTTTCCAATGTTGAGCCAATTCGCGAACTTCCGCTTTCGAAAAGTCGACTTCGATCAACGGGCTTCTCACACGATATTTTTTCGCGGCGGTCATCCCCGGACGAAAATCTCCCAGGTCATCTACGTTTGCGCCGTTGACAATCGTATCGACTTGCAACCGCTGCATCATTTCCTCGGTGAGAGAATACAGTTCGGTTTTACAATGAAAACAGCGGTCTGGTTCGTTTCGGCGATACTGGGGATTTTCGAATTCGTATGTTGCGATTGCGACATGACGTATGCCGATTTCTTCGGCAATTCTTTCTGCCAGTTCCAGCTCACCCGTTGCCAAGCTGGAACTTTGCGCCGTGACCGCAATGGCATTCTTTCCGCAGGCAAGTTGTGCCGCCTTGGCCACGACGGTACTGTCCACACCGGCAGAAAATGCAACCGCAACCCGCCCATACTGTCGAAGCGTTTCCAGCAGTTTTTCGCGTTTTTTGGGAAGTGTTGATGGCAGATTGAGATGAGTCATTTTGAACTGTTCTCGTTCCAGACTACACAAACGATGTCGAGAAAATCGACATTGACTGTATTTCCAACGAATAAAACTGCTTTCTCGCGGGTAATGTTTCAGGGATTATCGACAACGGTTTTTCAAAAGTAATCGATTCGATGTCGGATTTCCAAAAAAATCTATTTTCGTCTCTCATAAGAATTTATACTGGATGTAGGATGAGAATAGAATACTTCCAGGGGGACTTGTTTGGAATTGTTCCTTCGACGATTTTATTTAGAATACTGCGGGCTTACTCGAATAACAGGCAGAGGTGCTATGAATCGCCGGTTAGGTACTTTTACGATAGTCATGCTCGTTGTGTCGCTAGTAAGTCAGTTGTCAGCTCAGACGGTCTTTGCACAACAACGGGAACTGACACTTCTCAAACGAAATGTCAGTAACGTCAGCAGACTGATTCGTCGAAATAAATTGATTGAAGCCTCCAAAGTGCTCACGGATGCCGAAAAAAAACTGGAAAAAATCGTTAAAGATTACGAACTCAATTCCCAAAATAGCCGAGTCAGAAGTTTAAAAAAGCTAATCGTCACCAGGCGAAATCAAGTTCGAGCAAAACAGATCAAGCAAGGAAGCATAAGCTATACTAAACACATCGCTCCAATTTTGAAAAAAAACTGCATCCGTTGTCATTCGAATAAACCCAAAGGTGGATTGCGTCTCGATACGCTTCCCGCCTTGAGGCGCGGAGGAAAAAACGGAGCGGTTGTGGTTGCTGGAAATCCCAACAAAAGTCGGCTGATGAATCGGCTGATCGCCAAGGATAAATCGCGAATGCCCAAAAATGCGGGGCCGTTATCTCCAGACGATATCGATCTGATTGCAAGATGGATCCGGGGCAGCAAAGAACTTCTAGGGCCAATCAAAAAGAGACCCAATGTCAAAATTGCCGTCGCCACCGGAAACGAAAAAGTCTCCTTCAAACGTGACATTGCCCCCTTCATGGTCAACCTCTGCTTGAATTGCCACAACGACCGCCGCAAAAACAGCGGGTTTTCCATGCAGACGTTTCAGAAATTGATGAACGGCGGAAACAGCGGACAGTTGGTGATCCCAGGCAGCCTCGAAAAAAGTCGCATGTGGGATCTCGCTGGCAAACAGGATCCGATCAAAATGCCCCAGGGGCAGAGGCGCATCACCGTCAGCAACCACCGTAATCTGCGGATTTGGATTCAAGAAGGGGCTAAGTTCGACGGAGGCGACCCCACCAAACCGTTACGAAGTCTGGTTCCTACCGCGGCGGAAATTCGTGCAAAACGTCTGGCGAAGTTATCTCCGGCTGAGTTCCTCAAAATCCGAAAAACGCGACAAGAGGAAATCTGGCGTCTCGTTACCAAGCGCGAAAAACCGAAACTGGTCGAAGGCAAAGAGTTCATGGTCTATGGAAATGTTTCAGCAGCAAGACTCAGTGAAATTGGCAGTTGGGCGGAAGAGTTCGCCAAGTCGTTACGAAAGACGTTTCGAATTGGGGACGGGTTAATCTTCCGTGGAAAACTGACAATTTTCGTTTTGCGGGAGCGGTTCTATTACGACGAATTTAACCTCAGCATCAACCGCAGAGAAGCACCCCGCGAGATGACAGGCCACGCCGTCGTCGAGAAAAACTACGAAGATGCCTACGTTGCTTTGTTAGAAGTCGGTGACGAGACCAGCAAAACGAATCCCGGATTGAAGGCAAATCTTATTCGGAACCTTACCGACGCTTATCTCAAACGGGATGGAGTGACGCTTCCGCTGTGGTTGTCGCAGGGGACTGGCACGATGATGGCCGCGCGCAGCGACCGCAAAAATCTCCATTTCAAAACGCTCGAGAAACGGGTTGCCAAACGGTTAGAATCGGTTACGACGGCCGAAGCGGTCTTTAAAGACGGGACGTTCTCACCCAGCGAAGTAGGCGAAGTCGGTGATATGATGGTCGAATTTCTCATCAAAAACGGCGGGATGAGCAAGTACCTCAAACTGCTGGAGATACTAAAAAAAGGAACCGCACAAGCCAAAGCACTTCAACAAGTCTACAAGTTCGGCCAAAAAAAACTTGGTCAGGCGTTTTTCGCCAGCATCAGAAAAGGCTTGAGAAAACGACGCAGACGGTAAAATTGCAAGTGACAGCTGCAGCATCAGCTTCTTGACTACAGAACTGAGCCAGAAGGTTTACGTCAGTTGGTTGAGCAAATATGCTTACATCGTTCCCATGTTCTCCCAGAAGTGAGTTTTGAAGTCGATAAGACGATTGGCGTTCCCTTGTGGCTTAAAACGGACTACTGAATGGCAAGCAATTATTTGGAACAATTGGTGTGGGAATGGTACGACTATCATGGATATTTCATACGCCGAAATATCATGGTCGGACCATTATCACACGGCGGGTATGAAGGTGAACTCGATCTTGTGGCATTTCACCCTTTGAAACAACATCTTGTCCACATAGAACCGACACATGATGCAAATAGTTGGGCGACGCGCGAAAAAAGATTCGAGAAAAAGTTTCGTGCCGGTAGAAAATATATTCCGAGTTTATTTAAAGGGCTAGAGATACCGGACGAAATCGATCAAATATGTTTGTTAGGTTTTGGGACTAATGTAAACCACCCCTATCTAGCAGGTGGCAAAGTAATAACCGTTCCCGAATTTCTCTCAGAAGTTATGATTGAAATCGGAAAGTCGAGCATGCATAAAAAAGCAATGTCTGAAACATATCCCATACTCAGAACGATTCAGTTCATCACTCAAAATCGCTCGTTGTTCTTAGGAATACTGGGCAACGTGGCTGAATGATGTTTGCGAACTACCGCTATCACAGTCAAGTGTTTGATTCGAAACTTGTGAGTAGTGAATCGCAATACACTCCATCATTTGCTTGTCCGCTTCCTTTGCGATTTCTCG
>Ga0114931_10001507_pt1 | contig 29768 bp, 21 predicted proteins | sample 2SBtaG_FD_89579 | JGI IMG/M metagenome (GOLD analysis project Ga0114931, IMG submission 89579) | Deep subsurface microbial communities from Kolumbo volcano to uncover new lineages of life (NeLLi) - 2SBTROV14_V59a metaG | ecosystem: Environmental > Aquatic > Marine > Volcanic | place: Kolumbo... | reverse complement strand
GCCACTGCCCCGGCTGCTGCTGCCACTGCCCCGGCTGCTGCTGCCACTGCCCCGGCTGCTGCTGCCACTGCCCCGGCTGCTGCTGCCACTGCCCCGGCTGCTGCTGCCACCGTGGGCAGGGCTGGTTCGGTGGTGGCTGCGGTTGCCCCGGGCCACACGGCGACGTTGGTGGTGCGGGCTGAGCGGGCGGCGTCTGCGCGAGGCTCGACGCCGCGCCCAGCATCACGGCGAGCAGCGCGCAGGAGGAGATGGAAAAGCGCACGAGTATTCCTCGCAGAAGGCGAACTCAGGAACGATATTCGCGCTCGATGGCGCCGGCAAGCTCACTGGTGTCGTCCACGGTAAGTGCCCAATCTGGTGAGCGCGCCCCGGGGCGGCCGTTCGACGAGTACGAAGTCGTATGGACCGTGAACACGACGGGCAAGCTGGTCGCTACTTCACGACCACGCGGTCACCCGCGCCACGACCGAACGTCTCGGGGTCGTACATCTCCTCGGCCTTGGGCGGCGGCACCACGAATGTGCCGGGCGTCGTGGCACGCGCGACCCAGGAATAGCTGTACACGCCGCCGTAGAGCAGCGACGCGAACGCCTCGACGCGTTCGTCACGCATGTTATGGTGCTCGTACCACGCGCTCCTCCACCACCACGGCACGCCGCTCTTCATCTTCTTGGGATCGCGCGGAATGGTGCCGGTCATGGCCAGCGACGGATTCAGCGCCTCGAACCCAGCGGGGATCGGGTCGACGAGCGCGACGTGGTAGCGGCGCGCCGGCGCCACCATCTCGAGGCGCACCCGCACCAGCGCGCCGAGCTTGACGTGCCAGACGCCGTCCTTGTCGCGGGTCACGTCGCCCGGCGAGTCCGCGCCTTCGTAGGTGCGGTTGACGGAGAACCCGGCTTCGTAGGGCGGTGGGCGGAGGTTCTTCGGCACGTATTGCATGCCGACGCGGTAGTAGAGGCGTCCGGCGCCCTGCTTGGCGATGGTGACGTTCCCGGTGCCGCGCATCTTCGCGAGCGTGGACAGCGGGATCTCCACCTGCTTGCGATCGACGCTGCGCCCCTTGAAGGAATGCTCCGCGGCCAGCCGATCCCCGAGCCACGCGCGTGCAACGAAATCCGGCGTGACCTTCTCGTACTGGTGGAAGTAGCGGTCGAGCCCCAGCAGCACGAACACGTTCTCCTGCGTGTTCAGCCAGTGACCGCGCTTGCGGTGGGCGAGTAGACCCGAGGCGATCTTCGGGATCACGTCGTTGTCCGGGCGATCGTCGATCATCGCCTCGAGCAGGATGCCGTCGGTCTTGCGGCTGGAGTCGAGCGTGACGTGGGCCTCGTCGCTGACCGACGTGACGAAATGCGCCTTGCCCGCGGTCTCCGCGATGCGATTGTCGAGGTAGCGACGGATTACGTCCCGTTCGCGGGTCGCCTGCGGATCCTTGCCGAGCGTGGGCAGGAGGAAGCCGAGCGCGTCCATCGACAGGCCCTTGGGGCTGTCCGCCTCGTGGTACAGCTGGCGTGCCTCGCGCTCCACCTTGTCGCCGGCACGACCGCGCACGAACAGCGAGTACGCACGCACGGTACGGCGGGCGCTCTCCGGGTACCAGGGCGGGAAATGGTGCCGGATGTCGCGCAGGAAGCGCAGGCCACCGCTGAGCAACCGTCCCGGCACCTTGAAGCCCTTCTGCTTGGCGCGCACCAGCGCGTGGGTGACGTGCACGCTGACGAACGGGTCGGGCGTGCGATCGCGACGCCACCAGTCCCAACCTCCGCTCCAGTTCTGGCGCTGGGCGAGCTTCTTCTCGTCCTTTGCGATGCTCGCAATCAGTACGTGCTTGGGGGGCAACCCCGGCGCCGCGAACGCGCCGAGCACATCCTTGAGCGCGGCGATGGCGAGGATGCGCGAGGCGATCTGCTCGTTGCAGTCGAACGGGTAGTGCACCAGGTACAGCACCGCGTCGCTCAAGCCGGCGAGCGCAGTGGACGACGTGGTGATCGACAGATCGCCGACCTCGGTGTACACGCCGCGCGGCATCTTCACCGGCTGGGCGACGGCACCCTGGTCGATCTGGCCGTAGGTGGCGAACGCCTCGGTGGTCGCCGGCGTCCACACGGGCAGCTCGATCTCGCTGGCGTCATTGCCGGCGCGCGACACGGCGCCGATCTGGAAGCGCGCCGTGCCGGGCTCGCCGGCGGCGGTGGGAAACCGCACCTCCACGCGGTCGTTGGCCGGCACTTGCACGCGCAGCGCACGGGGGCCCGTCACGCGCGCGTTGTCCGCGCGGACGGCGACCTCGGCGGTCAGGGCGTGCGCGGTCTGGTTCTGGAGTACGACGGGCAGATCGAAGCGGTCGCCGAAGTTGAGGAAGCGAGGCGCCGAAGGGCGCACCATCAGCGGCAGGCGCGCAGTGACGTCGCTCTCGCCCTTGCCGAAGCGCTTGTCACCGGCGCTAGCTACCGCGACCAGGCGGTAGCGCGTCAGGTTGTCCGGCAGCTTCACGACGGTGCTCGCGCGGCCGCGCGCGTCGGTGGTCAAGCGCGGCACGAACGCCGCCAGCGCATTGAAGTTCGTGCGCATCGTCAGCGGCGTCGTGCCCTCGCCCTTCTTCTTCGCGTGCTTCGCCGCGCCGGGCGGGGGGGCCGCCTCGGCCGGCGCAGCGCTAGCCGACGGCTTCGGCATCGGCTTCAGCTCGGCCCGGGCGCCGCTCCAGCGCATGAGGTGTCCTTCGCCTCGCCCGTAGCCGACGCCGTCCGCGAAGTCGTATTGGCGCTCCGCCTTCATCGGCCCGTTGTTTTTCGCCCGGAGCTGGAAGCGTGCGGTGTCTGGGCGCATCAGCGCGATGCGGAGGCGCGTCTCGAAGTCCGCCACGCCACCGACGCGCGACGGGTAGAACACAGCCAGCGGGTCGGGATAATCGTAGCCTGCAAGCGCGAGCACCGACTCGTCCACGGCCACCAGCGCGACTGCCACGCCGCGCACCGGATGTCCGGACGCGTCGCGCACCACAACGCCGATGCGCGTCGAGCCGCCTGGCGACAGCGCCTTGTGCGCAGGCGTGACCGCGATGTCGAGCGAACGGTCCGTCGGGGGAACATGGAGCGTGGTCTGTCCGGACGCAGCAGCGGGGCGCTTGGGCAGGGACGGGTCCGGCTCGACGTTTTCGCCGGCGCGCACGCGCTCGCCGAGCAGGTCGACGCGCGCCACCACGTCGGGGAGCCACGCCGGGTCGAGCTTGACCTTCAAGGTGTCGGTCTTCTTGTCCAGATGGAAGCGCCGGAGCTTGACCAGGCCGCCGCGGCGCAACGTGAGCACGCCCTCCGCCGGCGCGAACGGCGCCGCCACCAGCAGCTCCGCCGTGGCGCCTCCGGCGTATTCTTTCTTGTCCGGCACCAGCTCCACACGATCACGCTGCACGTTCGGATTTTCCGGCGGGTCCACGCCCAGCACCCACAGCTCGATCTGGGTCTGGCTCGGGCGCCCGTGCTGGTCCTTGACGATGGCGGTGACCCGGTGGAGGCCGCCGCCGTGTGTCGGCAGGCTGCAGCGCACGGCGCGCCCCGCGCTGGTGACGTCGCAGTGCTCGGTGTCCTTCTCGCGCTCGATGGCCTTTCTGCCGCGATAGGTCGTTTCGATGCGTGACATCGTGATCGCGACCGGACGGTCCTTGACGACCTTGCCGTCGATGTCCGTCACGATCACATCGAGCTGTGCGTTCTGCCCAGCGTGCAGAAGCTGGCTCTGCGAGCGCAGGCCGACCGTGACGCTGGCGGGGTGGACCAGCAGGCTGGTGCGCGCCGCCCAGGTCTGGCGGTTCACGTCGGTCACGTTGGCGGCCAGATCGATCTTCCGCGGATACGCCGGGTCGAGCGCGTCGAAGTCGATACGCAGCCGATGGCGCCCGTTCGCGTTGGTCTTCGACTTCCACGTCGCCGTGGCACGGCGGGTCGCTTCGTCGCTCCCGCCCCACCACCACCAGTGCCGGGGCTTGCCGAAGTGGTAGCCCTCGTGGTTCGGCGGCGAGAACGCGGCGTCCTGGGCCGTGACGTGCCAGGTCGTCTGCGCGCCGGCCAGACCCCCGCCTGCGAAGTACGTGGCCGCGACCGTGGCCAGGGCGTGCCTGCCGACGAAGTGCGGACCCTGGCTGACCTGTGCGTTGACCTCGAATTCCGGGCGCCGGAACTCCTGGATCATGAAGCCGCGGAAGGCGCTACTGCCGTCGGGGCCCGCGAAACGGATGTACGCGGTACCGAGGTTCGCGCTGTCGGGCAGCTTGAACGACAGGTTGAACGCGTCGCTGTCGTCGAGCGAGGCGCTACCCTTGGCGATCTCGGCTCCGCGAGGGTCGCGAACCGAGTAGCGGACCGGACCATGAGCGCGGATCCAGGTGACGTCGCCGCCCGGGCCGCCGGTGATGCGGCGCACCCAGCCCTTCGCGTGGACCGTCTCGCCCGGCTTGTACAGGTGGCGGTCGTCGAACACGAACCAGCGCGTGAACTCGCCGGTGGTACGCGCCTCGAACGTGCCGGCATCGTGCATGCCCAGCACGCACACGCGGTCGCCGTCGTGCGTCGCGATCAGCGAGTCGCCACGCGACCCGAGCGACAGGCGCGCGATGCCGTCCTGCCCGGTCTTGGCGCTTCCCCCGCCTGGAATCGACACGGTCGCGCCGGCGACGACCTTGCCCGTCTGCAGGTCGGTCACCCAGGCATCGACGCTCCCGTCGTCCTTGAACGCCGTGAGCCCGAGCTTCGTCACCTGCACCCAGGCGCGCACCCACTGACGCTCCCGGTTCTCCCAGCGATTCCGCGGCTTCGGCTGATGCGGCGGCTCGACGATGGCGATCACCTGGGCGGCGCCGCCCTCGAGCGCCGGCCCGAGCGCGATGCGCGTCTGCGCCAGCGCATCGCGCTCGCCCTTCGGGTGGACGTAGCGTGTCGCCACCAGGCGCCCCGGCGGCCTGGTGATGCGCCCGTCGTAGTCCCACGCCTGCCGGAACTTGACGTAGGCGTCCCAGTCCTTCGGCTCCACTGCGTACAGCCGCACCTTCAGCGTCTTCCGGTTGACGCTGTAGACATCGAGCTTGGCGTCCGCCGCGGGATCGAGCACGAGCATGTCTTTCTGCTCGGGGAACAGGGTCGGCTCCGCTTCGCCGACCTCTATCTTGCTCTTGGCGGGCTGCTCGAGCGTCTGGCCGAACACGTCGCGGATCTCCGGCGAGAGCGAGATCGTGTAGCGCGTGCGCCCCTTGCTCTGGTCGCGCACGCTCAGGTAGTTGCCGCTCACGTCCACGTGAAGGCCCCGGAGTGGCGGCTCGACCGTGACCATCTTCGTGCTGAAGCTGTCCGCGTCGATCTGGTTCGACAGGCGGATCGACCAGGGCGCCAGCGGCGGACAGCTGCCGGACCAGCCGCAGCGTGTGGCCTCGAGCCGGAGCGGTCCGTGGACACGGAACGTCTCCCGCTGGGCGTGTTCGGTCAGCCGGGGGCCTTCGGCGCTCGGCGCGCCCCTCTCGAGCACCAGCGCCACCGTCGAGCCCTTCGGCAGGTCCTCGGTGGGCTTGATGGCGATCCAGCGGTGCGGCTGTGCCTGCGCCGACAGCGGCCGCACGCTGTCGTCCTTCGCGATCTCCTCCTCGGTCGCCACCCGGAACGGATGGCTCTCGCTGCCGGTGCGGAGCGCGATGTGCGATAGGAGCGCCTTCTCGTCGATGCGTTGGTTGAACTCGGCGTACACGACCGGGCGGAGCTCGACCGGGAGACCATAGCTTTCCGGGTACGCCTCCTTGATCGCGAGTGTGGGCGTCGAAAACGACCAATCGGTGGCGTGAGCCAGCGTGTGCCCGGACGCGGCGCGCGTGCCGCCCGGCACCGCCACGACGTAGCGCGTGGCTGCAGGGAAGCGCTCGCCCTTCGGTTCGAAGAACAGCGTCTGCGTGCCGACCCAGCGCCACTTGCCCGGAGGCTCGGGCGACAGGTGCACCGGCACTTCGTTCTTCGCGAGCTCGCCGTGACTGGTCACCGCGACCATCGGCTCGGAGAAGGTGACCGACAGGTTCGGCGCTACGGGCACGTCGCCCTCGGGCGCGTGGCGGATCACCGACAGCTCGCGCTTGCTGGTCGCAGCGGGCGGGGGACCGGCGCTGACCGCTGGTGGGAACGCCGTCTTCAACGTCTCGCCAGGTCGCGGCGCGGGGATCGACTTGGCGCGCAGCGCCACCGTCTTCCGCTGGGCGGACTTCTTGAACGGCGGCAGGCGCGCGATCACGCTAGCGGCGTCCTTCGCGCCGAGCGGCGTCGCGCGCGCCAGCCGCGCGCCGGACGCGTGTTCGGGATCGGCGTTGCTCAGCCGGAAGCCGAGCCCCGACTTCGACTCGTGCCAGACCACCTTTTCGGCCTTCGCGGCCACGGGCGGCGGCGACTTCGGCGGCGGCTTGGGTGGCGGCGCCCCCGGACACGCCGCAACCAGCACAGCCAGCGCCAGCACCCACCATCTCGCAGCGAACATCGATTCCTCCTCGCCCGGACCCGACCCTACCACCGGCGGGAGCGCGGCCGACTGATGGACGTCCGGGGCCCCCGAAGGATTTGCGGGGGACGCCGGTTTCCGGAATCTCCCAGGGGGTCATCGCCGCCACGCTCGGCCCCGGCCGCACTTCCACGCTGGGCTCGGGGCCTGGCGCTGGAGTAGTCTACTTCCGTGAAACGCTTGGTGCGTGGCGGACTGCTTCTGGGAATGGCGTTGCTGCTGCCGTTCTGCTCGTCGTCCAGCAGCGACAACGCCTGCAACATCGGCGTGATCCAGTCGTGCAGGTGCTCGAGCGGCACAAAGGGTGTGCGCACGTGCCCCGACGGTACGGCGTGGAGCGCGTGTAGCTGCAACAACCTGGACGGGGGCGCGGACGGCTCCGCGGGAGCCGCCGGCACAGGCGCGGCAGGCAGCGGCAGCGGTGGCACGGCTGGCCAGGACGCGTCGGCGGGCAGCGGCGGGGTGGCAGGCGGCGGCGCGGGCGACGGCGGCATCGTGGACGGCGGATCCTGCCCGTCCGGTTCGGCGACCAACCTGACGGGTAGCTGCGACATCGTCGCCCAGGACTGCGGCTCTGGCTTGACGTGCAGTGTCGTAGCCGACGACGCCGGCCAATACCACACTGGCTGTGTCGATCTCGGCAATGGCTCCGCCCAGCTTGGCGAAGGGTGCACGAGCCACACCGACTGCGCCGCCGGTTTGCGTTGCGTGCTCTCCAAGTGCTCGCGCGCCTGCTGCGGTGCGCTGAAAGGCCCGCTGTGCGGTTCCAGCGGCGCGTGTGATCTGGATATCACCTACCCCGGCAACGCCTTCGTCAAGGTGTGCACGTTCGCGCCACCGTGCACGCCGTGGGCGCACGACTGTCCGCCATCGGGACCGGAAACCGACTGCCATGCCGCCGGCGGCAACAAGTTCAAGTGCAGCTTCCCCAACTACAACCTCGATGCCGGCTCCACCGAGGGCCAGCCCTGCACGTACGTGAACGATTGCCAGGATTCGCAGTACTGCCTGTACGCGAGCGCGGACGCCGGTTCCGGCACCTGCCGCTGGCTGTGCAAGGCCTCCGCCAGCGGCGCGCCCGACGCCGGAACCGTCGGCGGCACGCCGGGGATGGGCGGTTGTCCGAGCGGCCAGACGTGCCATGCGTTCGGCAGTCCGGCTTGGCTCGGTTTGTGCAGACCGTAGCTACGTGTCCTTCGTGGACGGGCTACGGTGCACCGGCGCGCGTCCGGGCTAGCAAAACTCGCTCGTGATCGTCCCGCGGCGGGGTGGAGCCCTGCTGACCATGTCGGCCAGCACTGCCTCGCGAGTGAACGCCGCACGGGAAATGCGGTCCCGCACGTCGGGCGCTACCAGGTTCCGGACGGTATCTTCTCGCTGGCCTACTACTGGTTCTATTTCGACGATCGCGATCGCCTCGTCGACGCCGACTGGCAGTACTCCAGCGATTGACCGGGGCGGGCCGGCGCCGCGGATCTACGCGAGCGCGACCAGCTCGTCGATGCGAGCTGCCAACCCGTCGATCGTGTACGGCTTGGGCAGGAAGTTCCGGCCGCTATCGGGGAGGGCGCCATCGCGCTCGACCCACTCGTCGGCGTAACCGGAGACGAACAATACTTTCGTTTCCGGCCGGAGCTTGTGGACGACGTCCGCAAGCGCCGCGCCCGACATCCCGGGCAGCATGACGTCCGTGACCAACACGTGGATGGTTTCCGGGTGTTCTTTCGCGATGGTCTGGGCAACCTCGGCGTCGGCGGCGACCAGCACATCGAAACCCAGGCGAACCAGACCTTGCACCGCCACCCGGCGCAACATCTCGTCGTCCTCGACCAACAGCAGCGTCGCGGTGCGCTCCAGCTTCGTGACGGGGAGCCGCTGCGGTGGCGGCGCCGCGGTTCCGGGCTCGCGATCGCGAGGCAAGTAGACGTCGAACCGGCTGCCCCGACCGACTTCGCTGGAAATCGTGATGTGGCCGCCAAGCTGCTTGACGACGCCGTACACGCTCGCGAGCCCGAGTCCGGTTCCCGCCTCCTTCGACGTGTAGAAAGGCTCGAAGATGTGCGGCAACGCTTCCTCGTCGATGCCGCTGCCGGCATCTTTCACGGAGAGGACAACGTAGTCGCCCGGCGGAACCTCCGGGTGCTCCCGCTCCCGGAGCGTCGTGTTGCGGAGCGAGATCGTCGCTGGCCCGCCCTGCGGCATCGCGTCGCGTGCATTGACGGCTAGATTGACGATGATCTGCTGGATCCACGACGGGTCACCGCGCACACGCCAAAGGTCGGGATCCAGCTCGAGCGAGAACTCTATGTGCTCGCCCAGAAGTCGCCGCAGCATCATCTCGAGGCCCCCTATCGTCTTCTTGAGGTCGAGCGACACCACCTGGATAACCTGACGGCGGGCAAAGGCCAGAAGCTGCCGGGTCAACTCGGCTGCGCGCTCTGCCGCGCTGCGGATCGTGCCGAGCTCGTCTTTGAGCGCATCCGGCGCGGCGGGTTCCGCGAACGAGACAGACGCCAGGATCGCAGTCAAGAGATTGTTGAAGTCGTGGGCAACGCCACCCGCCAACCGCCCGATACTCTCGAGCTTCTGCGCCTGCTGGAGTTGTTCCCGGCTTCTGCGGAGCTCTTCCTGCATCCGCCGCTCCTCGGTCAGATCGCGGACCATTGCCAGTGCGCCGCTGCTGCCGTCGGGAAACGTGATCGGCGCGGCGCTCATGCTCGTCCAGACGAGCGTGCCGTCCTTGCGCCTCAGCCGGAAGTCGTGTTGCTCTCCAACGCCGCGTGCGCGTGCCGCCATCCGCTCCTGGACGGCGGGGCGGTCGCTCTCGTCGACGAAGTCCCACATGTTCGACTTCGCGAACTCCTCGACCGTGCATCCGGCGATCTCGGCCATCCGGCGATTGGCGAACGTGGTGTCTCCCTCCAGATCGATGGTCCACACGCCTTCGGGCGTCGAATCGATGATGCTACGGTAGCGCTCCTCGCTCTCCCGCAGCGCTTGCTCGGCGAGCTTCTTGTGGGTGATGTCCGTGCACGTGGACACCACGGCGTAGGGCTTGCTTTCGCCCTCGCGGAACAAGGGCTGGCAATTGATCAAGAGCCACGTCAGCGAGCCGTCGGGCTTGTGGATGCCCATGATGACGTGGCGCTGCGGCTCTCCCGTGCTGAGCGCGATCGGTACTGGATGGGTCTCACCAGGGAACGGTGAGCCGTCCTCGTGGATCGAGCGCCAGCGCGGATCCAGCGAGGTTCGCCCCATCATCTGGTCCACGGTCAGACCGAGCAAGCGCTCTGCTGCTTCGTTGGCGGCGAGAATGGCGGCCGACGCGTCCTGCAGAAACACCCCCTCGGTCATGGCGTCAACGACCGAACGGTAGAGCGCTTCACTCTCGCGCAGCGCCTTCCGCATCTCCTCGTGCATAGCCCCTCCGTGCCCGATAATAGCACGGCGCGGGCACGTACCCGCGGGGAGCGTCACGGCAGGTTGGCCTCTTCCTCCCGAACCCAGTGACCACGCGAAGGCCGCGACCGACGCGGAGCGAGCCGGGCAGCGGGGATGTGCGAGTGCGCTACTTCACGTATCCGTCCCTGAGCCAGTCCCCGCGCCCCGTGCCCCAGAGGACGCAGTTGTCCGTGGCGCCCGGCAGGTTCCAGATTTGCACCCCGCCCTTGCTGCCGCCCAGCGTGTCCTTGAGCGAGACGACCAGCTCGAGCTTGCCGTTGTTGTCCAGGTCCGCGATCGACGGCGGTGCCATGCTGCCGCGGCCCGAGAGCGGCAGCTTGAACAGCTGCTTGCCGTAGCCGGTGAGGATGATCAGATGCGCCGGCCTGTCCGGCTTCCTCGGCGCTCCCGAAGAGTACGTGTCGAAGATGATCTCCGGCTTGCCGTCGCCGTTCAGATCGACGATCAGCGCCTCGCTCGCGCCGATGTAGGGCGAGCTCGCCGTCCCGAATGTGTACGTCCACAGCAGCGTCCCGTTCGAGCGGTACGCGTACATCTTCCCGTCCGAAGCCGGCACCACGATCTCGAGGCCCGGCTTGCCGTCCAGGTCCGCCACCGATGGGCTCGGCTCCGTCGACACCATGTTGTTGCTGAGCTTGGGCTTCAGAGGCTTGCCGGTATTCTTCGGTGCCCCCCAGCCGCTCGGGCGCGTCATGTCGCTGTTCAGCACCCAGACCGTCTTGCCCTGGCTGGTGGTGCTGCTCGAGCTCTCGTGGTTGCCCACCAGCACGATCTGGTGCTTCCCGCTGTTCGTGATGTCCGCGATGATCGGCGGCGAGTCGGTGAACTCCGAGCGCGAGCCGTCGCCCCAGCCCTGCTCCGACAGCTTGAGGCTGTTGTACGCCTCCACGGCCGTGATCACCCGGTCGGTGAAGGCCGACGCCGTCGGGAACGGCGTGCCGTCTCCCTTGAACACGCCGAAGCCGATCGCGTCGTAGGCGGAGATCACGTCCGCAACGCCGTCGCCGTCCAGGTCGCCCGCGCCGATGTTCTGGTTGTAGCCACCGAAGTCCCAGCACGCCTCCGCTGGCGGCGGCGGGTCGCAGCTCGAGTTCACCTGCGGCCAGTTCGGGTGCATCGTGCCGTCGAGCTCGTAGACGGCCGTGGTGGGTCCCTTGCTGGTCTTGTTGACCAGGATCTCCATCTGCCCGTCGCCGTCCACGTCCGCCGCGGTGATGCTGCGCACCTCGTCGGAGCCGCCGAAGTGCTGCGGCCAGTTCGGCAGGAGCTCGCCCTTCGAATCGTACACCGCGACGTTCACGTTCGAGCTGCTGTCGGCGTCGCTGCCCACAGCTATCTCGATGTTGCCGTCGCCCTTGAAGTCACCCACCACCGGCGACGCCCACATGCGGCTTCCGCCGTGATCGGGCGAGTTCGACGCGCTGTAGTTCCACGCCGTGTGCCAAAGCGGCGTGCCGTCGTTCTTCCAGGCGTACAGCACCGAGTGGCGCGCGGCGATGATGTCGGGCTTGCCGTCGCCGGTGATGTCGACCAGCGCGGGCGACGCGAACCAGTTCTCGTCCCAGCTCGCAGCGAGCGTCTTGTCGAGCGTGGGCTTCTGCACCGCACCGCTCGACCCTCCCGGCGCCGCATCGCAGGTCTTCGGGGGCGTTCCCGAAGGTCCGACGGTAGTGCCGGTCTTTCCGCCGTTGGACGAGCCCCCGTTGCCCCCGTTGCCTCCACTGCCGCCGGAACCGCCCGGACTGCCGCTCGACGAGCTGCTCCCACAGCCCCCTGCCGACAGCGCCAGCGCCCCCGCGCCCAGCGCGATCCCCACCCAACCCAAGGATTGCCTCCACATACGTCGATCGAGCACCCGACGAGGTGCGTTCGTCAAGGTGCGGGGCCTGGCGACCTGCGAATCGTCGCTGCGCTGGCCGCAGTCGCCGGCAAGGACGCCAGCTGCAACCACGCGACAGCGCGGTTCCGCGCCGGACCGGCAAAAGAAGAGCTACTCTTCCCCTTCGAGCGGTGCGAACAGGCCTTCGAGGTCGTCTTCGCGGAGCGCGGAGGCAGTGCCGCTGCCCAGGATGGTGTCGGCGAGGTGCTGCTTCTGCTGCTGCAGGCGCTGCATGCGCTCTTCCACGCTGCCGGCGGCGATCAGCTTGTAGACGAAGACGGGGCTCGTCTGGCCGATGCGATGCGCGCGGTCGGTCGCCTGCGCCTGCGCGGCCGCGTTCCACCATGGGTCGTAGTGGACGACGGTGTCGGCGCGTGTGAGGTTCAGGCCTGACCCGCCCGCTTTCAGGCTGATCAGGAACACGTCCGCCTCGCCGTCCTGGAAGCGATCGACGACCTTCTGCCGGTTCTGCGTGGCGCCGGTGAGCACCAGGTGCCCGATGCCGCGCTCGACCAGGCCGTGGGCGATGAGCGCGAGCATCTGCGTGAACTGGCTGAACACCAGCACGCGCCGCTCCTCGGCGAGCTGCCTCTCCAGGAGCTCGAAGAAGGCATTGTACTTCGCGGTGCCCTGCACCTTGCGGGCGGCCTCGCCCGCACACAGGCGCGGATCGCAGCACACCTGGCGGAGCTTCATCAGCGCGTCGAGGATGGCGATGCTCGAGCCGGAAAAGCCCTTCTTCTTGATCACCTTGCGCACGTCGCCGTGGGCGGCCACGCGGATGCTCTCGTACAGGTCGCGCTGGTCGCCGTCGAGCTCGACGGGCACCACGATCTCCGTCTTGGGCGGCAGCTCTTTCGCGACGTGCTCCTTCATGCGCCGGAGGATGAACGGCGCGACGCGCTCGCGCAGCGCGGCCAGACGCGACGCATCGCCCTCGCGCTCGATGGGCACACGGAAGCGCAGGTTGAACGATTCCGCATTGCCCAGCAGGCCGGGCATCAGGAAGTCGAACAGCGACCACAGCTCGCCGAGGTGGTTTTCGACCGGCGTGCCCGTGAGGCAGAGGCGATGCCGCGCCTGCAGGCTGCGCACGGCGCGGCTGGCGAGGCTCCGACGGTTCTTGATGTTCTGCGCCTCGTCGAGCACGACCACGTGGAAGAGGTGTTCGGCGAACGTGTCGAGATCGCGGGCGACGAGGCCGTAGGTCGTGATCACGACGTCCGAGCGCGGGATCTGCGGGAAGCGCGCTTTTCGCTTCGGACCGTGGAGCACGCACACGGAAAGCTGCGGCGCGAAGCGGCGGAGCTCGCGCTGCCAGTTGCCAACCAGGCTGGTCGGCACGACGATCAGGCTCGGCCGATCGGCGCGCCCCGCCTCCTTCTCGGCGCACAGGTGCGCGATGGTCTGCAGCGTCTTGCCAAGGCCCATGTCGTCGGCCAGCACACCGCCGGCACCGCAGGCGCGCAGGCGCTGCATCCAGGCCAGGCCTTCTTGCTGGTAGGGCCGGAGCGTCGCGCGCACGCCGCTGACGGTCACCGGTGTGGCGACCGCGGGCGACGCGCCGAGCGCGCGGGCACGCTCGAGCAGATCGGCCGGCGCATCGAGCACCAGCCCGCCCTGCGTGTCCGCGAACAGCTCCAGCTGCTCCAGCCGCGCGAGCGCCGGCGAAGCGAGTGCGGGAAACTCGATGCTCTCGCCGCTATCGGGCTCGCCCGAGTAGAGCTCGAGCAGCACGTCCAGAAGCCGCTGCAGGCGCTCGGCCGGGATGGCGACGTAGCGGCCGTCGCCGACGGGCAGCGCGCGCAGCCGCGAAGTGAAGCGCTTGAGCGCAGTCAGGCTGCCGCCGCGCGTCCTGTCGAGCAGGTCGAGCAGCACCGGCAGCAGGTTCACGCGCTGCCCCGAAACCTCCACGCCGAGCTCCAGGCTGAACCAGTCGGCGCGATCGTCGTCGGGCAGCGCGGCGGCGTACCACTTCGTCTCGCCTTCGACGACGCGATACGGGTAGCCCTCGTCGACCTGGACGTCCCAGCCGTGCCCGGAAAGCTGCGGCAACGCCCGTGCGGTGAACGCGCACAGGGCGTCCGTGTCGCGGTCGACACCGACGACGTAGTCCGCCTCGCTGTCGAGATCGGGCGTGTACGCGTCGAGGCACTCGAGCTCGACCGCCCCGAAGCCTTCCAGCAGGCGCTCGGCCGACGCCTCGCCCGCCGCGTCGCGCTCGAAAGCCGCCATGCCGCCATCGGTCGCGATGAAGCAGCGCTCGCGCCGCTCCGAGGCGCGGAAACCGACGTTACCGTAGTCGAACCAGAGCCGGAGGGCCGGCACCTCGAGCTCGCGCGCGCCCTCGTCGGTCTCGACCAGCATGCGCTCGGTGTACAGCCGGAGCCGCGGCGTGAAGCGCGGTAGGCCGTTGATGACGCGCAGGTCGGGGGCAGCTGAAACCACGAGAGGACTTCAATCAAACCCAGAGCGATCTGTCGATCCAGGAAAGCCGCATGAGTTCGATTTCTTTCCATTGGGGTCCATGGCCCCCGGTCGGAATTTCCTCCATGACCGTGCGGCGCCGACGGCGGAGATGGGTGCCGAGACGCTCGATGTAGTGTTGCAGCCGCGCCGTGGCGGCCGCGCCCAGTTCCTGGGCCATACCTGCCCCTCGCACGCAACTGGACCGATGGAAAACTTTTCGGCAGTAATGCTAGGCTCGGTGGCCATGCTGCTCACCAGGCTCTATCGTAGCCGACGGCGTGCGTTGCGGACGAGGGCAGGGCGATTGTCCGTGGGGACGACGGCCTTCTGTGCGGTCCTGGGTTGCGGCGCGGTTGCGCGCGCCCAACAGGCACCGCCGGCCGCCGCCAACGCGCCTCCGCCCACCGTCGCCAACACGCCCACGGCGCCCCCCTCCACCAGCACGAAGCCACCCGCCGACGCGCCCGCGGCGAAGGCTCCGCCGGCCGACAGCTACAAGCCCCTGCTCTCGTTCCGGCACTGGGGATGGCAGCTGCAGATCCCGATGCGGCTCGCGGGGCGCGCCGAGGGCGTGAGCTCGTTCCCGGTGGACTCGCAGGCGCACGATTTCCAGTCGGGCGTAGCGCTGTCGCCGCTGTTCCGCCTCGGGGCGAAGCTTTCGACGGTGAAGCCGATCGCCAAGACCGTGTTCATCTCCGGCGAGTACGAGCAGGATCTACCGACCGGCACCTGGACGAGCGAAGACCCCATCGCCGGCGAGGGCATGCCGAACTCGAAGTCGTTCACGACGCGGCTCCGCAAGGGCTGGGGGCTGGTCGCGCTCGGACGCTACCTGCACTTCGGCGGCGGCTTCATGACCAGCCACTGGGCGCTCGGGCTCGTGGCCAACGACGGCGACCACGGCTGGGAGCCGGGCTCGGGTGACTTCACCGATCCGCGCGGCGGCGACCTCGTGCTGCGCGGCTTCGCCGGCACCGGGCCGCTGACGGACGCGAACATCACCGCCACCGTGGCCATCGACAAGGTGCGCAACGACGACGTGCTGCTCGCCGGCGACAAGGCGCACGAGTACATCGCCTCCATGCTCGTCGGCGAAGGCAAGCCCGTGCACGGGGGCTTCTTCATCGTACGGAGAAACCAGACCACCGCCGACGGCAGGACCCTCGACGTGACCGTGGTCGATCCCGCCGCTGGCGCCACGATCGATATCGCCAAGGCCAAGCTCGAGCTCGAGGCGGAGGGCGCGGTCGTCTCAGGCAAGACCACGCTCGCCGCCACTCCGCAGATCCCGGTAGACAACGTGAACCAGCTGGGTGGGGCGCTGCGCGCGGCGCTCGACTTCGCGCGCGCAGGCGGCGTGGTCGATCTGGTCTACGCCTCCGGCGACCAGAACATCCACGACTCGAACCTGCGCGGCTTCCACGCCGACCCGATGTTCGAGACGGGCCTCTTGCTGTTCCGCTACGTGCAGGCCGCGCAGACCGGGCGCGGCTACGGAACGGCCGCGGATCCCCAGCTCGTCGGCGCGCCGCCGGCCGGGATCGAACGGCTGCCGACGCGCGGGGGCCTCACCGATGCGGTCGTGATCTTCCCGCGGCTGTGGGTCCGGCCGGTCGAACATCTGGAGACCTATGGAGGCGTGCTGTTCGCGCTGGCACCGAAGAAGAACGTCGATCCGTTCAACACGGACCTCGCCGGCGGCGTTCCCGAGAACGCTCTCGGCAGCGATCCCGGCTCCTACTGGGGCACCGAGGTCGATGTCGGGGTACGCTACCGGCTCTACCTCCACCACACCGAGCTCTCGGCCGGCGCCGAGGGCGGCGTGCTCGCACCGGGATCGGCCCTACGCGACGCCGCTGGCAAGAACCCCTCACCCGTCTATGGCGGACGGCTCCTCTTGGGCTACCGGCTCTAGAAAGGAGGAGATCGCGATGGTTGTGAAGATCCTCTCCCGCTTGGCTCTCGGCGCGCTGCTTGCCAGCGTGACATTCGGCTGCTCGAGCAGCTTCTCCCCGGAGGTCCTCGGCTCGACGCCCTCTGGCAACGACCCCGTCGTCAACTTCGACGTGTACCACACGCCGTTCGCCGAGATCCCGCTGCCCAACGACTTCGCCACGCGCTTCGACCCGAGCTCGCCAACGCACCTGCGCCTCAACGCCAGCATCTTGGCGGCGCACACGCGGTGGGAGCAGCAGACGCGCGCCGAGCTCGACAAGGCAAGCGGCTGGGGGACGCTCGCGCCGATCACGGTCAGCTTCTCGAAACCGATCGATCCCAAGGTCGTCATGAAGCAGGGCGACGACTTCAACTACAAGGACGACGCCGTCCTGGTGATCAACGTGACGCCCGGCTCACCCGGCTACTGCAACGCGGTGCCGCTCGATCTCGGCCAGGGCAACTACCCCGAGGTGCTCGCCGAGCCCGTCGTCTACGACTCCGACCCGCGCGCCAACCTGGACACGCTCACCGTCGAGACGACCGAAGAGGACACGAACCACAACGGCAAGCTCGATCCCGGCGAGGACACCGACATGGACGGCGTCCTCGATCACCCCGACACGCTGGACGGAACGCCCACCGGAAAGCGCCTCGAGTTCTACGAGCGCGAGACGAACACGCTGATCATGAAGCCGGTGATGCCAATGCGCGAGGAGACGACCTACGCGGTCGTCTTGACCAAGCGGCTGACCTCGCCGGCGGGCGATCCCGTCCGCTCGCCGTTCCCGGGCATCAACAACGCCGCGCAGACGACCGCGCTCAAGCCTCTGAAGGCGTGTCTGCCGCGCTACGCCCTCGGCATCAAGGACGTGGCCTTCACCTGGGCGTTCACCACGCAGAGCCTCACCCACGACTACAAGCTGGTGCGCGACGGCCTGTACGGCCTCGGACCGCTGGCGAAGGTGGGCAAGAACTTCCCGCCGACGCTTTCGCACCTGTACGACGTCGCGGACAAGAAGCCGGGCGTGACCAACACCAAGATCGTGCCGGGAGCCCAGTTCACGGATCTCGCAGGGAAGCTCCTGACCCTCACCGGACAGTCGGCTGCCACGGTGCAGAGCTTCCAGCTCACGATGAAGAGCGTCGACTTCATCGTCTCCGGTACCATCAACTCGCCGCAGTTCTTCCCGCGCAACGACGCGGACGGCAACCGGCTGCCGCTCTACGACCAGGTCTGGAACCTGAAGAAGCCGCCGCGCGGCGAGGACGTGCCGTTCTGGATCTTCGTGCCGAAGAACCGCAAGGGGCCGGCGCCGATCGCGATCTTCATCCACGGCCACGGCGGCAGCATGTTCGACGCGCTGCCCTTCGGCGGCATCCTCGCCAGCTTCGGCATCGCTACCATGGGCATCGACGCGCCGAGCCACGGCGTCGCGCTGCCCACGGCAGAGCTGGCCCTGGCGAAGGGCCAGATCAAGGCGGCTGGGCTCGATGGACTCGGCAACGCGCTGCTCGGCGGCCGCGCGCTCGACTGGAACGGCGACGGCGCTGCCGACTCCGGCGACGACTTCTGGACGGCGTACGTGTTCCACACGCGCGACGAGGTCCGGCAGACCGCCACCGACGTGATGCAGATCGTGCGCACGCTGCGCGCCTTCGACGGCAAGAACCACTGGGCCTTCGACCCCGCCGGCAAGGGCTCGCCGGGGCTCGCCGGCGATTTCGACGGCGACGGTACGATCGACGTGGGCGGCGACGCATCGATCAACGTGATGGGCGGATCGCTCGGCGGCATCACCGACGCGACGATCGCCGGTCTGGAACCGCAGATCAGCGCCGTGGCCTCGATCGTGCCAGGCGGCATGCTGAACGAGATCGGCAGACGCTCGACGCTCGGCGGCGTCAAGGACGCCATGGTGCTCCGTGCGCTCGGGCCGCTGTTCTACGAGGACAAGGGCAAGCTGATGCTACACGCCAACAAGGGCAACACGTCGAACCAGGCGCTGACGATCGCCGACCTGCCCACGCTCGCGCCCAAGGACACGGTCGTGCTCGAGAACCTCGACACGCACGAGTACCGCTGCGCCGCCGTGCAGCAATCGGGAACCTTCCGCGTCGCGGTCTCGTCCGACGAGGGTGACAGGCTGGAGCTCGCCGTCTACCGCGGCGTGCTGCCGCCGAAGACGCCGGAGGGCTGCGTGATCCCGTCCAGCTCTCCGTACGTCGACATCACCACGTTCAGCGCCTCGGGAAGCCTGGCCGACAGGACCTGGGACGCGGGCTCGCCGCTGGTCGCGCCGTGCGACGGCTTCGGGATGCGGCGGGCGACGCCGGATCTCAGGCGCTTCCTCGGGCTCTCGCAGATCGCGCTCGACCCGGCCGATCCGATGAACTGGGCGCCGTACTGGAGCGGCAAGCGCAAGCTGACCTACGGCACGGGCGAGACGGTGCACACGAACGTGATGCTGATGCCGTCCGTGGGCGATCCGGGCGTGATGATCGCGGACGGCATCGCGCTCGGCCGCGCCGCAGGCTACATCCCCTACGATCACAACGACCCGCGCTACGGCGAGTCCGTCAACCAGAAGCTGATCGACGTGCACGCCATCGAGGGCACCGTGCGCGTGAGCCCCTACACGAACAGCCAGGGCGAGAACGTGCTGATGGACGTGGATCACCTCGCGGCGGTGGTGCCGGTGGACGACGGCCTCGACGTGCCGCGCCTCGATCCGCCCATCAGGCTGATGCACAAGAACCCCGACGGCACCTGGGACGGCTTCATCCTGCCCATGCTCAACCCCAAGGGCGAGCACGGCTTCGTCACGCCCGATCCCACGAAGCCCTTCGACCTCGGGGCGTACCTCATCAACATGATCGGCCGCTACCTCCGGACCGACGCCCACGACTTCTCCTGGGACAAGTGCCAAGCGAAATCCGCCTGCCCCTGGACGACCTTCCCACTCCAATAGCGGCGCCGCTGAGCTATGGCGCGGGTTTCGGCATGCACAGCTGCTGCGTGCAAAGCCCGCCCGGAGGCGAGCAGATGCTGCAGCTCGAGTTGCAGCACACCTGACCCACAGGGCAGCGCTTGCTGCCGCAGACCGGACCGCCCATTCCCGCGTCTGCCGGCGGAGCGCTGGCCTTCTGGCACACCCCGCCACAGTCGCGCCCGCCGCGGTGCGGGTCACACATCATCGGATTTCCGACGCAGCGGAGCCCCGGCTTGCACATCAGCCCCGCGATCCCCCCGCAGCTCTGCCCTTCGTCGCGGCCCGCGGTCGGCTGCTGCGACGAGGGCGCCGGCTGCGACGAGGGCGGCGGTGTGTCCGACGACTCTGCCGTCGCGCTCGCCGGCGGCGGCCGCGGGATCTCCGGCTCGTCCGCCTTCGGCACCCGGCTGGAAGCACACGCCGTCAGCAAGAACCCCAACGTGAGGTAGCGCACGCGCCTAGCCTTGGCGCAGCAGCGCGCGAGCGCAACGAGAAAAGAACGCCGCTACTCGCGGCGCGGCACGCCCAGCTCGCGCGCGAGCAGCGTGTAGGACTGTTTCCGGGCTGCGGGGTCGTGGACGTGCGTCATGACCATGAGCTCGTCGGCAGCGCACTGGCTGGCGAGTGCCCTCAGCTGTTCGGCGACGTGGGCCGCGCTGCCGACGATGTGGCGCGCGGCGTAGGTGCGGCGCAGCGCCTCCTCCTCCGGGTCGTAGCGGTAGGCTAGCGCCTCCTCCACGCTCGGTAGCGGCAGATCCCTGAGCCCCTGGGCAAAGCGCAGCCCGGACAGGTACGAGCTCGACGCCAGTCGCTCGGCCTCCTCGTCCGTCTCCGCGCAGATGGCCGACACCGCAAGGATCGCGTACGGGCCGGAGCCCCCCGCCGCCGAGCGGAACTCGCTCCGGTAGGCCTGCATCATGCTGACCGCGTCGTCCGGATTGATGTGCCGTGCGAAGGCGAAGCCGAGCCCGAGCGCCGCGGCGAGCCGCGCACCGTAGTCGCTCGAGCCCAGCATATAGATTACCGGGCGCGGCACACCGGAAGGGATGGCCGCGATCGTTCGCGTGAACGGATCGCGCGGTGTGGCGTCTGCGTCCAGGTAGGCGAAGAGCTGGTCGAGCTGCTTGGGGAAATCCTCACCAGCCAGAGCGTGGTGCGAACGGCGCAGCGCCAGCGCGGTGCGTGGATCGGTGCCCGCCGCGCGCCCGATGCCGAGATCGATGCGCCCCGGAAACAGCGCGTGCAGCACACGGAACAACTCCGCCACCTTCAGCGGACTGTGGTTCGGCAGCATCATGCCGCCCGAGCCGACGCGGATGCTCCCGGTGGCCGCCGCCACCTGGCTGATCATGATCTCGGGCGCGGAGCTGGCGAGGCTCATCGCGTTGTGGTGCTCCGCGAGCCAGTAGCGGGCGAGGCCGATGCGCTCGGCGTGCCGCCCGAGCTCGATGGTGTTCGCGAGCGCCTGGCCTGCAGTGGAGCCCGACGGGATGGGCGACAGATCCAGGACCGAGAGCGGCAGCGTGGGCACGCCCTACTTGAAGTCCTGCACGGCCCAAACGCTGCCGCTGCTGGCCGAGAAGCCGCACGCAACCATCGTGTACTTGGTGCTCGACATGTTGATGTAGTGGCCGTGCTGCTGGAAGTTCGAGCCTGGTCCTTCGGCCCACATCTGGTCGAGGCAGCTGCCGCTGGCGGAGCTGATCTTGCTAATGGGCCAGCCGGGGCATTCGTTCTGGGCGTGCTCGCCGCACTTGCCGAAAGCACCGTGGGCCGTCCCGCTCTGCTCGTCGCTCTTGGCCTGGCTGTCGGCACACGCCCCCTTGTTCCAGAGCTTGTAGGGCGGCAGGTTCAGGGTCTTGCGGTAGGTATTGATCTTGTTCAGGCACTGCTGGCGCTGGGCAGCGAGCGGATCGCTCGAGCTCCCGGTTCCACCCGCGCCGCTGCTTCCGGAACCGCTGCTGCCGCAGCCCACCACTGCCATCGCCACCAGCACTCCGACGTGTACGCGCTTCATAGCCCACAAGTGTACACCCCCGCCCCCCGGACGAGCGCCCGCAAAGTCGCCGTTCCCGCGCGACGCGGCTTTCATCCCGGGCTATCATCCCGCATTCTGTGGCCCATAGAAGGACGACGAGAGGATGAGCGAGAGCCGGTACCACATCATCGAACGCATCGCAGCGGGAGGCATGGCCGAAGTGTACCGCGGCGAGAGCGCGGGCATCGAGGGCTTCCGCAAGAAGGTCGCCATCAAGCGCGTCCTGCCCAAGCTGTCGTCGAACCGCGAGTTCATCAACATGTTCCTCGACGAGGCGCGCCTGTGCGCCTACCTGAACCACTCCAAGTGCGTGCAGGTATTCGACATCGGGCAGGGCAACGGCTCGCACTTCATCGTGATGGAGTACGTCGACGGTGCGGATCTGAAGCACGTGCTCGAGTACCTGGGAGCGCATCGTCAGCAGATGCGCGTCGAAGTCGCCTGCCTGATCGCGATGGGCATCGCCGAGGGCCTCGCCTACGCGCACCAGGCGTGCGACGCGCAGGGCCGCCCGCTCGAGATCGTGCACCGCGATATCTCGCCGCACAACGTGCTCATGACGCGCTTCGGCGAGGTCAAGCTGGTGGACTTCGGGCTGGCCAAGGCAAGCTCGCACCTGACGGCCGAGGACGAGGACATCGTCAAGGGCAAGTTCGGCTACCTGGCGCCCGAGGTCACGCTCGGTCAGGGCGCCGACAAGCGCGTCGACATCTTCGCCGCCGGCATCCTGCTCTGGGAAATGCTCGCGGGGCGACGTCTGTTCCTGGGCAACAGCGACGTGGAGACGTTCAAGCTGGTGCAGGCCGCAAACATCCCGGACCCTCGCGAGAACCGCCGCGACATCCCCGACGAGCTGATGCGCGTGCTGGCGCGGGCGCTGGCCCGCGATCGCGACCAGCGCTACCTGACCGCGGACGAGCTGGCGAGTGATCTGAGCGCGGTACTGGTCGGCCTGCCGCGCCCCGCGTCGTACCAGAACATCGGCGCGCTGGTGCGCGAGGCCGCGGTGGAGCGCGACCAGCGCCGCACGGCCGAGGGCGCCGCCACCGAGGGCATGATCGGCGATCTGATCATCGACGCGCTGCACGACTTTTCCGGCGAGCTCGACAACGCCGAGGATCGCGTGTCGCGCCTGGGCACGCAGGGCGTCGACGTGGGGGCGGGCGGCAGCTTCGAGGATCCGAGCCAGTGGGGCCTCGACGCGCTGTTCGAAGAACCGGCGCCGGCGCGTCCCGCGGCCCCTCCCCCACCGCGCGCGCAGGCAGGCATGCCGCCCACTCCGGGCGCGCCGGCCGCGCCCGGAGCCGGCGCGCCTCCGCCGCCGCGCCGTCCGCCGCCTCCTCCGCGCGAGCGCGTCCAGAAGGCTCCGCAAAAGAAGGACGGACCGTTCTGGCGCCGCTGGTTCGGCAGTTGAAGTGACGACTCGGGAGCGAGGTGAAGCATGGGCCTGACATGGACGCGGGAGAATCCTCCGCACTGGGACGAAGAGAAGGCCGCCATCGTGGGCGGAGCGCCGGTAGGGATCTTCGAGCTACCCGACTACAAGCCGGGCGACGTGCTGCCGGGCGAGTGGTGGCGCGTCGAGGATGAGGCAGGCGTCGCGGGCTACGGCTGGATGGACACGGTGTGGGGCGACGCGGAGATCCTGCTCGCGGTAGCCCCGACGCGGCAGAAGCAGGGCGTCGGCGGCTTCATCCTCGATCACCTCGAGGAGGAGGCGCGCGCCCGCGGCCTGAACCACCTGTACAACTCGGTGCGCCCCACGCATCCCGAGCGCGAGCGCGTCACGCGATTCCTCGAGAGCCGACGCTTCAAGCCGTCAAGGGACGGCGTGATCCTGCGCCGCGTGGTCGCCGCGAAGAAGTAGCTCAGGCCCTCTTGCGCCCGCGGGCCTTCGCGCTCGACGCGCGCTTGGCAGGCGCCTGCTTGACGGGCGGCTGCCTGGGGGCTGCCTTCCTGGTAGGCGCCTTCCTGGTAGGCGCCTTCCTGGTAGGCGCCTTCCTGGCGGCTGCCTTCTTGGCGGCTGCCTTCTTGGCGGCTGCCTTCTTCTTGTTCGCGGCGGGGCGTGGCCGCTTCCCGCCGCCCGCGTGCACCACGCGCTTCGGCTCCGGAATCAACTCGAGAAAACCAAAGCCGGCGCGCGACTCGAGCCACTGCACGCGGCGCTGGTACGCTTCGCGCAGGAGCCGTCGGAGCGCATCCTGCGGCGAAGCCCCGAGCGCGCCGGAGATCTGCTCGAGCATACGGAGCTCGGCCGGAGTGAGTTCGAGAGCGAGCGTCTGGCGGCGCGGCATGACGCCCATGCTAACGACGCCGGGGCGCAGGGCAAGCCCGGGCCACACGCGGCCGCTGGCTGGCGCGTCAGGTACCGCTGTGGGGCAGGCCTTTCGGCAGCGGGCAGGAGTGCGTGCCCGTCTTCTCGTCGTATTGCTGGTGGTACTCCTCGGCCTTCCAGAAGCGGCCGATAGGGGTGATCTGGGTCACGACCGTCCTGCCCAGCTCGGCCTGGGCATTTCGCTTGGCCGCGCGTGCCTCGGCCGCCTGTTCCTTGTTGAAGGTAAAGATGGCGCTGCGATAGTTGCTCCCTTCGTCGGGGCCCTGGCGGTCGGGCGTCGTAGGGTCGTGGTTCTCGAGGAAGACCGTCAAGAGCTGGCCGTAGGTGATCGCCTTGGGATTGAACTCCACCAGCACCGTCTCGGCGTGACCGGTGGTGTGCGAGCTCACGTCCTCGTAGCTCGGATACGTGGTGTGCCCACCGGTGTAGCCGACGGCCGTGGCCACCACGCCGGGCACGTGCCGGAACACATCCTCCACGCCCCAGAAGCAGCCGCCCGCGAACGCCGCCAGCTGATCGCCCTTGCGGGGCGTGAGCGGCGAGCCATTGCCCACATGCCCGGGATCGGTGCCCAGGACGCGGGCGGAGATGGCGCGATCGGGCGTGGGGCCGGCCTCGCTGACCGTGCTGTGGCACGCCGGAAGCACGAAAGTCAGCAGCAAGGCGGGAAGCAGGGTGCGGCTTGTCATGCCTAGGCCTACGGCGCGCGCCCGGCAGCGGTTACGGGCCACGCCCAGCGCGGATTTCAGCTAACGTGGAGCGCGGAATGGATCGCCGCTCTCTCCTGCTCGCCGCCGTGGTCGCCCTCGCGCTGGGCGGCTGCGTCTCGAAGCCGACCATGAAGCTGAACCACGCCGAGATCAGCTCGGCCGGACCGGCGGGCATCGGCATGGACGTGTACCTGACCGTCCACAACGACAACAGCTTCGACGTCCAGGTGCGCAACGTGCGCGTGCAGACGACGGTGCAGAACCGCTGGGCGCTGCCTCGCCTCGCCTACAGCCCGAACCAGTGGCTTCCGGCCAAGGGCACCACTATCGTGCGGGCGCCGGTGCTCATCCCCTGGGCGCTGGTCGCACCGCTGCTGGCCGAGACGGCGATGAGCCCAACCATCTCGTATCACGTCAAGGGCTCGGCCGACGTGACGGCCATCCGCTCGCTCGGCATCAAGAGCGACAACTATCCGGTAGACGAAAACGGCTCGATCCCGCGCAGCGCCGTGCTCGCTGCGGCGCGGACCATGTTCCCCTTCGCCCGTTGAGCGATGTTGCGCGGCGTCGGCTCGCTGCTTCTGTTCATGGCGGCGTCCGATCTGTACGCGGGCGTCGTGCTGTCGGCCGCAGCCGTCCGCTACAGGGAGCTCTTTTCGGGGACCGGCTTCTCTCTCCGCCGTTACTACGTGCTGATGGGCTGGGCGCCGTTCGCCTACCTCGTGCTCGCCCTGGTGGTCGACGGTCGCTACCTGCTGTTGCTCGTCGTGGCCGGCGTCGCTGGCATCGTCGGCGAAGTGCTGGTGGCGCTGCTCTGGCGCGGTTACTTCCACGAGCCGATCTGGACCTACAGCTATCGCTCCGTCCTGTCGGGCCACACCAGCACCATCAACTTCCTGCCCTGGGCCGTGGGCGCGCTCTGGTTCGTGGAGACGGCGCGGCTCGTGCTGGGCACCACATCGCTCGGCCTGTCGTTGCGCGCCGTGGCCGTGAGCGTAGCGGCCGTCGGCGCGGGGCTCGCGCTGGCCTGGCCGCTGCGACGCTTCACGGCCTCCCGACAAGGGCGCTTCTCGGCCGCTGGCCTTGCGCTGTTCTGCCTGCCGATCGCCACCACGGCGCTCGCGCTCGGCCTCTTGTGCGGCGTTCGCTACCCGCTTCTGATGCTGGCGTTCTCCTTCGTCGGCTTCGTCACCGAGTACGCCTACGGCCGCGGCATGAGCGTGATGTTCGAGCGCGGCCTGTGGACCTACAACCACTGGCGCATCGACGAGGGCCACACCAGCTTCGTCACCCTACCCCTGTGGGCCCTGGGCGGCCTGTACTTCTATTTCATCGCCGGCGCGCTCGGCCTCTGACGCGCCGCTCAGCGGTAGCGGCGCGGGGCAAAGCGCCTCTTCCAGTCGCCGTGCGAAAGCCGCCTGAGCCCGCGCGCCTGGTCGACGTGCACGAAGTACGTGTGCGCCGCGGAGCCGTCGGACAGCACCACCCGGCCGCGGTGGAAGCGCGCGGGGTGATCGCAACGTACGTCGCACGCGCTCAGGATCTTGAAGTCGACCTCGTAGAGCTCGCCGTTCACCGCCGTCCGTCCCGTGTCGAGCAGGCCCGCGAACACGCCGAGCTCCACCAGCGTGTACTTGTCGGCCGTAACCGCCTCGCCGATGAGCTCGGCGGACTCCAGCGCGTCGTGCCCGGGCTGTCCCGACAGGAACGTCCCGTACACGAACAGGCGGAAGCGGCGATCCGCGGGAGAGACCATCTACATCAGCGTGAGCAGCAGGCCCGCGAGACCGGCCAGCACGGCCCCCTCGACCCACGCGGCGTTGAGATTCCGATCCTGCTGGATCTCCTTGTCGATGCGCACGCCCGGCAGCAGCAGGAAGTCGATGAACACACGCAAGAGCAGCAGCACGACCACGCCGAACAGCCAGCGCACACCAAACAGGGTGAGGTTGTGCGTCCAGCTGGTGAAATCGCCGGCGATCGCACCGACGAGGATGAGCCCCATCGCGATCAAGTTCATGCCCAGAGCGACGCCCGCCGCTACGTTGTCGTTCTCGATCTCCTGCGCCACGTTGTAGCGGCACACGGCCATGTAGATGTAGCCGTAGACGACCAGCGCCACCTGCCCCAGACCGAAGAACGCGAGCGTGGTCTGCGGCCCACCGCCGCGGCCCTGCAGCGCCGCCGCGACAATCAGCCCGCTGGCGATGTAGGCCCCCATCTCCACCGAGCCCGCGCCGACGTTGCGATCGCGGATGATCTCCTCGCTAGTACTGAACTTGGGCAGGAGCACCTTGTCGACGATGATCCGCGCGAGGTTCAAGAGCAGGATGCCGAGCGCCATGTAGCCGGCCGTGTCGAGCAGGTCCTTCCACAAGGCGGAATTCGGCGCGCTCGGCGTGTGCAGCGGACCGATGCACACGATGAGCACCGCCAGGTAGTAGCCAGCAACGGACATGCCTACAGCGGGATTGTCCCGTGCGGTGAGCTGCTCGCTCAGCTTGTAGGGCGTGAGAATGTCCTTGAACAGCCGCGCAATTACCAACATCACCAGCACCACGGCGAGGTACGCGAAGTCCTTGGGCAGGGAGAACACGGTGGTCTTCAACAGGTCGATGCCTTGCTGCATGGCTCAGCTCCAATCGTCGGATTCGCTTTTCCGGGATGCGCACATGGCCTACTGCCAGTCCTTCCAGCCTTCGAGGTAGCGACGGAGCACGATCGGATCGTCGAGGGTGCTCGCTTTCTGCGAGGCGATACGCACGTCGCGCGGAAACTCGAAAAGGCGCGGAAGCATCGCGTTGTCCAGATAGCGCGTGGGCACGCGCAGGTGGATCTTCGACACATCGATGGGGAAACCCGCCGCCAACACGAAGCCCCAATCGCCGAACGACGGCACGTCGGCATGATACGGCGCCACGTGCAGGCCGGCGGCATGCAGCGTGTCCGCGATGCACCAAAATGCCTTCTTGGCGAAGAAGGGGCTGGTCGCCTGCGTGACGAGCACGCCGTCGTGCGCCAGGTGTCGCGCCAGTAGCGCGTAGAACTCCAGGCTGTAGAGCCGCGCCAGCGACGTATCGTTCGGGTCGGGCAGGTCGATCACGATGACGTTGAACTGCCGGTGCGACTTCTTCGCGAAGACCCAGGCGTCCCGGTTCTCGATGTGGACGCGGGGCGAGCGGAAGCTGTCCTTGTTGATGCCGCGGAGCAGGTGGTTGTCCCGCGCCAGGTTCGTCATCGCCGGGTCGAGATCGACGTCGGTAACGGACCCCACGTCCTTGTACTCGAGGATCTCGCGCGTCGCGATGCCGTCTCCGCCGCCGAGCACCAGCACGTTCTTGTGGCTCGGCGCCAGGGAGAACGCCGGGTGGATCAGCGCCTCGTGGTAGCGGTACTCGTCAAGCGAGGAAAACTGGAGGTTGCCGTTCAGGTACAACCTGAGATCGCTGCGGTGACGGGTGATGACGATCTTCTGGTACGGCGACTGGCGCACCAGGAGCACCTGGTCATCGTAGATGGCGTGGTGCCAGGGGCGCATCAGCGCGGACGAGAACACGAGCAGCACGCCGAGCCCGACCAGCCCGCCCAGACCGAACAGCGTGAAGCCGATGCGCTGACCCGACGAGACCTGCGCGCTGAACGCTCTGAGCACGACCAGCGCGATGACAATATTGAGCGCCCCGGTGACCAACGAGCTCTTGAACGTCCCGAGCAGCGGCAGGAGCGCAAAAGGGAACAGCAGCGTCGCGGCGAGCGCACCCAGGTAGTCGAGCGACAGGATGTTCGACAGGCTCACCTCGAGCGCGAAAAAGCGCCGCATGGCGAGCACCAGCATCGGGATCTCGAGCCCGGTGAGCGTGCCGATGACCGCGATGAACAGGACCATCGCGGGGTAGTACAGATCCGTATACGCGTAGATCCCGTACAGCGCGGGGATACTCACGCCGCCGACCAGGCCGAGCGCGAGCTCCACCTTGACGAAGGTGCCGAGTACGCGCTCTCCGAGCAGCCGCGACATAAACGAGCCGATGCCCATCGAGGCCATGAACAGCCCGATGGTGATCGAGAACTGCTGGATGCTGTTGCCGAGGAAGTACGAGGACGCCGTCCCGATCAAGAGCTCGTAGACGATGGAGCAGAGCCCCGCCGCGAACACCGCGATGACCAGCACCGTCGTCTGGCGGGAGCTCAGCGCGGTCCGGCCAGCGCCGGACGCCGGCGAAGCGGGATCGGTCGGACCGTCCGTGAAGCTGGAGGCGTCGGTCGCCATACGCGCGAGCCCCCCGCGGCTACTTGCCGGGGTGCATGCCGCCGCCACGCGTGCCGCCGCGAACGCTGCGGGTATGGAAGGTCTGGACGCTGCTCGAATACCAGAAGGACGACGTGTTGCTCCAGCCCCGGTACCCGTCGTAGCCATAGCCGTGCAGGCTCGGGACCATCAACGCACCGTAGGTGCCGAGCAGGCCGAACCCGAGTAGGGCCAGAAGTGCGATCTTCACGACACGCTCCCGTTAATCGTCGTCATCGTCATTCAACCCGATGGTCGCCGGCGTCATCATGGCGCCGGCCACGAAGAAGAAGATTCCGCCGATCAGACCGACGATCCCGGCCGCGAAGTACGGCACGGAACTACCTTTGATCGGCGTGATCCAGGCCTGGATATCGCCGCCGATCGGCTTGTACGAGGGCTGCTCGGTGTACAGGTGCGCGTAGTAGGTGCCCTTCTTCGGCACGGTGAGCTTGAAGTCGAACTTGTTCTTCTGCTGGTCCCAGCGGCCCTCGTCGTAGCCCGTCTCGTGCCAGAACTCGTAGCCGAAGCCGAACAGGTACTCCTTGTTCTGGTCGAGCATCTCGCCGTCGAGGTACGACCAGCCGTAGCCGTTCAGCTTCTGCTTGACGCTGAACTCGAGCACCGTGTTGTCGTTGGACACGACGATCGGACCGATGTTGCCGCCGCTCGGCGGCAGCGTACCCGAGACGGTCTTGCCGTCGTCGGAACCGAACATCGCCGACGTGATCAGGCACACGACGCCGAAGAGGAAGATCATCACGCCCGCGATGCGAACGGTGCGCCCGAGCTCGCGCTTGCGCTCGGTCGGGGACTTGATCGGCTTGACGGGCTGGAACGACTCGGCGGACTGCGGCGCGCCGTAGCCCGGCGCTTGCGGGGCGGGCTGCCCGGGAGCGCCGTAGCCCGACTGCTGGGGCGGCACGTAGCCCGGCTGTTGCGTGCCTGGAGCGCCATAACCCGGCTGCTGCCCGGGAGCGCCATAGTCCGGCTGCTGGGGCGGCGGGCCGTAGCCCGGCTGCTGCCCGGGCGCGCCGTAGCCCGGCTGCTGCCCGGGCGCGCCGTAGCCCGGCTGCTGCCCGGGCGCGCCGTAGCCCGGCTGCTGCCCGGGCGCGCCGTAGCCCGGCTGCTGCCCGG
>Ga0114931_10001506_pt1 | contig 29774 bp, 30 predicted proteins | sample 2SBtaG_FD_89579 | JGI IMG/M metagenome (GOLD analysis project Ga0114931, IMG submission 89579) | Deep subsurface microbial communities from Kolumbo volcano to uncover new lineages of life (NeLLi) - 2SBTROV14_V59a metaG | ecosystem: Environmental > Aquatic > Marine > Volcanic | place: Kolumbo... | reverse complement strand
TGTTGTCCGAGATTCTGGTCGAGGAGGGGGCCAACGTGGAGGTTGGCGCCCTCTTGGGCCGTATCGGCGAGGGCGACGGCAAGAGCGCCGCGCCAGCCCCGGCCCCTAAAGCCGCCCCAGCCCCGCAAGCCGCCCCGGCCGCGCCAGACGCCCCGGCGCCGGCAGAGGAACAGGCCCTCTCGCCGGCGGTGCGCAAGATGGTCGAGGAGCAGCACCTGGACCCGTCCCGGATCGAGGGCACGGGCAAGGATGGGCGCGTGCTCAAGGGCGATGTGCTGCGCTTCACCGAGGGCGCCGCGGCGCCCGCCGCCAAGCCAGCCCCGGCGGAGCCGGCGGCCCCCGTGGCGAAGGCGCCGGCCCCCGGCGCGGCCCCGCGCGAGGAGCGCGTGCGCATGACCCGCCTGCGCAAGCGGGTCGCCGAGCGTCTCAAGGAGGCGCAGAACACCGCCGCCATGCTGACCACCTTCAACGAGGTGGACATGGGCGCGGTCATGGACCTGCGCCGGCGTTACCGGGAGAGCTTCGAGAAAAAGCACGGCGTGCGCCTGGGCTTTATGTCGTTCTTCGCCAAGGCGACGATCGCCGCGCTCAAGGAGCTGCCGTCGGTCAACGCCGAGGTCGACGGCGACGAGCTGGTTTACAAGAACCACTACGATATCGGCATCGCGGTGAGCACGCCCCAGGGGCTGGTCGTGCCGGTGCTGCGCGACGCCGATGCCATGGGCTTCGCCGATATCGAAAAGGGTATCGCCGACTACGGCCGCCGGGCGCGCGACGGCAAGCTCACCATCGACGAGATGATGGGCGGCACGTTTACCATCACCAACGGAGGCATCTTCGGCTCCCTGCTGTCCACGCCGATCCTCAATCCGCCCCAATCGGGCATCCTCGGCATGCACAAGATTCAGGAGCGTCCCGTGGCCATCGACGGGGAGGTGCGCATTCGGCCCATGATGTATGTGGCGCTGTCCTACGATCACCGCATCATCGACGGGCGCGAGGCGGTCACGTTCCTGGTGCGGGTGAAAAACTTTATCGAGGACCCGGAACGGCTGCTGATCGACGTCTAGAGACTAGTGCGACCATGACCATGGAGACCGCGGGGGTGTCGCCGTTCGACGCCGCCGCGATCCTGGTGGCGCTCGCGGCGGTCTTCGGCTACCTGAACTATCGATTCCTGCATTTTCCCCAGGCCATTGGCCTAACCGTGATGGGCGCCGTGGCGTCTCTCGCGGTGGTCGCGGCGGATGCGCTGGTGCCCGGCTTCGGCCCGGGGCAGGCGGTGCGCGCGTTCCTGCGCGGGATCGACTTCGAGACTACTCTGATGGAGGGTATGCTGTCCTTCCTGCTGTTCGCGGGGGCCATGCACGTGAACCTGGCGGCGGTGTGGTCCCGTCGCTGGACGGTGCTCAGCCTGGCCACCGCCGGGGTCTTGATTTCGACGGCGCTGGTCGGCCTCGGCTTCATGGGGCTTGGGCGCCTCGCCGGGCTCGACATTCCGCTCTTGTGGTGCCTGGTCTTCGGTGCCCTGATCAGCCCAACCGACCCGGTCGCGGTCCTCGGCCTGCTCAAGTCGGCCCGGGTGCCGGAGTCCCTGGAGGCCAAGGTCGCCGGCGAGAGCCTGTTCAACGACGGGGTCGGGGTGGTGGTCTTTTCCATCGTGGCCGCGGCGGCGGTGGGCGGCGGCGAGCTCTCGCCCTGGCGTGGGGCGGAGCTGTTCCTGGTCGAGGCCGGGGGCGGGGCCCTGCTCGGACTCGCGGTCGGCTGGCTCGGGTACTGGGCGATGCGCGGCGTCGACGAGTACAACCTGGAGATCCTGATCACCCTGGCGATCGTGATGGGCGGCTATTCCCTGGCCGGGCTGGTCCATGTGAGCGGCCCCCTGGCCATGGCGGTCGCGGGCCTGTTTATCGGCAACCGGGGGGTTCGCTTCGCCATGAGCGAGACCACGCGCACCCATCTCCTGGGGTTCTGGTCACTCATCGACGAGATTTTGAACTCGGTCCTCTTTCTACTGATCGGGCTGGAGGTGGTGGCGATCGCGGCGCGCCAGTCCTATCTGCTGATCGGCGTGGCGGCGATCGTCCTGGTGCTGCTGGCGCGCGCCGTGGCGGTGGGGGTGCCCATGACCTGTCTGCGCTGGATCTCCCCGTTTACGCCGGGCGCGTTTCCGCTTCTAGTGTGGGGCGGCCTGCGCGGCGGCATCTCGATCGCCCTGGCCTTGTCCCTGCCGGGCGGGCCCATGAAGGAGCTGATCTTGACGGTGACCTACGTGGTGGTGGTCTTTTCGGTGGTGGTGCAGGGCGGCACGGTGGGCGCGGCGGCGCGGCGGTTTCTCAAGGGCGCCCCGAGCATGGAGCGCCCCGAGGTCTGATCGGGAGCCGCTTCGCGCACGGTCATATCCGCGTGTCGAAAACGCCAGATGGCGGCGGGTGGCAGATTGGGCCAGACCCACTCGGAGCGCGCGCCCACGATGCCAAGCTCGGCGCGCTCCCGCTCCGAGATCGGCGCGCCGAAGCCGTAGGTGAATTGCAGGAACTCCGCGCCCGCGGGCAACGCGCCGAACGCGGCGCGCAGAACCGCGCGCCGCTCGCCGGGTTCCATGGACAAGAGCGGCAAGCCCGAGACGATCGCCTTGACCCGGTCCACGCCGGCCGCGCGGAGGGTTTCGCCGAGGTCGCGGGCATCGGCGCCCATCACCCGCGCGCCGGGGCACCTCTCCTCGATGATTCGGCACAGCGCGGGCTCGCGTTCGACCACGAGGAGGTTGTCCGCCGGCACCCCGGCCTTGAGCAGCGCGCGCGTGATGCTGCCGGTCCCGCCACCGAGCTCGACCACGGTGCCCGGCGCGGCGTGATCGATGGCGGCCGCCATGGTGGCCGCCAGCACCCGTCCGCTGGGCACCATGGCACCCAGGTGCAAGGGCCGGCGCAGCCACAGCAAAAAGAATCCCAGGTCGGCCAAGGGCGCCGGCCGGCGCGCGAAATCGTCGCTCATGAATTAAACTCTCAGGGTCGTTGCACCGTACACGCAGGCACCATCGCGGCGAAGCGCCCGACGCGCGCCCTGCGCGCGCGCCGAGCCTTTCGCGGCCTTGCCAATAGATTAGAGCGTCGACCCTCCGGTGCAAGGGTGAAGGCCGCCCGCGCGCCAATCCCGCGCGCCAATCTACTTGTTCCATGGCCGCGCGTGGGGCAAGGTCGCGCAAATCCATAAGGACGGGGGCCGAAACCGATGAGCGATACTACCTATGACATGATCGTTATTGGCGGCGGGCCTGGCGGGTACGAGTGCGCTATTCGCGCCGCGCAGCTTGGTCTCAAGGTCGCGTGCGTGGAAAAACGCGGCAGCCTGGGCGGGACATGCCTGAACGTGGGCTGCATTCCCTCCAAGGCGCTTCTGAACGCCTCGGAGAAGTTCGAGGAAGCCAATCACGGCCTGGCCGTCATGGGCATCGAGCTGGGCAAGGTGGACCTCGACCTGAAGACCATGCTGGGTCACAAGGACAAGATAGTTGGCGATCTGACCAAGGGCATCGAGTTCCTGTTCAAGAAGAACAAGGTGGATTACGTCAAGGGCGCCGGCCGCATCGCGGCCGCCGGCCGGGTCGTGGTGGTCGACGGCGCGGGCACCGAGCGCGAGCTGGCCACGAAGCACATCGTGATCGCCACCGGCTCGGATCATATGGAGCTACCGGGCGTATCCATCGACGAAAAGCGTATCGTCTCTTCCACGGGCGCGCTTTCGCTCGCCAAGGTGCCGGCGCATCTCGTGGTGGTCGGCGGTGGCTATATCGGCCTGGAGATGGGCTCGGTCTGGAAGCGCCTGGGCGCGAAGGTGACCGTGGTCGAGTTCCTCGACCGGATCGTGCCGGGCATGGACGGCGAGATCGGCAAGAACTTCAACCGAATCCTCAAGAAGCAGGGCATGACCTTCCGCCTCTCCACCAAGGTGACCGGGGCCAAGGTGGGCAAGTCAGGCGTTTCGCTCACCGTCGAGTCGGCCGCCGGCGGCGATGCCGAGACCATCGAGGCGGATATCGTGCTGGTCGCCATCGGCCGCCGCCCCTATACGGAGGGGCTCGGTCTGGAGGAGGCCGGGGTCGCGCTCGACGACAAGGGCCGCGTCGCGGTGGACGCTAGTTTCGCCACCAACGTGGCGGGCATCCATGGGATCGGCGATGTCATCGCCGGGCCGATGTTGGCCCACAAGGCCATGGAAGAAGGCGTGGCGCTGGCCGAAATTCTGGCCGACAAGGCGGGGCATGTGAACTACGAAACCGTGCCCGGCATCGTCTATACGTGGCCGGAGCTGGCCGCCGTCGGTAAGACGGAAGAACAGCTCAAGGAGGCGGGCGTGGCCTACACCGTGGGCAAGTTTCCGTTCAGCGCCAACAGCCGGGCGCGTTGCAACAACACCACCGACGGCCTGGTCAAGATCCTTGCCGACGCCAAGACAGACCGCATCCTGGGCGCGCACATTCTGGGCCCGGACGCCGGCAATCTGATCCACGAAGTAGTGGTGGCGATGGAATTCGGCGGCGCGGCGGAGGATCTGGCGCTGTCGTTCCACGGTCACCCGACCCTCAACGAGGCGGTCAAGGAGGCGGCCCTGGCGGTCGGCGGCCGGGCAATCCATATCTGAGCCCACGGGGGTCGCGCGGCGGCGGCATCTTTCCGGCGGGCGGCTGGCGGTCGGCATGTGCGTGGCGCATGTGCTCACCATGCTGGGCTTCGGCACGTTTCCCGGGCTCTTGCCCACGTTCCTGAATATCTGGGGCCTGTCCAACACGGCGGCCGGGTGGATCAACGGCGTCTATTTCGGTGCCTACATGGCCGCGGTGCCGATCCTGGTTAGCCTGACCGACCGCGTTGACCCGCGCCGCATCTATGCCCTGGGGGCGCTGGTCACCGCCTTGTCACTGGCCGGGTTCGCGTTTTGGGCCCATGGGGCCTGGAGCGCCGCGCTGTTGCGCGCGCTCGCCGGCATCGGGTTGGCGGGCACCTACATGCCGGGGCTCAAGGCGCTGACCGATCACCTGCCCGAAAAGAACCGCTCCCGGGCGGTTGCCTTCTATACGTCGAGCTTTTCCATCGGCTCGGCCCTGTCGTTCCTGATCGCGGGCGAGATCGCGGTCGACTGGGGCTGGCGCGCGGCGTTTTTCGCGGCCGCGCTTGGGCCCATCGCGGCGCTCGCGATCGTGGGGCTCCTGGTGCCGCCGAGCGCGCCCCACTACCTGGCGCCGCCCACGGGCGCGCTGCTCGATTTTCGCCCCGTCGTGCGCAATCGCCGGGCGTTCGCCTACGTACTGGCCTATAGCGCCCATAACTGGGAGCTGTTCGCCCTGCGCTCGTGGGTCGTGACGTTCCTGGTCTTCGCCCAGAGCCAGCAGGGCGAGGGGGCGCTCGGCATCGCCTGGAGCGCGACCGCGCTCGCCGCCGCCATCAACGTGGTCGGCCTGCCGTCCAGCGTCTTCGGCAACGAGCTGGCCCAGCGCCTGGGCCGGCGGCCCACGGTGATCGCCATCATGGGGGCCTCGGCGCTGATCGCGCTGGCGCTCGGGTTTCTCGCGCCCCTGCCGTTCGTTCTGCTGGTCGCCGTGGTCATACTCTACGGGGTGACCGTGACCGGGGATTCCGCCTCGATCACCACCGGCGCCGTGGCCAACGCGGCGCCGGGCCAGCGGGGCGCCACCATGGCCGTGCACTCGTTCGTGGGCTTCGCCGGGGCGTTCGCGGGGCCGCTTGTGTTCGGCATGGTGCTCGATGCCGCCGGCGGCGGCGGCAGCACCCTGGCCTGGGGCCTGGCGTTCGCCAGCTCGGGCGTGGCGGTCGCCATGGGGCCGCTGGTGCTGGTTACCCTCGGCCGGCGCGTGGGTGCGCCCGCTCGTACACCCTGAGCAGCCCGGCCATGTCCACGTCCGTATAGCGCTGAGTGGTGGAGAGCGAGGCATGGCCCAACAGGTCCTGGATCGCGCGCAGGTCCCCGCCGCCGGCCAGGAGATGGGTGGCGAAGCTATGGCGCAGGGCATAGGGCGTGGCGCTCGGCGGCAGGCCTAAATCCATGCGCACCTGGGCCATGCGCGCCTGCACCCGGCGCGCGCCCAGGGGCCCGCCGCGCGCGCCCACGAACAGGGGGCCCGCCGCGGGCAACGAAAACGGGCAGCTCGTCAGGTAATCCCGCACCGCCTCCACCACCACCGGCAATAGGGGGACCTCCCGCTGCCGGCGGCCCTTGCCGGTGACACGCAGGGCCACCTGGCCCGGCGCGGGCGCCTGGGCGCGGGTTAGCGCGAGCGCCTCGCCAATCCGCAGACCGCAGCCATAGAGCAGGGTGAGCACGGCCGCGTCGCGCTTGCCGATCCAGGGGGCGCGGGCTAGGTCCGCCGCCGCGTCGAGAGTCTCCATCGTCTCGTCGGCGCCAAGCGCGCGCGGCACCGGGCGGGCGACCCGGGGCGTGCGCAAGGCGGCGAGCGCGAGGTTGTCCACCAGCCCCTCGCGGGCCAGCCACTTGAAGAACCCGCGCACCACGGAAAGGCCCCGCGCCCGCGAGCCGGCGCCGAGGCCGGCCCCCGCGCGCGCCGCCAGCCAGGCGCGAAAATCCGCCGTGCGCAGGCGTGCCAGATGGGCCAGGGCGGGCGGGCCGCCCAGATGCGCGCCGAGGAAGGCGACAAAGCCGCCCAGATCGCGCCGGTAGGCCGCGAGGGTGTGGGGCGAGGCGCGGCGTTCGTCTCCGAGCCAGGATTGCCATGCCGCGATCGCGGCACGAAGGTCCGCGGCCACGGGCGGTTCGTTCAATCCGCCAGGCTCAGCCATCCGCGAATCGCATGCTCCACGATCTGGGAGAGAAAGGTCAGCAGCTCGGTTGCCTGACCGGGCTGGAACTGGCCCGGGCGGCGCGAGCCGAAGGCGAGCAACGCGGCCGGGGCGGAACATCCGATGGAGAGGCGAATCAGCGCGTCCGAGCGCACCAGGCCCGCGCCAGGGCCGAAGATCATCGGGTCCTCGGGCGCCTCGGCGCGCAACGCGATGCGCTGCCCCGGCCCGATTTGCCGGTCCACCGTGCCTGGGGCGAGGCCGCAGACGCCGGGTACGGGGGGCCGCGCCGCCTTGGGCCCCGCTTGCTCCACGCCGCCCGCTTGCTCCACGCCGATGGTAATGACGTCGAGATCCAGGATAACCGCCAGATCGATCGTTATGGCCTCGACGAAGCGCTCGAAGGTGCGCGCGGACAGCAGGGCCAGAACCGCCTTGTGCACGCGCGCCTGGGTTCGCAGGTTGCCGCGGCCCGTGGCCACCAGCTGGTCGCGGGCCGCGGTCATGTCGACCAGGTCGCGGCGCAGCTTCGCCACCATGAATTGCTGCAAATCGGCGACGCCGTCCGCGGATACGCGCGCCGGCGGCGACAGCACGTCGAGCAATTCCGGGTGCTCGCACAGGAAATCCGGGTGCCGGCGCAGGTAATCGGCGACGTCGGCGGCGCTTGGCGCCGTCGTCTCGGTGCCGGCGCCGGTCGGCCGCTTGCCCTCGCCGGGCCTAGGCGCTGCGTCTTGCCGGTTTTGCGTCATGCGCGGACTCGCCCTTCATGGGATCCAGAATCGACTGGCCTGTCTTGGCCCAGTCCGCCAGGAAGGCGGCGAGCCCCTTGTCGGTGAGTGGGTGCTTGAACATGGCGCGCAGGATCCCAGGCGGGATGGTGGCCACGTGGGCGCCCATCTTGGCCGATTCGACCACGTGGCCCAGGTTGCGCACCGAGGCGACCAGGACCTCGGTGGTGAAATCCGGGTAGGCGGCGTAGATTTCCACGATCTCGCCGATCAGCGCCAGGCCGTCCGCGCCGATATCGTCCAGGCGCCCCACGAACGGCGAGACGAAGCGCGCGCCCGCCTTGGCCGCCAGGATCGCCTGCGCCGCCGAGAAGCACAGGGTCACGTTGACCGGCGTGCCCTCGTCGCTCAGGGCGCGGCAGGCCTTGAGCCCGTCGGGGGTGAGCGGCACCTTGATGGCGATGTTCTCCGCCACCCGGGCCAGCCGGCGCCCCTCGGCCAGCATGGTTTCGGTGTCGGTCGCCGCCACCTCGGCGCTAACCGGCCCCGGCACGATGGCGCAGATCTCCTCCAGCACCTCCATGAAGTCGCGCCCGGTCTTGGCGACCAGGGAGGGGTTCGTGGTCACCCCATCCACCAGGCCGGTCGCGGCCAGGTCGCGGATCTCCGCGATGTCGGCGGTATCGATGAAAAAACGCATCCTACGCTCGCTCGGCTCCTTGGTACTGCGCGCCGCTCCCGGCCGGGGCAATTCCACGCGCGTGGAAACTGATTTAAAGTGTACCCGATGCCCAACCCCCGCGCCAGCGCCGCCCACCCGATCCCGGAGATCGTGGTTAACGATCCGGCCCCTCCGGTCGCCGCCGGGGCGCGGGTCTCCGTGCTGCTGCCCCTGCCCCTGGGGCGGGCCTACGATTACGCGGTTCCGGCGGATATGACACTCGAACCCGGGGCGCTGGTGCGGGTGCCGCTCGGCGGGCGCGAGGCGGTCGGCGTGGTATGGGACCGGGAGGCCGGGCCGGAGGAAGTGCCGGCGAGCCGCCTGCGCCCGGTGATCGCCCGGCTCCACATCGCGCCCATGGACGCCGCGCGGCGGCGGTTCATCGAGTGGGTGGCGAGCTACACCATGGCCTCGCGCGGGGCGGTCCTGCGTATGGCGCTGAGCGTTCCGGCGGCCCTCGAGCCGCCCAGGCCGACGGTTGGATATCGCCTTGCCCCGCGCGCTCCCGACTCGGGTGGGCCGCGCCGCACGGCGGCGCGGGCGCGGGTTCTGGCCGCCCTCGCACAAGGGGCGCCGCGCCCCATGGGGGATCTGACCGGCGCCGCCCGGGCCGGCGCGTCCGTGGTCAAGGGGCTGGTGCGGGCCGGTTTGCTGGAGGCGGTGGCCCTGCCGCCCGCGCCGGCCTTTACGGCGCCCGATCCGACCCGCGCCGGCCCGGCCCTGTCGCGGGATCAGGTGGCGGCCGCCGCCGTGCTCACCGCCAAGGCGGCGGCCGGCGCCTTCGATGTGACCCTGCTCGACGGGGTAACCGGCTCGGGCAAGACGGAGGTCTATTTCGAGGCTATCGCGGCCGCCCTGGCGCGTGGGCGCCAAGCACTGGTGCTGCTGCCGGAGATCGCCCTGTCCCCCCAGTGGCTGGAGCGCTTCGAGGTCCGCTTCGGGGCGGCGCCCGCGCTCTGGCACTCGGACCTGAGCGAGGCCCAGCGGCGCATCGCCTGGCGCGCGGTGGCCAGCGGCGCGGCGCGGGTCGTGGTCGGCGCCCGCTCGGCGCTGTTTCTGCCCTTTGCCGAGCTTGGGCTGATCGTGGTCGACGAGGAGCACGACGCCGGGTTCAAGCAGGAGGACGGGGTCATCTATCACGCGCGCGACATGGCGGTGGTGCGCGCGCGGCTGGGGGCATGCGCCGTGGTGCTGGTCTCCGCCACCCCCTCCCTGGAGACCGTGACCAACGTGCGCGCCGGGCGCTACGGGCGGGTCCACCTGGCCGCGCGCCACGCCGGGGCGGCCTTGCCGGCGGTCGAGCTAATCGACCTGCGCGCGGACCGGCCGCCGCGGGTGCCGGCGCTGGGCCAGGGCTGGCTCTCGACGCGCCTGAGCGCCGCCGTGGACGAGACCTTGAAGGCGGGCGAGCAGGCCATGCTGTTTCTCAATCGCCGGGGCTACGCGCCCTTGACCCTGTGCCGGGCGTGCGGGCACCGCCTGCAATGCCCCAATTGCACCGCCTGGCTGGTGGAGCATCGCCGGGCCGGCACCCTCTTGTGTCATCACTGCGGCCACCGGGCGCCGTTGCCCACGGCCTGCCCGGGGTGCGGCGCCGAGGGCGCGCTGGCGGCCTGCGGCCCGGGCGTCGAACGCCTGGCGGAAGAGGTCGCCGCGCTTTTTCCCGCCGCGCGCACGGCGATCATGGCGAGCGACACGTTGGCCGGCCCGGCGGCGGCGGCGGCGCTGGTGCGCGCGGTCCAGGCGCGCGAGATCGATCTCCTGATCGGCACCCAGATCGTGGCCAAGGGGCATCATTTTCCCCACCTCACCCTGGTCGGCGTGGTCGACGCGGACCTCGGGCTCTACGGCGGCGACTTGCGCGCGGCGGAGCGCACCTTTCAGTTGCTGCATCAGGTCTCCGGGCGGGCCGGACGCGCGGCGCGCCCCGGGCGGGTCTTGATTCAGACCGCCGAGCCGGAGCACCCGGTCATGAGCGCGCTCGCCGCCGGGGCGCGGGATCGCTTCATGGACGCGGAATCCGAGGCGCGGGCGCGCAGCGGCATGCCCCCCTTCGGCCGGCTGGCCGCGCTGATTCTCTCCGCGCGGGACCCGGCGCCCCTGGACGCGGCGTGCCGCGCCCTTACCCGCGCCGCCCCGCGCCGGGCCGACGTGCGCATCCTGGGGCCGGCGCCGGCGCCGCTGGCGATCTTGCGCGGCCGGCACCGGCGGCGGTTCCTGCTCAAGACCCCGCGCGAGGTCCTGCCGCAAGGGGTGATCCAGGCGTGGCTCGGCGCCCTGCGCCTGCCAAGCTCCGTGCGGGTGCGGATCGATATCGACCCCTACAGCTTTTTATGAGCGCGGGAAACGCCCCTTGGGCGCGGCCCAAGCCGGGTTGTCAGGCCCAGGGGACTATGATACCAAACGCCCGCCGTGGCGGGGGCCCGCCGCGGCACGCTGGATCGGTCTGTCCAGCCCGGCGACCTCCGGCCATAAATGGGGGCGCGCGTTCCGTAGACCTGGGGGCAAGCAAGCGTGGCACGCGGAGACACCGGCTTGAGCGGCCTGGCGGGGCGCTATGCCTTGGCGCTGATCGAGCTGGCCGACGAAAAGAAAGAGCTGGACCAGGTCGCCGACGATCTGAGCGCCCTCAAGGCGCTGATCGCCGAAAGCGAGGGTTTGCGCAAGCTGATCCGCAGCCCGCTGCTGTCCCGCCCGGTCAAGTCCAAGGCCATGGCCACGATCCTGGAAAAGGCCGGCATTGGCGAGATCACGCGCCGGTTCGTGCTGGTGGTCACGCGCAACCGGCGCCTGTTCGCCCTGCCGCGCATGATCGACGCCTACCTGGCCGAGCTCGCGCGCCGGCGCGGCGAGGTCACCGCCGAGGTGGTCAGCGCGACCGAGCTGAACGACACGCAGCAAAAAGCGCTGGTCGAGGCGCTCCACGCCGCGGTGGGCGGCAAGGTACGGATCGACCTCAAGGTCGATCGCGACTTGATCGGGGGGCTGATCGTCAAGGTCGGCAGCCGCATGGTCGATAATTCCCTGCGCAGCAAGCTGCAAAGGCTGCAACTCGCCATGAAAGGGGTGGGGTGATGCAAATTCGCGCCGCGGAGATTTCCGCGATCCTCAAGGAGCAGATCGAGAACTTCGGCGCCGAGGCCGATGTCGCCGAGGTTGGGCAGGTGCTCTCGGTCGGCGATAACGTGGCCCGCGTCTATGGCCTGGATAACGTACAAGCCGGCGAGATGGTCGAGTTTCCGGGCGGCATCATGGGCATGGCCCTCAACCTGGAGGCGGATAACGTCGGCGTCGTGCTGTTCGGCGAGGACCGCGGTATCAAGGAAGGCGATGTCGTCAAGCGCACCGGCAACATCATCGACGTGCCCGTGGGCAAGGGGCTTCTCGGCCGCGTGGTCGACGCGCTCGGCAACCCGATCGACGGCAAGGGCCCGATCGAGGGCGCGGAGCGCCGCCGGGTCGAGGTCAAGGCGCCGGGCATCATCCCGCGCAAATCGGTGCACGAGCCCATGCAGACCGGCCTCAAGGCGATCGACAGCCTGATTCCGGTCGGGCGCGGGCAGCGCGAGCTGATCATCGGCGACCGGCAGACCGGCAAGACCGCGATCGCGCTGGACACCATTCTCAATCAGAAGGGTATCAATCAAGGCGACGACGAATCCAAGAAACTCTACTGCATCTACGTCGCGGTCGGGCAGAAGCGCTCCAGCGTGGCGCAATTCGTCAAGGCGCTGGAGGATCGCGGCGCGCTCGAATATTCGATCATCGTCGCCGCGACCGCCTCGGAGCCGGCGCCGCTCCAGTTCCTGGCGCCCTATACCGGCTGCACCATGGGCGAGTTCTTCCGAGATTCGGGCATGCACGCGGTCATCTTCTACGACGATCTCTCCAAGCAGGCGGTCGCGTACCGGCAGATGTCCCTGCTGCTGCGCCGGCCGCCGGGGCGCGAGGCGTATCCGGGCGACGTGTTCTACCTGCATTCGCGCCTGCTGGAGCGCGCCGCCAAGATGAACGACGACAACGGCGCCGGGTCGCTCACCGCCCTGCCGGTGATTGAAACCCAGGCCGGCGACGTCTCGGCCTATATCCCGACCAACGTGATTTCGATCACCGACGGCCAGATCTTTCTGGAGACGGACCTGTTCTACAAGGGCGTGCGCCCGGCGGTGAACGTGGGTCTTTCGGTTTCGCGCGTGGGCTCGGCGGCTCAGATCAAGGCCATGAAACAGGTGGCCGGCACCATCAAGCTGGATCTGGCGCAGTATCGCGAGATGGAAGCCTTCTCCCAATTCGCCTCGGACCTGGATGCCGCGACCCAGCGCCTGCTGGCGCGCGGCTCGCGCCTGACCGAGCTGTTGAAGCAGGATCAATACGATCCCCTGCCCGTGGAAGAGCAGGTGGCGGTGATCTTCGCCGGCGTGCGCGGCTTCCTGGACGGGATCGATCTGGGCAAGGTGACCAGCTTCGAGCACAAGCTGCGCGCGGAGCTCAAGGCCAACGGCCGGGAGATCCTGGAGGCGATCCGAACCGAGAAAGAGCTATCCAAGGCGACCGAGGAAAAGCTCAAGGCGTTCCTCGATAAGTTCGTCAAGTTGTTCGTCTGATCCCATGCCCGGCGTTTTAGGCACTCTGTCGGCGAGAGACCCATGGCCAGCCTGAAGGATCTGCGAGTCCGCATCGCCAGCGTCAAATCGACGCAGAAGATCACCTCGGCGATGAAGATGGTGGCCGCCGCCAAGCTGCGCCGCGCCCAGGATCAGGTGGAGGCGGCGCGGCCCTATGCGGAGCGCATGGAGCGCATGCTGGGCTCGCTGGCCGAAAGTACGGTGGAGCAGGATGGGGCGCCCCTGCTCCTGGCCGGGACCGGAGATGAGCAGGCGCACCTGGTTGTCGTCGGCACGGCGGACCGGGGCCTGTGCGGCGCCTTTAACTCCAGCATCGTGCGCGCGGCGCGCCGGGCCATCGATCAACTGATCGCGGATGGCAAAACCGTCAAGATCCTGTGTATCGGCCGCAAGGGGCGCGATCAACTGCGCCGCCAATACGGCGATTATATCGTCGACACCATCGAGGATGCGTCGCGCCCGCGCCCCAGCTTCCCCGTGGCGGAAGGCATCGCCCAGCGTATCCAGGAGATGTTCGAGGCCGGCGAGTTCGACGTTTGCACGGTCCACTACGCGCGCTTTCAGTCCGCGATCACGCAGATCGTCTCGGCCCAGCAGCTGATTCCCTTCGCGCCCCCGGCGGCGGAGGACGAACCCGCGGCGGGTGGCGCCGCCAAGGCGGTCTATGAGTTCGAGCCGGACGAGAAGGAAATTCTGGCCGAGTTGCTGCCGCGCAATCTCGCGGTGCAAATCTTCAAGGCGCTCCTGGAGAACAACGCCAGCGAGCAGGGCGCGCGCATGACCGCCATGGACAGCGCCACCCGCAACGCGGGCGACATGATCAGCAACCTGACGCTGACCTACAACCGCACGCGCCAGGCCGTTATCACCAAGGAACTGATCGAGATTATCTCGGGCGCCGAGGCGCTGTAATCCTCGGCCATTGGCCGCGCCGCGCGCGTACGAAGGAGAGATCATATGGCCAAGAACCTAGTCGGCAAGATCACCCAAGTCTTGGGCGCGGTCATCGACGTGCACTTCGAGGGCGATCTGCCGCCGATCCTGAATGCCCTGGAGACCGATAACGGCGGCAACCGACTGGTCCTGGAGGTGGCGCAGCACCTGGGCGAGAACACCGTGCGCACCATCGCCATGGACAGCACGGACGGCTTGGTGCGCGGGCACGCGGTGACCGATACGGGCGGGCCGATCGCGGTGCCGGTGGGGCCCGAAACGTTGGGGCGCATCCTCAATGTCATTGGCGAGCCGGTCGATCAGCGCGGCCCCGTCGGCGCCAAGAAAACCCTGCCCATCCACCGCTCGGCGCCGGACTACGTGGATCAATCCACCGAAACCGAGGCGCTGGTCACCGGCATCAAGGTGGTGGACCTGCTGGCGCCCTACGCGCGCGGCGGCAAGATCGGCCTGTTTGGCGGCGCCGGGGTTGGCAAGACCGTCATCATCATGGAGTTGATCAACAACATCGCCAAGGCGCACGGCGGCTATTCGGTGTTCGCCGGGGTCGGCGAGCGCACCCGCGAGGGCAACGATCTCTACCACGAGATGATCGAATCGGGGGTCATCGACCTCGATGGCGAGGGCTCCAAGGCGGCCCTGGTCTATGGCCAGATGAACGAGCCGCCGGGCGCGCGCGCGCGCGTCGGGCTCTCCGGGCTCACGCTCGCCGAATATTTCCGCGACGAGGAGGGCCAGGACGTCCTGCTCTTCATCGACAACATCTTCCGCTTTACCCAGGCGGGCTCGGAGGTTTCGGCGCTGCTCGGGCGCATGCCCTCGGCGGTCGGCTATCAGCCGACGCTCGCCACCGACATGGGCACCTTGCAGGAGCGCATCACCTCCACCAAGAAGGGCTCGATCACGTCGGTCCAGGCGATCTACGTGCCGGCCGACGACCTGACCGACCCGGCGCCGGCAACCTCGTTCGCGCATTTGGACGCGACCACGGTGCTGTCGCGCCAGATCGCCGAGCTGGGCATTTACCCGGCGGTCGATCCCCTCGATTCGACGAGCCGGATCCTGGACCCGCGCGTGGTTGGCGAAGAGCACTACGGCGTTGCCCGCGAGGTGCAGCGGGTGTTGCAGCAATACAAGGCCCTGCAAGATATCATCGCCATTCTGGGCATGGACGAGCTCTCGGAGGACGATAAGCTGGTGGTCGCCCGGGCGCGCAAGATCCAGCGCTTCCTGTCGCAGCCGTTTCACGTCGCCGAGGTGTTCACCGGGCGCCCGGGGGTGCTTGTGTCCTTGGAGGATACCATCAGCGGCTTCAAGGGCATCGTCGAGGGCGAGTACGACCACCTGCCCGAGGCGGCCTTCTATATGACCGGCACCATCGAGGAAGCGGTCGAGAACGCCAAGCGCATGGCCGCCGAGGCGGCCTGAGCCGAGGGGCGAACCGGCGCGGCAACGGGGCGATCAACATGTCCGAGGAGAAAGTTGAGTTCGAGCTCGTCTCGCCCGAGCACCTGGTCGTTTCCGAGCGCGTGGAGATGGTCGTGGTGCCCGGCACCGAAGGCGACTTCGGCGTGCTACCCCGCCATACGCCGCTGGTCTCCACGGTGCGGCCCGGGGTGGTGCGTATCTTCGAGGGCGGCGCCGCGCGCGACAGCATCTTCGTGGACGGCGGCTTCGCCGAGGTCACCCCCGCGCGCTGTACGGTTCTGACCCATCGGGCCATTCCCGTGGACGAGATCGATGGCGCGAGGGCCGAGCAGCGGCTCAAGGACGCGCGCGAGGACCTGGCCGACGCCAAGACCGACGCGGAGCGCGCCGCCGCCGCCCACGCCATCGCCGTGTGCGAGGCCATGATCGCGGTCGTTCGCGAACGAGCGTAAACGCGCGACTCGCGGCCCCGGCGCGGCGTGCTAGACTGGGCGGGTCGCGGGGGCAAGTCAGCATTGCAATTGGACGGACACCGATGACCGGTAAGCACTGGACGTTGGACGATATTGCCTGGGACCGGTTCGACCCGGCCCTGGTCGATCCGGATATTCTCAAGCTGGTCAAGGCCGCCGCCATGGTCGAGCACAACGGCGGCGATTACGCCATTTATCTGTGCAATGTGTTTGCCGACGACCCGGCGTTTCAAGCCGCCGCGCGGGCCTGGGCGGCGGAGGAGGTTCAGCACGGCCGGGCGCTGGGCCGCTGGGCGGAGATGGCCGACCCCGGGTTCGATTTCGCGGCCGCCTTCAAGCGCTTTACCGATGGCTACCACGTACCCCTGGAGGCCCATGACTCCGTGCGCGGCTCGCGCTCCGGCGAATTGGTGGCGCGCTGCATCGTCGAGGTCGGCACATCGTCCTATTATTCGGCGCTCGCCGCCGCCACGCGGGAGCCGGTCTTGAACGGGATCTGCCGTAATATCGCGGGCGACGAGTTCCGCCATTACAAGCTCTTCTATACCCACCTGAAGCGTTATCTGGAGCGCGAGCGGGTGGGCCGGGCGCGGCGGGTCCTGGTGGCGCTCGGGCGCATCGGCGAGAGCGAGGACGACGAGCTCGCCTATGCCTATTACGCCGCCAACGCCGGCCCCGACGAGCCCTACGACCGCAAGCGTTGGTCGCGCGCCCATGGCGCGCGGGCGTTCGGTTATTATCGGCCGGAGCACGTGAATCGCGGGGTTGCCATGGCGTTCAAGGCGGCCGGGCTACCCCCGCGCGGGCGCTTGGCGCGCGTGGCCGGGCACGCGGCCTTTCGGTTCTTGCGGTCGCGCCAGAAGCGTTACCTGGCCGCGGCATGAGCCATCGGGCGGCGGGCTCCGACCGGCCCGGCGTCATTGCGCCGCCGCCGATCATCTATCTAGCCGCGGTGGGCCCGGGGATCCTCCTGGACGCGGCATGGCCGGTCCCATTGTGGCCCTGGCCGGCGCGGGCGGGCGTGGGCGGCGGGCTCATCGCCGCCGGGTTCGCGCTCGCCGCGTGGGCGTTCCGCGCCTTCCGCGCGGCCGGGACCAACGCCGATCCCCGCAAGCCGGCCACGGCGGTGGTCGAGGCGGGGCCGTTTCGGTATTCGCGCAATCCGATCTACATGGGCATGAACGCGATCATGATCGGTCTCGGCGTTGCCCTCGACAACGTGTGGATCGTGGGCTTGCTGGTGCCTGTCCTGGAGATCATGCGCGTGGGAGTGATCGGGCGCGAGGAGCGCTATCTGGAAGGTAAATTCGGCGACGCCTATCGCGGCTATCGGGCGCGGGTTCGGCGCTGGTTGTGAAAGGTGTATTCTATCAATACTTTGCGCGGTCCTCGCGGGCGTTGGCGATGACCGGGGCGAACTCCTCCACCAGCGCTGCATAGAGTGCCCGCTTGAACGGCACGATCAAGGACGGCAGGGTTTCCAGCTCGGCCCAACGCCAGGCATTGAATTCGGGATGTTCGGTCGCGATGTCGATGTCCCCGTCCGTGCCCAGAAAGCGGGCCGCCAGCCATTTCTGCTCTTGCCCGCGAAAGCGCCCGCACCACACCTTGGGCACAAGCGCCACGGGCAGATCGTAACGCAACCACGACCGGCTTTCGGCGACGAACGCAACCTTGTCGGTGCCGATCTCCTCGCGCAACTCGCGCGTGGCCGCCTGGCGCGGCGTTTCGCCCTCGTCGATTCCGCCCTGGGGCATTTGCCAGGCGGCCTGGTCCGTGTCGATGCGCCGGGCGACGAAAACTTGGCCCCGCCCGTTGAACAACATGATACCGACCCCGCGCCGGTAGGGCAGCCGGGCGATCTCCGGCGGCGCGGCGGGGGGGCTCATTCAGTGCGTGCTTCGTCGCTGGCGGCCAGGGAGCTGGCGGCCAGCGCGCTGATCGGCGCGAGCACGAACCCGCGGCGTTCCACGTCGCGCGCCCATTCGCGCACGCGCTCGATGGTGACCGGATAGAGCTGGCCGATGGCGACCGCGGCTCCCGTGTCCCGGGCCACGCGCTCCAACTGCCGCAGACGGTCGTCGACCGCCACGCGGCTGGCCTGGGCCAAATCCAGGAACCGATCGTTGACCGCGTAGGGTACGCTCAGTTCCGCCGCCAGCGCCCCGGCCACGCCTTTTTGCGTGGCGCGGTTATCCAGATACAGGAGGCCCCGTGCCTTGATCTCCTCCATGATCGGCGTCAGGTGAATCCTGGACGCGGCGAAGCGCGAGCCCATGATCGCCACGACCCCCACATAGCCGGTGACCCGCTTCAACGCCCAGTCCAGGCGTTGCACGTTCTGCGGGCCCGAAAGCGCGGTCAGAAGCGCCTGCGGGCCCGGATCGTCGTTCGGATAGCTGGTCGGCTCCATGGGCAGGTCGAGCAGGACCTCGTGACCGTTGACCCGCGCCAGCGCCACCCATTCGTTGAGGCGCCGGGAATAGGGGGTGAACGCCAGGGATATTGCGCCGGGCAGGGTCTTGATCGCCGCCTCGGTCGCCGCGCTCGACAGGCCGAGGCCGGTAAAGACGATGGCAATGCGCGGGCGCGGGTCGCGCGCGTCGAACGGCTGGGCATTGCGCCGCCAGGGCGGCAGTATCTTGGGTAGGGGCAGGCGCGGCAGGGCGGCTTGCTGCGTGTCGGTGGGCGCCGCCTCGGGCGGGGCGGCGGCCGGGACCTCATCGGCCGCGGGTGCCTGGGCGGGTTCGGCCGGTTTGGCGGGCGTGGATTCCGGCTCGGCCGGAGCGACCGGCTCGGGTTTGGCCCGTGTCTCGGGTTCGGGCGCGGCGACCGGCGCCGGCTCGGGCGCGGCTTGCTTCAGCGCGACGGAGGCCGCGCGTTCGGCGTCTCGTTTGGCCTCGTTCGACTTGACCGCGACATAGCCCACCGCCGCGCCCACCACGCCAAGCAGACTCAGCCAGGCGAGAATTAGCAGGATAGTGCCGATCCGAGGGCCGGATCGTGGCGGAGGCGCGATACTCAAAAGCCACTCCGCTGCGCGGGATCAGTTTATGGCCCGCCGGTTGAACAGCGCGAGCCCGCGCAACAAATCGAGCGCGCGGGTGAGTTGAAAGTCCTGTGGCGCGCTGGTCGCGGCGCCATCTTTTGCCTCGCCCGTCTTACCCTGGTCCTGCTTGGGCGCGGGCGCTTCGTTGCTTACGTCAAGAGCGCCGCGCAGGTCCGCCTCGCGGGTCCGGCGACCGTTTTTCACGTTCTCGATCCGCGCCTGCTCGACCACGATATCGGGTTTGATGCCCTTGCCCTGGATGGACTGGCCGGAGGGCGTGTAGTAGCGGGCGGTGGTCAGCCGCATGGCACCGTTGCCGCTGAGCGGGATGATGGTCTGCACCGAGCCCTTGCCGAAGGATTGGGTGCCCATGATGATCGCGCGCCGATGATCCTGCAACGCGCCCGCGACAATCTCCGAGGCGGATGCCGAGCCCCCATTGATCAGCAGCACGATCGGCAGGCCGTCGGCCAGGTCGCCGGCGCGGGCGTTGTAGCGCTGGGCGTCGTTCGGGTCGCGGCCGCGGGTCGAGACGATCTCGCCCTGGCCGAGAAAGGCATCGGACACGGCGATCGCCTGGTCCAGCAGGCCGCCGGGGTTGTTGCGCAGGTCCAGCACGTAGCCGGCCAGCTTGTCGCCGATCTCGATCTTGCGCTGCTTGATCGCTGCCTCCAGCCCCGGGGAGGTCTGCTCGTTGAAGGCGGTGATGCGGATGTAGGCCACGTCATCCTCGGCATGACTGCGCACCGAGGTGATCTTGATGATGGCGCGCTTGATGGTCACGTCGAAGGGATCGCGCCCCTCGCGGCGCACGGACAGGACGATGTCCGTGTTGACCGGCCCGCGCATGCGCTCGACCGCCTCGTTCAGGCTGAGCCCCATGACCGGCTTCGAATCCAGGTGCGTGATCAGGTCGCCCGACTCGATGCCGCGCGGAAGGCGGGCGTGTCGTCGATCGGCGAGACCACCTTGATCAGGCCGTTCTCCATGGTCACCTCGATGCCCAGTCCGCCGAACTCGCCCTTGGTCTGGACACGCATGTCTCGGAACGAGTTCGCGGTGAGGTAGCTGGAGTGCGGGTCCAGGGACGAAAGCATGCCTTGGATCGCGGACTCGATCAGCTCCTGGTCGGTGACCGGCTCGACGTAATCGGCGCGCACGCGCTCGAAGACATCTCCGAACAGTTTCAACTGCCGATAGGTCTCGGATCGGTTGTCGCTGGACTGTTTCTCCTGGGACCGTGCCACGGGAGCCATCAAGAACGCTACGGCCACCAGGACCGCCGCAAGCTGCAGTTTGCGCATTACCCTCGTACCTTGTCGTCAGTTGTCGCTAGCCACGGAAGCGGATTGACCGGTTGGCCCGCGTGCCGTAACTCGAAATACAGTTCCGGTTGGCCGTCGCGCGGCGCGCCAAGCACCCCCACCGGCTCGCCGGCGAGAAGCCATTGCCCCACGACCGCGTCGATCCGTTCGAGACCGGCCAACAACGTATGATATCGCTCGCCGTGCTCGATGATCAAGATTTGCCCATAACTGCGAAACGTGCCCGCGTATACCACCTTGCCGTCGTAGGGCGCCACAACGCGCGCGCCCGGTCGCGCCGCCATCACGATCCCGCGCGAGGCGCCGTCGGCGCCGCGTGCTTGCCCGTAGCGTACCACGAGTCGCCCGCGCGCGGGTAGGGTCAGGCTGGCGCGCGCCACGGGGAAGGGCCGAATATCCGATGGCTTGGCGAGGGCAACCCGCCGCTCCGGCGCCGGCGGCCGTTCCCGCGCGGTATCTTCTCGCGGCGCGCCCTCCGCCGGTGGCGGGGCCGGGGTCGGCGGTGTCGCCGCATTTTCGGCGGTCCGGCGCGCCGCCTCGGCGGCCTTGGTCTGGGCGCGGGCGCGCCGGGCGGCCTCCGCCAGGGCGGCCCGCTCGGCCACGGCGCGTTCGCGGGCCTCGCGCTCGGCGCGCGCGGCGGCCGCCCGCTCCACTCTTTCCAGAAGCTCGCGCAGGTCGCCGGCGCGCGCGGCCAGTTGCTCGGCCTGCTCCTGTGCCGTGCGCTGCTCGGCGGCGCGCGCGGCGCGGGCCGCGCTCTTGCGTTCGATCAGCCGGTTCAGGCGGTCACGTTCCGCCGCCAGGGTCTCGGCCGTCTCCCCCAGCTCGCGCCGCTGCAGGGCGATCCGATCGCGCAAGGCGCGCAGGTCGTCCAGCTCGGCGCGCAAGGCCGTCGCGCGCCGCTCGATGGTCGGGATCGCGGCCCGCAGCAGAAGGCCGCTGCGCACCGTGTCGATCGGCGGACTGGGGGAGAAGACGAGCGCGTCGGGCGGCTGCAGGGCGATGCGCTGGAGCGCCGCCAGGGTGGTGCCCAGTTGCGCGCGCCGGGTTGCCAAGTCGGCCACCATGCCACGCTTGCGTCGTTCCAGGGCGGTAAGCTCGGCCTCGATCGCGCTCAGGCGGGATTCATGATTCTGGGCCCGGCGCGCGGCGCTCACCGACTCCACGCGCAGCGCCTGAATCTCGCTCTCCAGCGCCGCGGTTTCCTGTTTCAGGGTCGCGGCGCGGGTTTGGCCCTGGCGCAGGGCGCGCTCGACCTGGTTCAGTTCGTTCTGCTGGCCCATGGCCGGCGCGGCCGTGGCGACCAAAAAGAGCGCCGTCAGCGCGCCCACGCCCCGCCGCCGGCCGGCCGCCGCCGCCCATGCGCTCACCCGCGCGCTTGGTTGAATCGCCACGCCCAGCGCCACCCCACTAATCCGCGGCCGTTGCGTGCGGGGCGCGCCCGGCGCCGGCGACGTTCGCGCCGCGCCGGATCAGGCTGTGCCCGGTCATTTGCGCCGGCTTGGGCAGGCCCACGATATCCAGCACCGTGGGCGCGATATCGGCCAGGCGTCCGTCCGCGACGCCGGTGATGCCGGCGGGGGGATTGGCCAGGATGATCGGCTCGGTTCATGGTGTGCGCGGTGTGGGGCTGGCCGGTGGTTGGGTCGGTCATTTGCTCGGCGTTGCCGTGGTCGGCGGTGAGAACCATGGTCCCGCCGGCGCGCGCCAGCGCCGCCTGGACGCGCCCAAGGCACGAATCGACCGTGTGAGCCGCCTCCATCGCCGCCGTCAGGTTTCCAGTGTGGCCCACCATGTCGCCGTTGGCGTAGTTGACCACGATCAGGTCGAACCGGCCGCTCTCGATGGCCGCGACCAGCTTTTCGGTCAGCTCCGGGGCCGACATGGCCGGTTGCAGGTCATAGGTCGCGACCTTCGGCGAGGGCACCATGATGCGCTCCTCGCCCGGGAACTCGGTCTCGCGCCCGCCGTTCAGGAAAAACGTGACGTGGGCGTATTTCTCGGTTTCCGCGATGCGAAGTTGGCGTAGGCCCGCCTCCGAGATCACCTCGCCCAGGGTGGCGCGCAGGTCGAGCGGCTCGAACAGGGTCTCCAGGAAGGCATTGAGCGCGGTCGAATATTCCACCATGCCCAGGGCCGCCGCGAAATTGACCACGCGATCGCGCGGGAAGCCGTCGAAGGCCGGGTCCAACAGGGCATGTAGGATTTGCCGGGCCCGGTCGGCCCGGAAGTTGGCCATCAGCAGCCCGTCTCCGTCGGCCATGCCCGGGTAGGCCCCGATCACCGTGGGCGCCACGAACTCGTCGCCCACATCGGCGGCGTAGGCGCGCTCGATGGCGCCCATGGCATCGGGCGCGCGGGCGCCCTTGGCCGCGACCATGGCCTCGTAGGCGCGCGCCGTGCGCTCCCAGCGCCGGTCCCGGTCCATGGCATGGTAGCGCCCGCTCACGGTCGCGATGGGCGCGCGCGTGGCCGATTGAAAATCGCGGAGGAATTCGGCCGCGCTTCGGGGCGGCGTGTCGCGCCCATCGAGAAAGGCGTGCACCGCGACCGGCACGCCCGCGTCCTGGATGGCGTTGGCCAGGCAGGCCATGTGCCGCTGGTGGGAATGCACGCCGCCGGGCGACAGAAGCCCCATGACGTGGGCGGTGCCGCCGCTCGCCTTGAGCGCCTCGATGAACCGCCCGAGCGCCGGCGCGCGGGCGAGCGCGCCGCTCTCCACCGCGGCATCGATGCGCGGCAGGTCTTGCACGACCACCCGGCCCGCGCCGATATTCATGTGCCCGACCTCGGAGTTGCCCATTTGCCCCGCGGGCAGGCCCACCTACTGGGCGGCGGTATCGATCAGCCCGTGTGGGCAGGTTGCCAACATGCGATCGAGCACCGGGGTCTCGGCGAGGCAAATGGCGTTGTCCTCGCAAGCCTCGCGGTAGCCCCAGCCGTCGAGAATGCACAAGACGACGGGGCGCGGAGGGGCAGGCTGGCTCATGGGCATCATATATACGGGCTGGCCTTGATTCGCACGGGCCTTTCGCGGCTCAGCCACGATGATAGGGGTGACCGGTTAATATGCTCTGGGCGCGGTAGAGCTGCTCGGCCAGGAGGGCGCGGACCAGCATATGGGGCCAGGTCATGGGGCCGAGGCCGAGAACCCGCGCCGCCGCGCCGCGCACCGCCTCGTCCAGGCCCTCGGCCCCGCCGATGGCGAACGCCACCGCGCCCGCGCCCTCGTCGCGCCAGCGGCCCAGCAGGGCCGCGAAATCCACGCTCGCGAGCGCCGCGCCCCGCTCGTCCAGGGCGATCAGGGGCGCCCTCGGCGGCACCGCGTTCAGCAGCAGCTCCGCCTCGCGGCGCTTGAGTTCGCCCGGCGGCAGCGGCCGGCGCACCTCTACCTCCTTGAGGGTGAGCGGCCCGAGCACCCCGCCGCTCCGGCCCAGCCGCCCGGCATAGTCCAGGTAGAGCGCGGTGGCGGGGTCGGCCTTGTTCGCGCGTCCGACCGCGGCCAGGGTTATGCGCACGAGCGCGCGGCGCCGCCGAGCATCAGGTGCTCGTGGTCGGCCGTGGCGTGGCGGGGCGGGCCGGCGCCAGGTCGGCGCCCCACATCTTCTCCAGGGCGTAGAACTCCCGCACCTCGGGGCGGAACAGGTGGACGATCACGTCGCCGCCGTCGATCAGAACCCAGTCGGCGCGCGCCGCCCCCTCGACCGCGACCCCGCAGGCGCGGCCTCGCTTGAGCTTTTCGCGCAGATGCTCCGCCATGGCGCCCACGTGGCGGCTGGACCGCCCGGTGGCAACCACCATGAAGTCCGCGATGGTGGATTTTCCGCTAAGGTCGATGGCGACGACATCTTCGGCCTTGTCGTCATCGAGGGAGGCGAGGACCAGATCGAGCAGCGTCTTGCTTGCTTCGGGCGGTCCGTCATTCGTACTCCGGACGAGTCCGGCGGCCTCGGGGGCCTTGGTCTGGTGTTTTATGGCGCGTGGTCTCCCGTATCTGTCTATCATCCGTCCGTCATGCCCGCCGCGCGGATCCTCGTGGAGGACTGGGGATTCAGCCGCAGATGGATGAAGACCCAGGCGGGTGGCGCCCGGCCCGCCAGCCGCCGGGCCGAGGCTTCCGGCAGGCGGTGGCGCGCGAAGCGCCGCGCCGCTTTCGCGCTCAACGCACTTAAAGAATAGGAAGGTCGGTCGAAAACCGCAATGGGAAGTGTATTAAGTATTCGTTGCCAGTCTTTCCAGCGGTCGACTTGAGCCAAATTGTCCGCGCCCATGAGCCAGACGAACGCAACACCGGGAAACCGCCGGCTCAGCGCGGTCAGGGTATCGGCGGTGTAGAGGGTGCCCAGGGCGTCTTCGAGGGGGCCCGCGATAATCCTGGGGTGGCGTGCCCAGGCGCGCGCGGCGGCCAGGCGCCGGGCCATGGGCGCGGTCCGGCCGCGTGGCTTGAGGGGGTTCTGGGGCGAGATCAGCCACCAGACCGCGTCCAGGCGTAGGCGGGCCAGCGCCGCGCGGCTGATCGCCAGATGCCCGCCATGGGGCGGGTTGAACGAGCCGCCCAGCAGGCCAATGCGCCGCCCCCGCGCGGGCCGGTGCCCGCCCAGCGCGGCGGCCAGGCGCGCGGGCGTCGGTATGGGGTGGGTCACTTCGGCGCCGAGGGGGTCAGGGCCGAATCTGCCCGGTGCCGCGCACGATGTATTTGTAGCTGGTCAGTTGCGCGGCGCCGACCGGGCCGCGCGGGGGCAGGCGCCCGGTCGAGATGCCGATCTCCGCGCCCATGCCGAACTCGCCGCCGTCGGCGAACTGGGTCGAGACATTGTGCATGACGATGGCCGCGTCGACCCGGGCGAGAAATGTCTCCGCCGCCCCGGCGTCCTCGGTCACGATGCACTCCGTGTGCCGGGAGCCGTGGCGCGCGATGTGGTCGAGGGCGGTTTCCAGCCCGTCCACCACCCGCGCCGCGAGGATGGCGTCCAGGTATTCCGTGTCCCAATCGGCGGCTTGCGCGGCGGTTGCGCGCGGCTCCATGGCGCGCACGGCCTCGTCGCCGCGCACCTCGCATCCGGCCGCGATCAGATCGTCGAGAATCGGCGGCAGCACCTTGGGCGCGATGGCGCGATCCACGAGCAGGGTTTCGGTCGCGCCGCAGATGCCCGTGCGGCGCATCTTGGCGTTGAGCGCGATCGCGCGCGCCTTGGCCGGGTCGGCGGCCCCGTGGATATAGGTATGGCACAGGCCCTCCAGGTGGGCGATCACCGGGATCCGGCTTTCCGCCCGGACCCGCTCGATCAGGCCGCGCCCGCCGCGCGGCACCACGATGTCGATGGTGTCGTTCATGGTCAGCATGATGCCCACCGCCGCCCGGTCCGTGGTCGGAACCCGCTGGATCGCGCCGTCCGGCAAGCCGGCCGCGCGTAGGCCCGCTTGCAGGCAATCAAGGATCGCCGCCGACGATTGAAAGCTCTCGGAACCGCCGCGCAGGATCGCCGCGTTGCCGGATTTCAGGCACAGCCCACCCGCGTCGGCGGTTACGTTGGGCCGGCTTTCGTAGATGATGCCGATCACGCCGAGGGGGACCGAAACTCGCGCGATGGCGAGCCCGTTCGGGCGATCCCATTGGGCCAGGGTCTGGCCCACGGGATCGGGCAACTCCGCGATCGCCTCCAGCCCGGCGGCCATGGCCGCGACCCGCGTGGCGCTCAGCTCCAGCCGGTCCAGAAGCGCCGGGCCCGTTCCCTTGGTCCGGGCCGCCGCCATGTCGGCGCTGTTGGCCTCCAGAATATCCGCCGTGCCGTCGCGCAAGGCGGCGGCGGCGGCGCCGAGCGCCCCGTTCTTTGTCTCGGACGGGGCGAGCGCCAGCACCCCCGCCGCCGTCCGGGCGGCGCGGCCGAGCGCCCGCATCTCGGCGTCCAGGTTGGCGCGGGCGGGCGCGTTGTCGTGCAGGATGGCGGCCTCGGCGGTCATGTTCGGTCGTCCTCGCGTCTTCAATCCGCTTCGTCCCGCGCCGGCCTCAGCGCAGGACCAGATCGTCCCGGTGAATCAATTCCTCGCGGCCACGGTACCCTAGAATGGCCTCGATTTCACCGCTCTTGTGGCCGATGATCCGGCGCGCGTCGGCGGCGGAATAGGCGATCAGGCCGCGTGCGATCTCGCGCCCGTCGGGGCCGCGCACGATCACCGCGTCGCCGCGCTGAAAGTCGCCCTCGACGGCGGTCACCCCGGCCGGCAGAAGACTGCGCCCGGCACTCAGGGCTTTGTAGGCGCCGTCGTCCAGGTCGACCGTCCCCATGGGCTTGAGGGAGCCGGCGATGTAGCGCTTACGCGCGGTCATGGGCTCGACATGGGCCAGGAACCAGGTGGCCCGCTCGCCGGCGGCGACCGCGGCCAGGGCGTGTGGGGCGCGCCCGTTGGCGATCGCCATGCGGCAGCCCGCGGCGACGGCGATGCGCGCCGCGGCCAGCTTGGTCACCATGCCGCCGGAGCTGTAGCCCGGTGGCGCCGCGCCGGCCATGGCCTCGATCTCCTGGGTGATCGCCGGCACCTCGGGGATGAAGCGCGCCTTGGCGTCCCGGCGCGGATCGGCGCTGTAGAGGCCGTCGATATCGGAGAGCAGCACCAGGGCGTCCGCGTTCATCATCGCCGCCACCCGGGCCGCCAGGCGGTCGTTGTCGCCGAAGCGGATCTCGCTCGTGGCCACGGTGTCATTCTCGTTGATGACCGGCACCGCCCCCAGGCGCAACAGGGTGGCGAGGGTGTTGCGCGCGTTCAGATGGCGGCGGCGCTCCTCTGTGTCGCTCAGGGTCAGCAGTACCTGGGCCACGGTCAGGTCGTGGCGCGCCAGGGCCGCCTGGTAGGCGTGGGCCAGGCGGATTTGCCCGGTCGCGGCGGCCGCCTGGCTATCCTCCAGGCGCAGGCGCCCACGGGTCAGGCCCAGATGCCGGCGGCCCACGGCGATGGCGCCCGAGGAAACCACCAGCACCTCGGTGCCGGCCCGGGTCAGCGCCGCCAGGTCGTCGGCGAGGGCGTCCAGCCACGCGCGGTGGATCGTGTCGGTCTCCTCCTCGACCAGCAGGATGGAGCCGATCTTGACCACCACGCGCCGGTCGCCGGCCAGGCCGTGCGTGGCGGGCGCGCTCATGGCCGCGCGTCCAGTGGATCGTGATCGCGGGGCTCGCGCGCCTCATCGGCCGCGCGGGCGCGCCGCGCCTCGATACGCGCGCCCAGGGCCCGGATCAGCTTGGCGACGCCCGCGCCGGTGGCACCCGATAGGGGATAAACCCGGTCGTCCGCCGCCAACCCGGCGGCCGTGGCCAGGGCGTCGGCCTTGTGGGCCTGCTCCGCCGGGCTCAGGACATCGATCTTGTTGAGGACCAGCAGTTCCTCCTTGTCGGTCAGCTCGGCGCCGTAGGCGGCGATCTCCCCGCGCACGGTCCGGTAGGCGGCGGCCACGTCGTCCTCCATGCCGTCGACCAGATGCACCAGCACCCCGCAGCGCTCGATGTGGCCGAGAAACCGGTCCCCCAGGCCCACCCCATCGTGCGCGCCCTCGATCAGGCCGGGAATATCGGCGAGGATGAACTCGCGATCGTCCCCGTACACCACGCCGAGGACCGGGTGCAGGGTGGTGAAAGGATAGGCCGCGATCTTGGGCCGGGCGCGCGACGCGGCGGCCAGGAGGGTCGATTTGCCCGCGTTGGGCAGGCCGATCAGCCCGGCGTCGGCGATCAGCTTGAGGCGCAGCCATACCCAGCGCTCCTCGCCGGGCCAGCCCGGGTCGGCGCGGCGCGGCGCCCGGTTGGTGGAGCTCTTGTAATGGGCGTTGCCGAAGCCCCGGTCGCCGCCGCGCGCCAGCACCACCCGCGCGCCCGGTTCGGTCAGATCGGCTATGAGCGTGGTCTTGGTCTCGTCCAGGATCTGGGTGCCGGCGGGCACCTTGATCAGCACCGAGCGCCCGGCGGCGCCGGTCATGTCGCGGCCCCGGCCGTGGTTGCCGCGCCCGGCCTTGAAGTGCTGCCGGTAGCGGAAGTCGATCAGCGTATTCAGCCCGCCCACCGCCTCCACCACCACGTCGCCGCCGCGCCCCCCGTCGCCCCCGTCGGGCCCGCCGAACTCGATATACTTCTCGCGCCGGAAGCTCAAGCAGCCGGCGCCGCCGTCGCCGCTGCGGATATAGATCTTCGCTTCGTCGAGAAACTTCATGGTGTTATCGCCAGCCGGGCCGGCTCCCATCCCGCAACGCGCCGCCCCAAAACAATAAGGGGGAATGGCAGGCCATTCCCCCGGAACTCGCTTGAACGCCTAGGCCGCTGGCCCAGGCGCCGGGGCCGCGCCTAGCGCGGCGGCTCGGGCGCGGGGCGCACCGAGACGTAGGTTCGCCCGCCCCCCTTGGCGGCGAAGGTCACCTCGCCCGTGATCGTGGCGAAAATGGTGTGGTCGCGGCCCATGCCCACCCCGTCGCCGGGATGGAACTTGGTGCCGCGCTGGCGCACGATGATGTTGCCCGGGATCGCGGCCTGTCCGCCAAAGAGTTTGACCCCCAGGCGACGCCCCGCGGAATCGCGCCCGTTGCGCGAGCTGCCACCGGCTTTTTTGTGTGCCATGGCGTGCTACTCCTTCTTCGCCTCGGGCGCCTTCTTCGCGGCCGCCTTTTTCGCCGCCGGCTTCTTGGCCGGGGTCTTCTCCGTGGCGGCCTTCTTGGGCGCGGCCTTTTTCGCCGGGGCCTTCTTGGTCTCGGTCTTGGCCTCGGGCTTCTTGGCCGCTGCCTTTGGCACAGCCGCGGCGTCCGCCGCCGGGGCGGGCTCCGCATCCTTGGCCACATCCTTGGCTGGCGTGGCCTTGGCCGGCTTGCTCGGCGCCTGCCCGTCGGTCAGGATTTCGGTTACGCGCAGGACCGTGAGCTGCTGCCGGTGCCCCTTGCGGCGCCGGTGGTTCTTGCGCCGCTCCTTCTTGAACACGATGATCTTGGGCGCGCGCGCCTGCTCGATCACCTCGGCGGCGACCGCCGCGCCCGCGACCAGGGGCGTACCCACGTTAAGATCGTCCCCGGCGCCGACCATGAGAACGGAATCGAGCGTGATGATCTCGCCCGGCGCCGCGTCCAGCTTCTCGACCCTCAGGATGTCGTTCGGGGCGACCTTATATTGCTTGCCGCCGGATTTGATGACCGCGAACATGACGATGGCGTGCCAAACGATGTCGAAAAAAACGTCGCCGCGGGCGCCCGGCCCGCGGTCGTGGGCGGGACTATAGCGCCGCCGCCCCGGCTGTCAACGCCTTTCCCCGGGGCCCGGATCCTGGGATCCAGGGCCCGTGCCCCTGGCCCTGGGCCGCTGGTTCCGGCCCATGGGCTGGCTTGCGGGGGCGGGAGGCTTGCGCTAGGGTCCCGCGCGGCCCCGGGGGGCCGGCGCGTCTGCGCGGGGGCCTGTCGCGGCCCTCGGGCGAGGCGCCGCCCCGGCGAGCGCCAGCGGAGGGGTGCCGGAGTGGTCGAACGGGGCGGTCTCGAAAACCGTTGTACGCGCGAGCGTACCGTGGGTTCGAATCCCACCCCCTCCGCCACACCTTAAACCATTGATATCAATGTATATTTTCATGATTCGAAGAGTCGAAATTATTGACTCTTTTCCGCAGGTTACGCGGTCGATTCGCCGCGTCGTGGTCAC
>Ga0114931_10001505_pt1 | contig 29778 bp, 30 predicted proteins | sample 2SBtaG_FD_89579 | JGI IMG/M metagenome (GOLD analysis project Ga0114931, IMG submission 89579) | Deep subsurface microbial communities from Kolumbo volcano to uncover new lineages of life (NeLLi) - 2SBTROV14_V59a metaG | ecosystem: Environmental > Aquatic > Marine > Volcanic | place: Kolumbo... | reverse complement strand
TACTTCCCTGTACGCTCTATGGCCGCATCCCTGCGGCCAATGGTCTTGAGAAGCCACCCTGCCCCCCGAGTAACGGTTGAGATGGTCGGTAATCCACTGTCCCGGCAATACCCTTGCCAGGGACATCGGCTTCAGGGATGAAGCCGTTGAGCGTACAGGGAAGTACTTGCAGCGGTCCCTGGCAAGGGTATTGCCGGGACAGTGGATTCATACTCGACAGGTAAAGCCCGCTCGAACAGGGGAAGAACCTAATAAACAATTCCCGGCGAGGCGCCGATCCTGCCATTCGGTGCACCAGCCTGCATGAAACCGGCTTTTGCAACACCCTCCTGAAGGGGAGGGGATATTCTTTTCATATCACGGCGAAGGCGTGTCTCCAGCATCGTCATCCTGGTGGTAGTAATCGTATTTCTTCAGGATATCGAAGGTAAAATTCCAGGCCTCGCTGTAGGACAGCCCGCTGTCATCGGGGATGATGACCTTGACATACAGCTTGTCAGCAAACTTGTCCTTCAGCGTGGCCAGGCGTGCATACAGCTGCTTGCGGCTGACAGCCTGATACTGGTTCTCACCGGCGTCCTTCAGACGAATCTGGTAGTACTTGCCCTCTTTCCAGTAACGCACGGCGACAACATGCTTGCCAGTAGTCGAGCGAGCCGGCCTGATCAGCTTGTCGTACTTTACCCGGATGTCATCATAGTCCCCCTGTAATGCCACCAGTTGCTGCTCGGACTGCACTCGCTGCTGCTGGACCGCAGCCAGCTCTGCCGCCTGCGCCACGCTGCGTTGCTCCAGCACCGACATTTCATCGGACATGTGTTGCAGGCGTGTCTGCAGGTTGTCACGGGCATCCGCCAGTTGCCTTGCCCCGGCCTGTGCCTGCACGAGTTCATCACGGCTATGACGCATGTCGAGCCGGGCCTGCGCCAGATCCGCCGCCAGCTGCTGGCGCTTCGCCTGTTGCGCCAGCAGCCGTTGTTCCTGGCGGTTCAGTTTCCGGATATTTGCCTGACCGGTTTCCTCGGACTGCGCCAGGCGTGTCCTGAGTTCGGCGACTTCCCGGCGCGCGCTGGCCAGCTGTTCCTCGAATGTCGCACTACTCTCGCTCGCAGAACGCGCCTTCTCCTCGGCCTGTTGCTCCGCTGCAATGGTCGCACGCAGTTCACGCACCAGATCCCAGTTGCGCATCACCAGTACGGTACTGGCAATCATGAAGATCATGACGACAACCATCATGATATCGGTAAACGACGGCCAGAAACTGCCGTCATCACCCGCCAGAGCCAGGTTACGGCGCAGGTCAACGAAGCCTTCGTCCATCTTCAGTCGTCCGCGGACGGGAGTCGGAAACCGTCACGCAACAGCTGCTTGATCGCGGCGGTGTCCTGTGCCGTGGTATTGATCTGTTGACCCAGTGACTTGAGCATATCCTGCAAGCGGATACCTGCCTCGGCATAGTTAAGCTGTACGGCCTTCATGACCTCGGCCGTCTGCCGCAGGCCATGAATCAGACCACTCACCTCGTGCAGCATGGTGTCCTTGTCATGGGCATACATCGGCACCAGATACACCGTGGTCACCTCTTCCACCCCGGCCAGCAGGTGCGCCTGGGCATCACCGAGTTTCAGGTAGAAATAGCCGTAAAACAGGTAGCACAGGATTGCGGTAATGGTGGTAGACAGTGCCGTCGACATGCCGTGGATCACCAGCCCCATGTTGGCGGTGTCCTGTGTCGTATTCAGCAGGTCCGAAGCGCCGACCAGTGCAATCGACAATGACACGATGGTGCCGAAGACGCCGGTCAGGATCAGGATGTTGCTCACATAGCGGGAAAAGCTGGTACGCATGCCTTCATCCGCGACCAGGGTGGCCGCGAGCGCGCCCTGGTTGATGCGTGCATTGCGCTCACCGAGTCCGGCGATGATGTGGTAGCGACGCGCGATCATGGAACCCGCGCTGACACCCTTGAGCGGGTTGCTGTTGCCTTTCTTCAGGTGCACGACCAGGCGCGCCAGCTCACTCTCTTCCCCCATATAGTGGGCCAGCACAATAATCATTTTCACCAGCCCCAGCAGGAACACCAGCACAATGCCGCCGTTTATCAACAGGCCGGCGGGGGTCAGCTGATGTTCGAGGTAGAGCCCCTGGATAAAATTGATATTGGCCAGCAGCACGAGCAATGCCAGTGTACCGAGGATGACCAGCCGCAGTAATGTGCGCCCGCTATGGTTGTGACGGATATCAATCATGGTTTCTTTCCAGGTAAATATCTTTAGAGGAAACGGGACACGCGGGCTACAAACTGCCCCGCAGGGAGTCGCGGTTCAGACCTTGCGATAGATATCCGTTCCCTGTTCGAGGAACTCTTTCGACTTGTCCGTCATACCCCGCTCGATGGCAACGCCGACATCACCGATACCTTCCCTTGCGGCATATTCGCGTACATCCTGGCTGATTTTCATGGAGCAGAACTTCGGGCCGCACATGGAACAGAAGTGCGCCACCTTGGCGGAATTCTTCGGCAGGGTTGCATCGTGGAACTCGCGGGCCTTCTCCGGGTCCAGCCCGAGGTTGAACTGGTCTTCCCAGCGAAACTCGAAGCGCGCCTTCGACAGGGCATTGTCGCGCAACTGTGCGCCGGGATGCCCCTTGGCGAGATCGGCCGCGTGCGCCGCGATCTTGTAGGTAATGATCCCTTCGCGCACATCGTTTTTATCCGGCAGGCCGAGGTGCTCCTTGGGCGTGACATAGCACAGCATCGCTGTACCGTACTAGCCAATCTGCGCAGCGCCGATGGCTGAGGTGATGTGGTCGTAGCCCGGCGCGATGTCGGTCGTCAGCGGGCCGAGGGTATAGAACGGCGCCTCCCGGCAATCTGCCAGTTCCTTCTCCATGTTTTCCCTGATGAGCTGCATCGGCACGTGACCGGGCCCCTCGATCATGACCTGTACATCGTTGTCCCAGGCAATGCGGGTCAGCTCACCGAGCGTCTCGAGTTCGGCGAACTGCGCGGCATCGTTGGCATCGGCAATCGAACCCGGGCGCAGACCGTCACCCAGTGAGAACGACACATCGTAGGCCTTCATGATCCCGCAGATATCAGCAAAGTGCGTATACAGGAAGCTCTCCTCATGATGTGCAAGGCACCACTTCGCCATAATGGAACCGCCGCGCGAGACGATGCCGGTCACGCGGTTTGCCGTCAGTGGCACATAGCGCAACAGGACCCCGGCGTGGATGGTGAAATAGTCAACACCCTGCTCCGCCTGCTCGATCAGAGTGTCACGGAAGATGTCCCAGGTCAGTTCCTCGGCCCTGCCATCGACCTTTTCCAGCGCCTGGTAGATCGGCACGGTACCCACCGGGACCGGAGAGTTGCGCAGGATCCACTCGCGGGTTTCGTGAATGTTCCTGCCAGTGGACAGGTCCATGACGGTGTCGCCGCCCCAGCGCGCGGACCAGGCCATCTTCTCCACTTCCTCGGCAATCGAGGAGGTGACGGCGGAGTTACCGATATTGGTGTTTACCTTGACCAGGAAATTACGGCCGATGATCATCGGCTCGAGCTCGGGGTGATTGATATTGGCCGGGATGATGGCCCGCCCACGGGCAATTTCGTCGCGCACGAACTCCGGGGTCACCCGTTCCGGAAGCGCAGCGCCGAAGCTGTTGCCGCGATGCTGCATCCGCAACGAGCTGTCACGACAGGCCTCCAGCTGCAGGCTTTCCCGGATGGCCACATATTCCATCTCCTGGGTAATGATGCCCTGCCGGGCATAGTGCATCTGGGTCACATTGCCACCGGCACAGGCCCGCCGCGGCGGGTGAATGTGTTCAAAACGCAGCGTGGCCAGATCCGGATGGGTCTGGCGCTGCCGGCCAAAAGCTGAACTGGGCCCATCCAGTTGCTCGCTATCACCGCGCTCCTCGATCCAGGCCGTACGTACTCCCGGCAGTCCCTGCATCAGGTCAATGGCCACGTCCGGGTCGGTATACGGGCCGGACGTGTCATAAACAGTAATCGGCGGATTTTTTTCCACGCCGAAACTGGCCGCAGTATCGGCTTGTTCGATTGCACGCATGGGCACGCGCAGGTCCGGACGCGAACCGCTCACATGGATCTTGCGGGAACCCGGAAACGGGCGGGTGACCGCCTCTGAAAGCCGGGAAGTGGTATTGATGAAATCGTCTGGAATCGCACTCATGATACCGTCCTGTCAGCAAGTCACAATGGCCGGCGGGAATGCAAGCTTCCCTACGCCGGTGTCAACCGGTTCAGGTTCGAAGGGTCTCTCTCAGCCCGGTCGGGCACTCCCAGCTACGGAGCACAAACGGTAGCGAATCACGTCAACCATTGCAAGCAGGCCATACCCACAGGGAAAGTTTAACTGATTGTTCTATAAATAAATCACTGATATTCCGGGGGTCGAATTCTTGCCAGCCACGGACAAACCCCGTACCCTTGGCCGCCTTGTCAGCCAACCAATGACCGCGTAATGATGAACCAGGTAGATATAGAGCAGGCCCGCTTTAACATGATCGAACAACAGGTGCGCCCGTGGGACGTTCTCGACCAGCGCGTTCTCGATGTCATGGCATCCGTCCCGCGGGAAGACTTCGTACCGGAGAAGTACCGCTCACTTGCCTTTGCCGACACCAACATCCCGCTCGGGCACGACCAGGTCATGATGGCGCCGAAAGTGGAAGGCCGCTTACTGCAGGCACTGGACATCAAGTCCGGTGACTCGGTCCTCGAAGTGGGGACCGGCAGCGGTTACCTGACGGCCTGTCTGGCACGGCTTGGCAATCATGTTACCAGTATTGATATCTACCCGGAATTCAGCACCGCCGCCGGCGTCGCGCTCTCCGGGCATGGTATCCGTAATGTCACCCTCCAGCAGGGCGATGCGGCGAATGGCACCGGCTCCGGCACACGTTACGACGTGATTGCCGTGACGGCTTCGGTCCCGGTGAACCGGGAGCAATTCCACGGCAACCTGACCATTGGCGTCCGCCTGTTCCTGATCCTGGGCAGGCCGCCAGTCATGGAAGCCGTGCTGGTCACCCGGGTTGACAAGGCCGGCTGGACCCGGGAAAGCCTGTTCGAAACCGCGCTGCCGCCACTGGTCAACGCTGAAGATCCCCGGCAATTTGTCCTCTAGGGAACCTCTGATTAATTCAAACATGACCGTCATTGCGAGGCACGAAGCAATCTCCGGAACCTGGCACGATCAGGGAGATTGCCGCACTGCGCTCGCAATGACGGGTTTCCTCCCCGATTCGTGACCGCGCGGCGGAGTGAATTGCTCGCAATGACGACACATCAGAGTTTCCCTGGTACTTGTTGCACCGGTAAGGTACACGACATAAGACGCTTGTATGAATAGTCACCTGCGCTTGCACACCGGATGCCTGCTGGTCCAGTTGCTGTTCCTGACAGCGATACCATATTCCCGGGCAGATGACCTGCTCTCGGTGTTCCAGCTGGCCGAACAGTCCGATCCGCAGTACCAGGCCGCCATTGCGGCACACAGTGCGGCACTCGAGGTGGTACCACAGAGCATCGCCGCATTGTTACCGGATCTGTCCCTGTCGGGCGATGTATCGCGGAACCGCTTTCATAACCGCACGCCACTCGCCAGGGAGGATAAAAACACCTATGCCACCAACAAGATCTATTCAGCCCGGCTACGCCAGTCCATCTACCACCGTGACCGTTTTATCAAGCTAAAACAGGCCAACAGCCAGGTTGCACAGGCGGATGCCACGCTGGTCGCTGCCCGCCAGGACCTGGTCCAGCGTACCGCAACGCGCTATTTCCTGGTACTCGGCGCCATGGATAATCTCACCTTTGTACGCGCCGACAAGGCAGCGATTGCCAGGACGCTGGACCAGGCAAAACAACGTTTTGAGGTAGGACTGTCGGCCATTACTGATGTCTATGACGCCCAGTCCCGTTACGATGTGGCCGTCAGTGACGAGATCAATGCCGAAAAGCTGCTCGATGACGCCCATGAAGCACTGCGTGAACTGACCGGGGAAGTGCCGGGTGACCTGGAAGTTCTGAAACCGGAGATTCCCCTGCTGGCGCCCGAGCCTGCCGACACAGAACAATGGGTAACGACCGCCGCTGAACAGAACCCGTTGCTGCTCGCTGCCCGGGAGGCAACCGAGACGGCGCGTCAGGAAATCCAGGTGCAGCGTTCCGGTCACTATCCGTCCATGGACCTGACCGCCGACTACAGACGCTCCAATATCCAGTTCGGCGGCTCGTTCCCGCAAAAACGCAATGACAGCTCGATAGGTATCGAAATCACCGTGCCACTCTACCAGGGTGGTCTGGTGTCCTCGCAAACACGCCAGGCCAGCGAGCTGTTTACCCAGGCACAGGAGGAACAGGTACAACAGCGCCGCAAGGTCGAACGCCAGGCCCGTAACAGCTACCACGGGGTGCTGGCCGGAAGCAGCAAGGTAAAGGCACTGAAGCAGGCCACGCTGTCCAGCGCAAAGGCCCTGGAAGCGTCCGAGGCCGGTTTCAAGGTTGGAACACGCACCATCGTGGATGTACTGGATTCACAGCGGGAACTGCTGCGCGCTCGCCGCGACTATGCGCGCTCGCGCTACGACTACCTGCTCGATACCCTCAAGCTGAAACAGGCCGCTGGCATTGCGGATACCACCGATCTTGAGCAGATCAACGATCTGCTGGAAACAGCACAGCAAAACAGCCCATGACAATCCGGATAACTGACCCCGACCTGCCCGGGTTCGATGAACCACTTGCACTGCTGCGCGCCTGCCACACCCGGATACTTGATCATTGTGATCTGCTGGAACTGCTGGTCACAAAGGGGGCATCGCGGGAAGATAATAGAGAAGTCAGTAACAGCACACGCAAGGTCATCCGCTATTTTTCAACCAGCGCACGCCTGCACCACCTGGACGAGGAAACCGATCTGTTCCCCCTGCTCACACGGCAATCCCTGAAACTGGCCGACCTGATCCATGCGCTGCGGCAGGAGCATGAACAGCTCGATGCCCTGTGGATCGAGCTGGATGCCGACCTCAAGCAGCTTACCCGGCTGGACGACCTGAAACCGTTCACAGCAACCGCCACCCGGTTCTGCGAGTTAAGCAGACAACATGTGGCGCGTGAAAACAGGGAACTCCTGCCGCTTGCCGCCGGTATCCTGAGCAGTGAGCAGATCAAGGATATAGGTATGGCGATGGCCGGGCGACGCGGCGTTGGCTTTGCCGGATAACCGGGTCAGAGATATTTTTCGACCGTCCGCATGACGGTCTCCAGTGCGCCGCGATTGAATATCACAACCTCACGCCCCTTGCTGCCTGCCAGCCGGCGTGCGCCGGGATCCTGTAACCAGTACAACACGGCCATCTCCAGTTCCGCAGGACTTTCCACCAGTCGGCATGCGCCGGCATGGACCAGTAATTCACTGATCCCGGCAAAATTCTGCACATTCGAACCAGTGACCACGGGGACCCCGGCAGCAGCCGGTTCCAGCAGGTTATGCCCGCCGGCATGCACCAGGCTGCCACCGACGAAGGCAACATCGGCGGCGGCATAAAACAGCGTCAATTCACCGACCGAGTCACCAATAAATACCTCGGTGTCCGGTGTGCATGCCACCCGGGCACTGCGCAATACCGGGTGATAGCCGCGATGACGCACCAGAGCCACCACTGTATCGAACCGCTCCGGGTGGCGCGGCACGAGTACCAGCAGGCAGTCCGGCAGCTGTTTCCGGATCCGCCGGAACACGTCCAGCACCACCTCGTCTTCGCCTTGATGGGTACTCCCGGCAACCCACACCGGCCGGTCAACCCCCCATTGCCGTCGCAGCTCGCCGGCCTGTGCCGGTAAATCCGGTGGCAGTTGCTGTTCAAACTTCAGGTTTCCCGACACCGTAATCTTCCAGCTGTCAGCTCCCAGTGCCTCGAAACGCCGGGCATCCTGACCGCTCTGTGCCAGGATTTCCGTGGTCGCCGCCAGGGTACTGCGGATCAGCTTTCTGAACCGGGAATAACCGGACATGGACCGGTCTGACAGCCGTGCATTGACCAGCAACAGCGGGATATCGGCGTGCTGGCAGGCATGAAACAGGTTTGGCCACAACTCTGTCTCCATGACAATGGCCAGCTGCGGGCGCACGCGGCCGAGAAACCGCGCCACCGCGCCCGGCAGATCGTAGGGTGCATAGACGTGTGCCACATGACCTTCGAATAACTCGGCGACCTGTGCCGAACCGGTGGGCGTGACGGTGGTTACCAGTAACGAATATTGCTGGTGACGGTCCAGCAGGCCCCTGACGACCGGAACCACGGCCTGCACCTCGCCCACAGACACGGCATGTATCCAGATCACCTGTTCGCCCACTGCCGGACTGATATCCCCGAAACGCTCCGGCCAGCGGCGCCAGTATCCGGGGGCACGCAGGCCGCGCCATGCAAGCCGGAGCATGACCAGCGGGGCCAGCAGATAGAGAAAAACTGTATACAGGCTACGCAAGCCGGTCAGGCAGAAACCATGGGATGCAGGCACTCCATATACAACGGAACCCCTTCCTCGACAGTCAGAAACGGCTGGTCATAACCCGCAGCACGCAAGGCAGTGATATCCGCTTCGGTATGGCTCTGGTAACGACCTTTCAGATGATCCGGAAACGGGATATATTCAATGTCGCCTTTCCCATGCCACTGTATCACTGCAGTGGCGACCTCATTGAACGTCTGGCTGCGTCCGGTTCCGACATTGTAAATACCTGACTTATCGGGATGATCCAGAAACCACAGATTGACATTGACGGCATCACCCACATAAATAAAATCACGCCGTTGCTCGCCGTCCGCGTAGCCGTCACTGCCGGAAAACAGCCTGGGGTTTTCGCCGTTTCCCAGCTGCTGAATCAAATGACTGGCGACACTCGCCATACTGCCCTTGTGTTGTTCCCGCGGCCCGTACACGTTGAAATACCGGAATCCGGCCACCTGGCAGCTGGCCGTCGGCAACCGGCGCCGCACATACTGGTCAAACAGGAACTTGGAATAGCCATAGACATTTAACGGCGCTTCATGCTCACGGGACTCCCTGAAGATTGTGCCACCCCCATAGATAGCGGCCGAGGACGCGTACAGATACGCCACACAGTTATCCAGGCAATAGTGCAGCAGTTGCCGGGAATACTCATAGTTATTCTGCATCATGTAGCGGCCGTCCCACTCCGTGGTACTGGAACAGGCCCCCTCATGGAAAATTGCCTCGACCGGCTGGCCAAACCCTGCGCTACCGGTCAACCGGCCGATAAACTCCTCCTTGTCCAGGTAATCCATGATTTCACAATCAACCAGGTTAAGAAACTTTGAACCGTCCTGCAGATTGTCAACAACCAGGATATCCTCACGACCGCGTTGATTGAGCGCCTTCACGATATTGCTGCCGATAAAACCGGCGCCACCGGTCACGATAATCATGTGTCTTCCTGCTGCTTGATGGCACTGATGATGTCACTGGTTGAACAGGCATCGACGTAATCAAGCACGACTACCTCGCCACCCTTTTTCCTGACGCAATCATAACCGGCAATATCTTCAGGCCGGTAATCTCCGCCCTTCACCAGCAGATCCGGACCAAGCGCGCAAATCAGCTGTTCCGGCGTGTCTTCCGAAAACGGCACGACCCAGTCGACACAGGCAAGTGCGCCAAGTACCGCCATGCGCCGCTCCAGCGGATTGATCGGGCGCCCGTTGCCCTTGAGCCGCCGCACCGAGTCATCATCGTTCACAGCCACAACTAGGCGATCACCCAGACGCTTTGCCTCGGTCAGACAGGTCACATGCCCGGCATGCAGGATGTCAAAGCAGCCATTAGTCATTACAATGCGTTCGCCCCGGCTGCGGGCATCTTCAACCATAATCTTTAACTGATCCGCGGATACATCACCCAGCCCCGGGGTACGTGCGGCACCGGCCGCGCTTTCAAGCTCGAGGACGGAAACGCAGGCCGTCCCCAGTTTCCCGACAACGATCCCTGCTGCAAAATTGGCAAGCACCGTAGCAGACTGGAGGCCCTCACCGGCGGCTATTGACGCCGCAAGCACCGCAATGACGGTGTCGCCCGCACCGGTCACGTCAAATACTTCGCGCGCCTGCGCGGGGAAATGCCGTTCCTGGGCATCCCTTTCCAGCAGCGTCATGCCATGCCCACCACGGGTCACCAGCAGGGCATCAATGCCTGATGCCTCCATCAACCGGTTACCTTTTTCAACCAGCACCGCCTCATCGGCACATGGGCCGACGACAGATTCAAGCTCCGCCAGATTCGGCGTTACCAGACTGGCGCCCCGATAACGTGAGAAATCGTCGGTCTTCGGGTCCACAAAAACCGGCTTCCCTGCCTGGCGTGCGGCATCGATCAACCGGTCAACCTGCAGCAGGGTCCCTTTGCCATAGTCCGAGAGCACCACGACATCACAGACCTCAAGGCCCTGGCGGAATGCTTCCAGCAGCCGGACCGGGTCAACGGCCGCGAACCCGTCCTCAAAGTCCAGCCGGATCAACTGCTGGTGACGGCTGATAACCCTGAGTTTCGATATGGTGGCGGCATCACTTATTTTCTTGAACCGGCATTCAATCGCGGCACCGGACAGCTGTGTTTCCAGCAAAGTCGCCGCTTCATCATCTCCGGTGACATCGACCAGGCAGGTTTGCACACCCAGTGCCGCTGTGTTGAGCGCAACATTCGCCGCGCCGCCGGGGCGCTCCTCTGAATTGCCTATATGTACCACCGGCACCGGTGCTTCAGGGGATATTCTCGAGGTAGCACCATGCCAGTAACGGTCCAGCATAACGTCTCCTGCAACGAGGATCCGCGCTTTTTCGTAATCGGGAATACCGGTAATCATTTAGATAGTTAATATGGCTGGAATTTTATTTGTCTTCCGGATAATAACATACGAACTTCATGTAATAATCAGGCCGGTTTCAGGCAGTATATTCCTAGAAATGAATACTGAGTCACAATCCATCCATGCACCGCGCTGCTGGCCAACCTGGCTGGGTTGCGCCTTGCTGTGGTGTGTCATCCGGCTACCCTTCGCGTGGCAGCTTGCTACCGGACGCCTGTTTGGTTATGGCATATACCTGTTCGGCGCGAAGCGCAGGCAGGTGACCCGCATCAACATCGAATTGTGTTTCCCGGAACTCACAAACCACGAGCGCCGCCGCCTGGTCAGGGCGCATTTTGCTGCACTCGGTATTGCGGTCATTGAAATTGCACTGGGGTGGTGGGGCAGCAAACGAAAGCTTGAGAAACTGGTCACCATCCATGGCCTGGACAACCTGGAGAAGGCCTTGCAAGAGGGCAAGGGTGTGTTGCTACTCAGTGCACACTTCACTACGCTGGAGATCGGTGGCCGCCTGTTATCACTGTATGCACCGTTCCATGTACTGTACCGGCGTCACAAGAACCCGGTGATTGAATTCCTGATCCTGAAATACCGGACCCGGCTGTACGAAAATGCCATTGAGCGCGGTGACCTGCGCACTATGATAAAAAGTCTCAGAAACAACCGCCCGGTCTGGTATGCACCGGACCAGGACTTTGGCAGTGACAACAGCATCTTTGTGCCGTTCTTCGGCGTGCCTGCGGCCACACTGACGGCCACATCCCGACTGGCCGGCGCCACCGGCGCCCGCGTAGTGCCGTTTTTCCAGGCAAGACTGCCGGGGTCCCGCGGCTACCGGTTGACACTGCTGCCGGCACTGGAACAATTTCCGGGAACCAGTATCGAGACCGATACCCGGCGTATCGTGGCACTCATCGAGGACCGTATCAGGGAAGCCCCGGAACAATATATCTGGGCACACCGCCGCTTCAAGACCCGGCCACCGGGTGAAAAACCGGTCTATAAAAATGGTGCGGCCTGATCACACTGACCGCAGGATACTGCTGATTACACTCAGCAATATCGGCGATGTCCTCATGACCACGCCGGTCATGGAGGCCCTGCACAGGAAGTATCCCCGGGCGCTGATGGATGTCGTGACTGACCGGCGTTCCATCGCGCTATTCGAACACTGCCCCTATCGCGGCAAACTCTTGCTGCGCGACAAACAGCTCGGTTGGCGTGGCACGCTCGCCCTGCTGCAACAGCTGCGGCAGACACGCTACGAACTGGTCGTTGATTTGCGCACCGACGGACTCGCCTGGCTGCTGCGCACACACCGTCGCCTGACCCGTTGGGGATGCCGTCGGGAAAATACACATGCCGTGCAACAACACATGGCTGTCATTGCGAAGCGTGCGCAGATCGGTGACACCCCTCCGGTCTGCACCTGGCTCTCGAACGCTGAACACCGGTTTGCACAGCAGGCCCTCTCCGCCCTGCCTGGTTCGCGCTGGCTTGCACTGGGCCCGGGCGCCCGCTGGGAACCCAAGTGCTGGCCGGTCCGGCACTTCATCGAACTGGTAACCCGGCTGCAGCCGGACGTTGATGCCATGGTGCTGCTGGGCAGCGCGGCGGATGCAGACTGCTGCCGGGAACTGGCGCACGCCGTGTCACTGCCCTGTCTCGATCTGGCCGGCAGGACGACACTGCTGCAGGCGGGCGCACTGCTGCAACAGACCCGACTGTTTGTGGGCAATGATTCGGGGCTCGGCCACCTGGCAGGCGCTGTCGGGACGGCTTCACTGACGCTGTTTGGGCCGGGTGACCCGACACGCTATTGCCCGTGGAATTCGCGGGGATACTGGCTGCAGAGCCCAACCGGCCGGATGGCCGATCTGCCACCTGACACCGTGGCCCAGCGTGCCCGCACACTGCTCGCTACCGGGTAAAGGGGGGGAATCACTACGTCCATTAAATCCTGTCATCCTGTTCCAGCCGCTCAATGACCATCGCAGGGGTGATATCACGCAGACAGGCATGACCGCGTGCCGGCGGACAGACCTGCAGGTGACAGGGACTGCAATCGACGGCATGACGCAGGACATGCGGCGCCTGGCCCGGTGCATGGCTGCGTTGCCAGTCGGTCGGCCCGAAAAACGCATACACCGGCAAACCGGCGGCCGCCAGCACGTGCATCGGCGCAGAATCATTGACCACCGCAAAAGCGGCGCGCCGTCCCAGTACCATCAGTTGGGTCATGCTGAACCGGCCGGTGGCATCAATGCCCGCCTGTGTAGCCAGTTGCCGGTTGACCATCGCGTCTTCCTCACCACCGACCCAGGTCACTGTACAGCCACGGTGCTCCAGCGCCGTGGCAAGCCGTGCATAGTGTGCCGCCTCCCAGCGCTTTGAGGGCCAGCGGCGGCTGGATCCGGCATGCATGAGGACCAGTTTCGATGACTGTGCTACATGCTCATCCAGCCAGCGATCCAGCTGCTTGTCCGCGCCTGCCGGAACCGACAACCAGGCCTGCGGGACAGCCGCCTCGATACCCTGTGACACCAGCAGGTCGTTGAGTTCATCAAACGCATGCTTCCGGTCACCACCGGCCGGTCCCCGCCCGATACGCCGGCGTGCCCCGGATACGTGCGTCATGATCCGGCTGCGTCGTGAACCTTGCAGGTCAAATACCACGGCAAACCGGCGGCGACGCAGCCAGGCCAGTACCCGCCCCATCTCGACAATGCCCCGGCGCCGAAAGGCAACCACTTCCAGACCCGGCAGACCCTGCAGCAGTTCTCGACACGCCGGTGACGTCAGCAGCGTGACCCGTGCCTCCGGGAACGCCTCCACGATGCGCCGGATATGGGCGGATGCCAGCACGACATCGCCCAGCGCGCCCAGCTTGATGACCAGTATCCGGTTACCGGACCGCATCGGTCACCAGATGCTCATAGACCTGCAGGGTATCTTGCAGCATGTGTTCGAGTGTTATGGGCCCGGCACCCACCCGCGCCGGGGCATGCAGGTTCCACTGCACCAGGCGTTCGACCAGCTGCGCAGTGTTGCCCACCGGGATACATCCTGCAGGAAACTGCGTTGCAAGTTGTTCTCCCACCCCGCCGTGCGCGTAGCCGGCCACCGGCCGGCCCAGCGCCAGTGCCTCATTGACAGTACGCCCGAACGCCTCGGGATGCAGGGACAGCGACAGCACGGCGTCGGAAACAGCAAGCAGGTCACGCAAGTCCTCACGGTGTCCGGTCAGCGTCATCTGCCGATCCAGTCCCGCGCTCTTGATAGCCCGCCTGATCTCCGAACCCAGGTACCGATGCCGGCCTGTCGGCAGGGTACCGACCAGCAATCCGTGGACCGGCACACCCCGTGCCTTGAGTCCCCGAATGACTTCAATGAAATCCAGTACCCCCTTGCTCCGCGTGATCCGTCCAGGCAAGGTCACGAGATAGCAACCCGCCGTGTGCGGATGTTCCCGGTACCAGTTATCCAGCCAGTGCTGCGCCGGGCGATAACTGCTGTGGTACTCAGCGGGATCAATACCGCGCGGAATCACCATAACACCGGCCGGGTCCGCGCCCGGGTACGCGGCGAATATATAGTCACGGGCCGTGTTCGACACGGCGATCACCCGTTCGCCGCGCACCATGACCTTGCTGTAGATCCCCCCTGAATACAGACCATGCACCGTGGTCACAAAATGCGGGCGGGTCGCCGCTGGCATGCCACGCCACGCCAGCCAGGCGATCCATGCCGGTAACCGCGAGCGGGCATGCAGGATATCCACGTGCTCCCGGTCCAGCAGGCGTCGCAGCCGGGGCACCCAGCGCAGCGCCAACAGAGATTTTCGGCCAAGCGGCCAGCAGATATGCGTACTCCCTGCCGCTTCCAGCGGCGGCACCTGCCGGCCGCCGGCGGAGATCACCAGAGAACGGTGTCCGTGACGCACCAGCGCAGCGGCCACATCCAGGGTGCCACGTTCGACCCCGCCGTCATTCAGTGCCGGTAGCAGCTGTGCGACAGTCAGCAGATGCTTGATGCCGCCCCCCACCGGTCGCAGATCCAGCGGGCCACCCGTTCTGCCTCGTTGAAATCCTGTCCGGGAAGCGGCAGGGGCTTGCCGGTAACCCATTCGTCAAACGGCATAACGTGTCGCTCGTTCACCAGTTGTTGCAGCCCGCGTAGCACCCGGCTGTTGCGGCGCGGCGGCACGGCCAGCAGCCCCACGGGAACACCCGCGGTCAGGGACTCATACACCATGGAAACACTGTCTGCCGTCACCCAGGCGCAGCTGGACCGGGCCAGTTGCTCGCTGATCCAGTCACCCGGGGTATCACGCCAGGACACGATTTCCAGTTCCCGGTTGGTGCCGTGGATGTGCTGCTGTATCAGCCGGGTAAAGCCGGGTGGTGTACGCCGCGAGGTGGTCAGCACCCAGTGCCGGCCGGGCGAGAACCGGATGACGCGCTCAATCTGGTCGGCCACCGCCTGGGGGTTCCAGTGATAATGTGTCGAGGGTCCCCCGATCAGGATCATGCCATGGGATGGTGCCTGTCCGGCCTGCCGGCAGACCGGGTTCAAACTACCACGGGTCACCAGGATATTGCCCGCTGACGGCGGGTTATCGTGTGCGGGAATAATGCAGAGATCGAACCAGGATCGGGGCAGGTCCGGTGACATAATGACCACCGCTCTGCCACCCCGCGCACGGCGCGCCAGCCATAGCGGCCAGTGCGTTGCTCTCCCTGCCCCCACGATGATCCAGGGGTCCGGCAGCCGCTCAGCGGCCGTAAATCGTCGCCGCAACAGGTCACCGGGACGCATACCACCCTGGCTGACAGGGACATCGAATACGTCGAGAGGGCGTGCGCGTTGCAGCGCCCGCACCAGGCCAAGACTCTGGTTGTCATGGCCCGGTTTGCCATCGACAAAACGCCAGACGATGCCCGCCGGCCAGTCGGGCCGGCCGGCCGGTTCAACTGGGGTGGAAATCAGTCTTTCAGCGTGTAGTCCGCGCCGCAATACGGGCATTTGGCGGTTCCTGTCTCCTCGATCGGGAGATACACCCGTGGATGTGAATTCCAGAGGCCCATGCCGTCCATCGGGCAATACAAGGGCAAGTCGGCACGGGTGACGCTGTACTGGTTCTCGGCGTTTGCCTGGATCAGTGCAGCGCTACCGGCCAAGGCCGCGGTATCCGGATTTGGCACTCAAGTTCCCCTGTTCATTGATGGTGATGTAATTAGCTGAGTTCGCCGGTACGCTTCCAGCAAACCGGCAGACTATTATAGCGTACCTGCCGCACCTGCAAGAATCCCCGCCAGGGCGCTGAATGGAACCATAAAAGACCAGTGTTTCAATAACATGGTGTACCATTCCTGATTCAGCCAAACACCGTGCACACGCCAAACGGCCCTGTTACGGGCGAACAACCAGATGAAAAGCCGGGACCTGTACCTAAGACTGCTGCACTACATGCTTCCCTACCGGAAGCCGTTTGTCCTTGCCCTGCTCGGGACCGTTGTCTTCGCGGCCACCGAACCGGCCATGCCGGCACTGATGAAACTGCTGCTGGACGAGACCTTCGTGGCCCGCAGCGAGTCGGGACTCATCCTGCTGCCGGTGCTGCTGGTCTTGCTGTTCGTGATCCGCGGCCTCGCCAGCTTTGCCGGCAATGTCGGTATGAAGTGGGTCGCGACCCGGATTGTCATGGACCTGCGCACCGGGATGTTCAACAAACTGCTGACACTGCCGGTCTGGTACTTCGACAACCATGCCTCCGGCAATATTATTTCGAAGTACACGTTCAACGTGCAGCGTGTCATGCAGGCCGCAACGTCGGTACTCGTCACCCTGGTCAAGGACAGCCTGATCGTCATCGGACTGCTCGCCTGGACCCTGTACATCAACTGGAGATTGTCCCTCATTGTGCTGGTCATCGCCCCGCCCACGGCGCTGATCATCCGCCATGTCAGCAAGCGCCTGAGAGTACTGGGGCGCTCATTGCAGGATACGATTGGCGAACTGACACGGGTGATACAGGAATCCATCAGCAGCAACCGCGATATCAAGATATTCGGTGGTGAGGACTACGAGAGACACCGTTTCGAGAAACTCAACAACCAGGTGCGGCGTTACCACATGAAGGCGGTCTCGGTATCAGAAGCCAATATCCCGGTCGTGCAGATACTGACCGTAGTCGCCCTGTCGATCGTCATCTATATTGCGTCGGTGCAATCCCACACCGGCGAGCTGACCGTGGGGGAATTCGTGTCCCTGATCGGCGCACTGGCCCTGATGTCCTCACCAATCAAGCGCCTGACCAAAATCAACACCCAGCTGCAATCGGGGCTGGCGGCGGCGGAAAGTGTGTTCGCCCTGATAGACAGTCACTCCGAACGCAATGATGGCAAGCGACACATTGACCGCGCCATCGGCCGTATCGAGTTCCGCGATGTCACCTATACCCACCACAACAGCCACTCGGCCGCATTGCACAATATTACTTTGGAGATTGCCGCCGGTGAGACTGTGGCACTGGTGGGGCCCTCGGGCGGCGGCAAGTCGACGCTGGCCAACCTGATACCGCGTTTCTATACACCTTCAGCGGGAACCATCCTGCTCGACGGCACCGATATCCAGAATCTGGAGCTGACCAACCTGCGCGAGCAGATTGCCTACGTGGGACAACACATCATGCTGTTCAATGACACCATTGCCGCCAATATCGGCTACGGTGTACAGGCATCGGCCTCGGCAACAACCATTGAGCAAGCAGCCGGAAAGGCGCACGCGCTGGAGTTTATTGAACAATTACCGGATGGCATGAACACCCTGATCGGTGAAAACGGGGTGCGCCTGTCCGCCGGTCAGCGCCAGCGCATTGCCATTGCCCGCGCACTCATCAAGGACACCCCGATCCTGATTCTTGACGAAGCCACCTCGGCGCTCGACAGTGCCTCCGAGAAGGTGGTTCAGGAGGCACTCGACAGCCTGCGACAGGAGCGCACCTCGCTGGTGATCGCCCACCGTCTGTCGACCATTGAGAATGCAGACCGTATCCTGGTCATGAAGGCCGGTCGCATCGTGGAGACCGGAACACACCGGGAACTGCTCGACCGGAACGGGCTGTATTCAAGTCTCAACCGCTTGCAGCACTCCCGGGAAATCATACCAGGGAAATTCTGATTAATCCGTCATTCCGGCACAGGCCGTCATCCCACAATCAATTTCAGCCCCACCAGCAAGGTAACTACCTCAAAGGCCCGCTTGATCCAGCGGTTGCCGGACTTGATCGCGAGATGCGCACCGAGATAGCCGCCGATCAGCGAACCCAGCAGCAGTGCCGGCAGCCACGCCCAGTGGATTTCGCTGAGGATACCGAGCGTGAACGCACCGGCCCCGTTCCAGAATATCCCGACGAGTATCAGGGTGTAGGCTATGGCGCGCTTGTAATCGAGTCCGAACCAGCGCACCAGCCACAGCGTCACGAACAGGCCGGTACCCGAGGTCAATGACCCGTTCAGCGCCCCGATGGCGAACAGGACCATTCCGCCAATCAGGATCCCGCGCCGGTCGCGGTTGGCCACGCGCACGTGTTGCCCGAGGCCCGGATTCCGCCAGGAATACACCCCCAGACCGGTGGTCAGAATCCCCAGCGCCACCTCGGCTGAGCGTTCCGGTACGAACAGGATGATGTTTGCCCCGACCACGACCCCTGGAAGGCCGAATACCAGTATCCAGGACACCAGACGACGCTCCAGCGGACGCTCCCTCAAGTGACGGATTGTCGCGCCGATACCAAGGGCAACACTGGCAACTTTATGGGTGGCCAGGGCGATGGAAAAGGGTAGCCCCATGAAGATCAGTACAGGTAACTGGAGCAGGCCGGCGCCACCCCCGGAAAATGCCGAAAACAGGTTGGCGACCAGGGAGATGAGGAAGAGAATTAACTGCTCCATGCCGTTCACCCGCATATCCCCATGTCGCAATGAATAAGTATATACTCCCGACCCATATCGAAACCGGACCCCTGACGTGAGCAAGATACCGCATCATATCCTCCGTACCCTGATTTTACTGCCCCTGCTGTTCACCCTTTCCACGGCATTTGCGGAACGCACCTTTCGCTGGGTCGATGAAGACGGACAGGTACACTTCGGTGACCGTGTTCCCCCGCAGTATTCGAATCAGGAGCGCAAGGAAATCAACGCGCAGGGACGCACGGTAAAGGTCTATGAGGCGCCGAAGACCCCCGAGCAGAAGGCCGAAGAACATCGTCTTGCCATTATCGCGGCAGCGCGGAAGAAAGTTGCGGAAAGGCGGCTGCGACATGACCGCACCCTGCTGGCAACCTACTCATCCGCAGATGACATGTTGCTGGCGCGTGACGGCAAGATCGCGTCTGTCGAAACACTAATCCAGCTGACGCACCAGCGTATCAAGTCCATGCAAAAACGTCTGCTCAACCTGACGGACGAGGCCGCCGAGTACGAACGCAGCGGCAAGAAACTCCCGGTCGGCCTGCAAGAGCAAATTGGCAAAATTCGTGAGCAAATCACCCAGAACAAGAATTTTGTCAAGGACAAGGAACATGCTATGGCAGACATCCGGAAACAGTTCGCGGCTGATACCGAGCGCTTCAACGAGCTAACCTCGGATGATTCGCAGAAAACCGCCGCCCTGATGCCCGACATGACGGATATAGAGCGGGAACTGGAAGCAATGGACAAACCGGAACCGCTCCCGAAGGTATCAAGGAAAGAGCGGAAACGGCGTACCGACATCAAGTTAAGCCGCCATGACCGGACACTGCTGGCAACCTACAAGACCGAAGATGACATTCTCAGGATGCGTGAAGAAAAGACCGGCTCGGCGAATGCGGGTATCCGGAAAACGGCCGGTACCATTGATTCCCTGCAGGGCGACCTGTCGGGCCTGGTGGACAATGCCGACGAGTATGAAAGCAGCAACCAGCAGCCGCCCAAGGAACTGATGCAGAAGATGCAGGCCGTCCTTGACGATATTTCAAAGAATGAAGGGATACTGGAAGCCAGACGCCGGGAAAAACGCGAGATCGAACGCAAGTTCGAACAGGACTTGAAACGCTACCGCGAAATCACGGTTGATAACTAGCTCACGCCTGGATCAGGGTCCCCACACCCTCGTCCGTAAACAGTTCCACCAGCACCGAGTGCTCGACACGCCCGTCGATAATGTGAGCTGCATTAACTCCGCTGTTTACGGCAGACAGTGCGCAGTTGATCTTTGGCAGCATTCCTCCGTGAATCGTACCATCAGCAATTAACCGGTCGACATCAGCCGCATTCAGGCCCGTCAGTAAATCACCCTGCTGGTCCAGCAGTCCCGCGGTGTTGGTCAACAGGATCAGCTTCTCGGCCTGCAGTACCTCGGCCATGCGTCCGGCCACCAGGTCGGCATTGATATTGTAGGAACATCCGTCATCACCCATGCCAATCGGTGCAATGACCGGGATAAAGTCACCGCCTATCAGCATGTTCACGACACTGACGTCGATACTGGAAACCTCACCAACGTGACCAAGATCGATAATTTCCGGCGCATCGAGTTCCGGCGTATTGCGGGTAAGGGTCATCTTGCGTGCATGGATCAGGTCCCCGTCCTTGCCGGTCAGGCCAACGGCGCGTCCGCCGTGGTGGGTAATGAGATTGACGATCTCCTTGTTGACCAGGCCACCAAGCACCATCTCGACCACGTCCATGGTCTCGCTGTCGGTCACCCGCATCCCGTCGATAAAGGTGCTTTCCTTGCCGATCTTCTCCAGCAGCTGACCGATCTGCGGGCCGCCACCATGCACCACCACCGGGTTTATACCCACCAGTTTCATCAGCACGATATCACGCGCAAAACTACTCTTGAGGGCCTCATCAACCATGGCGTTGCCGCCGTACTTGATAACGATGGTCTTGCCGCGATAACGGCGGATATAGGGCATGCCCTCGGTAAGAACACACGCTACATTCCTGGCTGACTCACTGGATAATGACATGTTTATTCTAGTCCCGCTCCATACGTAAACCCGTGCCCCGCGGGGAAAGACGTTCCCCGGTCGTGAAGTTACAACGACAGCTTCAGAACGGCAATTGCAGCCCGGGCTCGACCTGCAGCATTACCCGGCGAAATTCCTCCATGATGCGTGCCAGGGCATCCTCATTGTCCGCCTCGAAGCGCAACACCAGGACGGGGGTGGTATTGGAAGCCCGCACCAGACCCCAGCCGTCATCAAAATCGGCACGCAGGCCATCGATGGTCGACATACGCGCACCATCGAAGTGTGCACTGGCCAGCAGGCGTTCGATATACTTCTGCGGTTCACCTTCCTGCATGGTGACATTGAGCTCCGGCGTGTTGACACTGTCCGGCAGATCGGCAAACACCCCGGACACCGGGCGCTCGTCCTTGCCCAGCACCTCGAGCAAACGGGCCGCCGCATACAGGGCGTCATCAAACCCGTACCAGCGTTCCTTGAAAAAGATATGCCCGCTCATCTCACCGGCAAGCAATGCCCCGGTTTCCTGGATCTTTGACTTGATAAAGGAATGCCCGGTCTTCCACATCAGCGGCTTGCCGCCATGTTTCGTGATAATGTCATCCAGCAGGCGCGAACACTTGACATCATAGATGATCATGCCACCCGGATTGCGATCGAGAATGTCACCGGCAAACAGCATCAGGACCCGATCAGGCCAGATAATACCGCCTTCGCTGTTCACAACCCCGAGACGGTCACCATCCCCGTCAAAGGCAAGCCCGATGTCCGCCTGGTTCTGCTTGACCGCGGCAATCAGGTCCTTGAGATTTTCCGGCTTGCTGGGGTCCGGGTGGTGGTTCGGAAAATGGCCGTCCACCTCACAGAACAGTTCCGTCACCGCACACCCCAACTCCCGGAGTAAGCGCGGAATCACGGCGCCGGCCACCCCGTTGCCGCAGTCCACGACCACCTTCAACTGCCGTGAAACAGTGACATCATCGCGGATACGCTCGATATAGTCGGGCACTATGTTAATCGTCTCCACCCGCCCCTCACCCGCAATAAAGTTTTCGGACACGATCCGCTCACGCAGCTGCTGAATAGACTCTCCCGACAGGGTTTCACCGTCGATCACAATCTTCAGCCCGTTATAATCCGGTGGATTGTGACTGCCGGTCACCATTACCCCGGTCTGCGTATCAAGGTAATGCGCTGCGAAATACAGCACCGGTGTCGGCGCCACGCCGATGTCCTTCACATTGCAGCCGGTCTCAGTCAGTCCCGCGATCAGTGCTTCCGACAAGGCGGGCCCGGACAGACGCCCGTCCCGTGCAACGACAATCGTTTGCCGCCCGCGCTGCAACGCCTCACTGCCGATGGCACGACCAATCTGTATAACGGCATCCGTTGTCAGCGTCTGGTTGACCACCCCACGAATGTCATAGGCCCTGAAAATTGATGCATCGATCTCGACCGGTCCGGCATTGCCCGGCGCAATAGCCAGTGCATCGTCCTCCTCCACAATCAGCTGGTCGGCCCGCGGACTGTCATACTCAGGCCCGAGTTCGGATCCGGCCTCTTCATCCGCGGCGGCCCCATCCTCCGTTTCATAGGCTTCATCCTGTTCACGGTGTATCATCGGATATTCCTCCCTGGCCTGGCGAACACTCGCCAACCGGGTCATGAAGTGGATGGTCTCTTCCATCTCGCGCAACCCGCTGGGATATTCCTTGCCGACCTGGTGATCACGGTAATCCTTGAACAGTGTCACCAGGCTGACCTGATCCTGCCGCAATGCAGCAAACAGGCGACTGAACAGGATGATCACCAGGAATGTCAGCAGGCCGGCAGTCAGCAGGAAGGCGGCCAACACCCAGAGACCCAGTTTGCCAAGATAGACCAGACTGCTTTGTGCAGACCAGTACGCGACCTGCCAGCGACTGCCCTCGATACTGCGTACCGCCCCGGGCTCACCGTTCTTGTATTGGGGATCGCCATGACTGGATACCGCGAACGGGGCGCCCTTTGCGCCCGTCTGCTGCAACTCAACGTAACCCCCGAGATCCTGTACGCCACCCAGTAGCTGGGTGAGCGTATCACCGGACAGGGACAGCATGATATGACCAACGACACCGCTGCCTGCCGGGTCCATCACCCGCTGCACGATATTGATATGCTGTTGTGGTGTATTGAACAGGTGAACCTCGGCGGGCGGTGCCACGTCACTGCTTTCCGCCGCACGCATCTGCGCAAGTGCGGCATATCCGAGCGGCGGCGAAACCTCGTCATTGATTTCATCGATGCCGGGTGGCAACAACTGGATGTTGATCGCATTCGGAAACAGATAACCGAGCGATTGTTCACGGGCCCTGAGACCGGCACTATCACCGGCCATCAACAGATCGGCGATCTTCGGATCCTTGGCCAGCAGGGCCATACTCGAGCGGTACACATCCACCAGCGTGGAAACGCGGGAGGCCACCTGTTCCGTGGTCTTCTGGATGTCCTGCTCGATGGCCCGCGTGATATACACGGACATGAACTGGAAGATAAACAGAGCCAGCGCCCCTAACAGCACGACCCCTGCAATCAGCAACTGGATCCGGACCTTCCCCAGGCTGGCCTGTGACCCGCCGGTGGCCATAGCGACGTCCGGGGCCGGGGTCGCATCTGCTCCGGCAGCACTATCACCCTTGTTTCGCTTGAATAATGCGGGTAGTGAGAACGTCATGGGATTCCTTTGGCTCCAATATGCCTTATCGGCAAAACAGACACTTTATTTAGCCGGCTCAATGGCGCCCGGTGTGGCCAAAACCGCCCTCGCCACGCTCCGTTTCGGTAAATTCCCTAACCACCTCAAAATCGGCATGCACCACCGGGACAATCACCATCTGGGCGATGCGCTCACCGGGCTGTACGGTAAACGGTTCAGCCCCCCGGTTCCAGCAGGACACGAATACCTGGCCCTGGTAGTCCGAATCGATCAGCCCCACCAGGTTGCCGAGCACGATACCGTGCTTGTGCCCCAGACCGGAACGCGGCAGCAAAATCGCCGCCAGCCCGGCTTCCTCGATATGAATAGCCATGCCGGTGGGAATCAACTGTGTCTCGCCGGGATTGAGTTCCAGCGCTCCATCCACACAGGCACGCAGGTCCATGCCCGCCGCCCCCGCGGATGCATACTGTGGCAGGGGGAATTCATTGCCCAGGCGTGGATCAAGTATCTTAAGCTGGATCGTTTGCATGCAGTTTTATCACCTTGTCGTCCGTGTGCTTATGGTAGTAACGCTCCGCGACCAGCACCAGCAGTTGCCGCGCCAGCCGGGTCTTGCGGGTCTTCTCCAGTACGGTCGATCCCCCTTCCCAGAACACCTGCAGTGCATTGTCATCCACGTCAAACCCGAGACCCTCACCGACCCGGTTTGCCGCGATCATGTCCAGTGACTTCGCCTGCCGTTTTTGCTGCGCGTTTTGCTCAACGGACTCCGTCTCCGCTGCAAAGCCGATGGTAAACGGCGCATCCTCCCGTGCCGCCACCATCGCCAGAATATCCGGATTGCGTTCCAGTTCAAGCACCCGTGTGGCGGCTGACTTTTTCAGTTTCTGTCCGGCGCTGACCTGCGGACGATAATCGGCGACGGCCGCCGCCGCAATAAAAATATCCGTGTCATGGACCTGCGCGAGTACGGCCTGCAGCATCTCCGCCGCCGTGACCACGTCGATGCGCGCAACCTGCGCGGGTGTCTGCAGGGCCACCGGCCCGGCAACCAGGATGACCCGTGCGCCGGCTTCCGCTGCCGCCGCGGCCAGCGCAAATCCGGTCTTGCCGGAGCTGCGGTTGCTCAAATAACGCACCGGGTCCAGCGCCTCGCGCGTGGGTCCCGCCGTAACCAGCACCTGGCGCCCGGCCAACAGACCGGTCGCAAACAGACTCGCGAGTTTTTCGATCAACTGTTTAGGTTCCAGGAGGCGGCCGGGACCGTTGTCCCCGCAGGCCTGGCTGCCCTGCGCCGGCCCGAATAACCGGATGCCGCGCGCCGCCAGCGTAGCGACGTTCTCGCGGGTGGCCGCGTCTTCCCACATGCCGCGGTTCATGGCTGGCGCCACGGCCTGCGGCGCATCACTGGCAAGACACACGGCCGTCAGCAGGTCATCGCCGCGCCCCTGTACGCGGCGCGCAATGAAATTCGCGGTGGCCGGCGCAACCAGGATCGCATCGGCCCAGCGCGCCAGCTCGATATGGCCCATGGCCGCCTCGGCCCCGGTATCCAGCAGCCCGGTCGCGACCGGGTTTCCGGAGAGTGCCTGCAGGGTCAGCGGAGTGATAAATTCCGTAGCGCCGGCGGTCATTACCACGCGCACGGCGGCCCCCTGCTCACGCAGGCGGCGCACCAGCTCGGCACCCTTATAGGCGGCGATGCCGCCGGTGATGCCGAGCAAAATATGTTTCCCGGATAAAAGCTTCATTTCTCAATAGTTTAACAGACTGATCGTATATGCATAACCGGATCGGGAACCCGGATATTACCGCAGCGACGCCGAGGGCGCAGAGAAAAACCATACCCTCCTTCGCGTTAGCAAAGCTGCAGGGTCGATTCATTCGACCAGGGGTCTGCAGGGCTGCTCTGCGTCCCGGCGGTGAATTCAGATATTTCTTACCTGATGATTTGCTAGGCTATCCCCGACCCATCACCGGCAACAGGGAGGTTGTCATGTCATCCATCCGGGACTGGCCGGCGCATGAGCGGCCACGGGAAAAACTGCTGACCCGCGGTCCGGCCACCCTCTCCGATGCCGAATTGCTCGCCATCTTCCTGCGTACCGGCGTTACCGGAAAAACCGCCGTCGATCTGGCGCGTGACCTGCTGCAGGCCTGGGGCGGGTTGCGGCCCCTGCTGGAGGCCGGGCAGGCTGAATTCTGCTGCCATCACGGCCTGGGTACCGCCACATACGCCCAGCTGCAGGCCGTCCTGGAAATGGCGCGGCGCCACCTGCAGGAGCAACTGCAACGGGAAGACGTCCTGGAAAACCCGGACACCACCCGGCGCTATCTGACCAGTCAGCTGCGCCACCTCGGGCATGAGGTATTCGCCTGCCTGTTTCTCGATAACCGCCACCGGGTCATTCGCTTCGAGGAACTGTTTCGCGGCACCATCGATGGCGCCAGCGTGCACCCGCGCGAGGTCGTCAAGCGCGCCCTGCACCACAACGCGGCAGCGTTGATACCCGCGCACAATCACCCGTCCGGGGTCGCCGAACCGAGCCGGGCCGATATCCAGCTGACCCGGCGCCTGACCGAGGCACTGGCACTGGTCGATATCCGGGTACTGGATCACGTGGTGGTCGGGGACGGGCAGGGCACCTCGTTTGCCGAGCGCGGGCTGCTGTAGCGTGACTGTGTAAATCCTGTAGTTCACCGCTATCTCACTGATTTTAATGGCCCCACGGCGTCTGCCCGGCAAGGCAGTTGCCTTGTATCCTGCCCCGGTTTCTGGTTTAATTGCCGCCCCTCCTGCCTGACGGCAGGTTTTTTAATGAGGTTTTAGTGATGTCCAGAGTCTGCCAGGTCACGGGAAAACGTCCGCAAAGCGGCAACAACGTATCCCATGCCAACAATAAAACGCGCCGGCGTTTCCTGCCCAACCTGCACGCGCACCGCTTCTGGGTAGCCGCCGAAAATCGTTGGGTAAAATTGCGGGTATCCAGCAAGGGACTGCGCATTATCGACAAAAAGGGCATCGACAGCGTGCTGGCCGAGATGCGCGCGCGCGGCGAGAAAGTCTAGGAGAATCATCATGCGTGACAAGATCAAACTCGTCTCCAGTGCCGGTACCGGTCACTACTACACCACGACCAAAAACAAGCGCACCATGCCGGAAAAGATGGAAATGAAGAAATTCGACCCGGTGGTCCGCAAACACGTGCTGTACAAGGAAGCCAAGATCAAATAACCGGCGGCTGACTGAACATCCACAGAAACCCGGCAACGCCGGGTTTTTTATTGCGTGAATGACAGACCGGAAATTATTGATATCATCCATAGCATGACGATCATTCACGGTGACCCCTGTTAGCTCCCTCTCTCAGGGAGAGGACCGGGGAGAAAGGATAAAAAGTGTTTCAACAACACACAAAGGCCGCAGGCCTGTCACTCCTGCTGCTACTGGCCGCCATGGCATCCAGCGCTGGCGAAGAGCCCGCCGATGAACTGGTCACAGGAACAAGCAAGATGGCGCGTCCCGACTGGACCCGCCTCATCTACACGGGCGATGATTTTCCCGGCAAACCGACTACAACACTGGAACTGTCGGAGTCTTCCATGGCCGACATGGCCCGGGCCGGCAGGATCTTTCACGCAGACACATTTCCCCTCTTTACAGCGGACCACGTGCGTTTGCTCACCGTGTCGGCACAGGGAATGGGATCAGGCGGCAATTTACGCATCTGGTTTGATGCTGCGAGCGGCGCCGTACTGCAGCGCGACCGCCTGAAGACCGGTCCCGGCGGTTCACGCAAAATCTATCGGTACGGCCCTGACGGCGCAATCCGTGTGCGCCTGCAACCCGCCAACAGTACACAGGAACAGGCCACACCGGCCACGTGGACACAACGCAAGGACAAGGTGTTTGCCTATCATCTCGAGGCCGCCGGTTGCAGCCATGTTAGCGTCCCTGCCCTGCTGCTGTACACGCTGCCGGTCAGTACACCGGACCTTTCCGGAAACTATCTCTGCGTCTTCCAGGATGACACCCTGTACCGGGTCTGGCCTGAAACACGGGGCAGGAAACCCGTCCCCGTGGACTACACCCTCGAAAATCATGGAGACAGACGCCAGGTAACCGGTGTTCAGGACCTGGAAGAAACCGGTCTGCGCATCGAACCCGTTAGCGGCAAGCAGGATGCAACGGCATTCGAATTGCTGGAATTGCGCGGTGAGATAGCCATTTACATCGACCCGGTAGCCGGCCTGCCGGTACGTATCAGCGGCAGCCGGTCACTGTTTCGTAATATCAACATCCGCTTGTCCACAGTCACCATGGCCGAGTAAACCGGGTGATGGTCTACGCACGCCTGCCCAGGCCCCGAATCAGCCTCACATTCTCACAAAATACGGCAGGGCCACCAGAACAGTACCCACAATCACCAGCAGATATACATTGGATACAAAATACGGGAACACAAACAGGGCAATGCCGACTGTCAAAGGAACAATGGCCCTTTGCTTTTTCCCGTAGATAAAGAATCCGAGGCCGATTGCCCCGAACAGCATTCCCCAGACAAGGCGAGATGTCTCATCCATTTAAAAACCACGGCCTCCGGCTCCCGAACACAATACCCGATCCAGGTCGCACGGGTTACTGCGGCCCGGACGCATTATCAGATTTTTCCGTTGGCTCTTCGAAATAATCATATTCATACCCGATATCGTAGATCCCGTCTCCATTGGAATCATATTGCGCAGAAATCAGTTTACCCAGCCGGTATTTCTGTCTTTTACTACGGGAGTCCTGACCCTCCCCATAGATAATAATCTCATCAACATTCCCTGATTTATAGACTACCCGGCGATCTGTATTTCCATCCTGATCCAGGTCTGATTCCAGTATATAAGCCAGTCCCTTTCGGTAGCTTACTTTGGTTTCATAGACACCGTCGAAATTATCGTCAGACTTTGAATATTCCGGGACACCTCTGCGATCGTAGTAATAGACACGATCAACAGTACCATCGGCATTCCTGTCTATTTCTTTTCTGTCTGGTCTGCCGTCTCTGTATATCCATTTCTCATCCACCATCCCGTTGCCATCCATATCAATATCATTTTCCGTAACCGGCGTGTTATATGCCCAGACAATCAGGCCCCCGCCGATGACCAGGCCAAAAACAAACCCTGTCATACCGCGGTTTGGTTGCTTCCCGGAATACTCCTCCCTGTCTACCTGAATAGCTTCCCAGTCTCTGATGATCTGTCTTGCCTTGTTATAATCCGGCTCTTCCACCAGCACGCGCACCAGGTTAATGGCCTGCAGTTCGCCAACGCCGCCGGGTAAATACTCGCCATCCACTCTCCCCTGTATCCCTTCCTGTAACAGAAGGTTCAGGATCATGTGGGCATCCAGGGCAGTCGATGCTTCGTATACGCTTTTCATAAAGCAAAAAAGTACGGCTACCGGTAAATACGGCCCTTGTGCTTCAACCATCCACCCACGTGGCGGCCACTCGGGTCATTGTGTGTCCAATGCACCACGCCGCCCCTGTCGTTCCATTCATACTCACCGGAATAGTCGACCATATCCCCTGCTTTTACAGAGTTGATTCTGGGTGCCAGATCAATATTGTGGGCGATCATAAGGGTTTGGCCGGATGACAGCCTGATAATGAATTTCTGATGGCGACTACCTATATTGTCATCGGGAAGAACCCGGATGACCCTGCCGGATCCTTCGACCTGCACACCACTTTGATGCTTCTCATATGCGGCCGCAAGTGACCGGCCACCAGCGCTCACCTCTTCGAGGGATGCAGGGATGAAACCCGGGTTGTCCTCCAGGTACCCGTAGACTCCAAAACCGATCAGTAATGCGATAAACAGTTTTTTCATGATAGCGTCATTTGTTCAGGCCTTCAGTGGGTCGAGTACTCACCTACTATGCCTTCTGCTGACTTCTGTCACGCGATCAGATCAGATCTCTCTGCTCTCAGTGAATCCCTTCACACGTGACAGACCTCCCGGGGTAAGACACTTGACTTTCCTCGCGTAGACGCCCAATTTATAAAACGTATCCCGTTTGCAGATGGAGGGCTTCGTGGTCACGTGCCCACTCGCCCCGAATACGTCACACCTCATAT